>Ga0307474_10001805_pt1 | contig 15462 bp, 20 predicted proteins | sample atmos_gasesECM1C_2_FD_203312 | JGI IMG/M metagenome (GOLD analysis project Ga0307474, IMG submission 203312) | Hardwood forest soil microbial communities from Morgan-Monroe State Forest, Indiana, United States - atmos_gasesECM1C_05 | ecosystem: Environmental > Terrestrial > Soil > Temperate... | reverse complement strand
CGACGGGCAAGCTGAGCACGGTGAGCGCACCAACCAACACCATGACGATGGATATCACCATGGCGACGATGGGACGGTTGATGAAGAATTTCGACATGGGACATGGTCCTTATCGATTCGCCGATCCCTGGTTTTCAGCCATGAATGGCTTGGGATTCACGCGCACACCACTGCGCATTCTCTGAACTCCTTCAACAACGATTCTGTCTCCGGGATTGAGCCCGCTCGCGATCACCCATCGGTTATCAACCCGGTCGCCCACGGCGACCGTTCGAACGTCAACTTTATTGTCGGCGCCAACCACGGCAACCTGGTAGCCGCCTTGCAGTTCCGACACCGCGCGCTGCGGAACCAGCAGGGCCCCAGGCTGGGTCCGGATCACAGCGCGGACTTTGCCATAGCCGCCGGGTCTCAAAATATTGTTTGGATTGGGAAAGAGCCCGGCGATTCGAATCGCACCGGTGGTCTCGTTAACCTGGCGATCGGCAAAATAAAACTTCCCTTCGTGCGGATACGTGGAGCCGTCCGCCAAAATCAACTGAAGCCGCAGCAACTTATCGGCCTCCTGGCGGCTCGCCTCGGTCGGAAAGCGTCGTCGCCAGGCGAGATACTGAGGCTCGCCCACCGTAAAGTAAACCTTGATCGGATCGACAGTCGAAACAGAGGTGACTACCCCGCTGCCGGGCGTCACCAATGCGCCAACTTGCAGTTGGGCCTGTCCAGCAATTCCATCGATGGGCGCAACGAGGCGAGTAAAGTCCAGATTGATCTTTGCAGTTTCAACCGCTGCCTCGTAGGTCTTGATTTGAGCCTTGGCGGTTTCTACAGTCGCGATGGCAGCGAGGTTGTTCTGTACAGAATTGTCGAGATCCTGCTGGCTCGCGGCCTGTTGCTCCGCCAGAGGCTTGTAGCGCTGGACGTCAAGTTCAGTCCGACGCTGCACCGCCTCCGCGTTAGCGAGGGCGGCTTTGGCTTGAGCAAGCTGGCCTTGGGCCTGATCGAGCGCGGCCTGAAAAGGCCGCGAGTCGATCTGGAAAAGGAGCTGTCCCCGCTTAACAAAAGCACCCTCCTGATAGCCTTGTATCAACAGGTAGCCAGTGACCTGCGCACGGACGTCAGCATTGACAAGACCGTCCAGTGTGCCAATCCACTCCCCATAAATCGGAACATCTTCCTTCTGAACTTGCACCACCTCGACATCGGGCGAGGCCACTGGTGGAGATCCCAAGGCATGCTTGTACGGATGAACCGCTCCAATAATCAGTCCCACTATCAGCAAGATAAGCAATCCACCGGTGACGAGATAACGTTTGGGTAGTATATTCAAATTCATCTGCATGGCGTTGCTCCGGGGAACCTCGAAACGGAACAAATAGTCGAACAGCGTCTTCTTGGCTCGGCGTCGGTACCTGCGGCCCTATTGGCGTCCTTAATGCAACACTAAGGGGACCTGGCAAACAGTCGTGATTTGGCCAGAAATCTCGAAAGGAACCTATTAGACCATAGTATCGACAGTATCGACTCAAATTCTCGTCGAAAACCTCTCGTCCTATCGCCCTGATCGGAGAGTCGATATGGGTGATCTAAGACTTTAGCTAGGGCGCCCAAACTTATCCTCCTGCAGTGGTTCACTGTCGCGAACCACCATCGCTCTAAGTTCTTCATCAAATCGAATCGACATGTGGCGACAGCATGAAGCGCACAACCAAGCGTATTCAGGCGGCCCCGATTCGCCTGCGCGTCTCGATGAACCGTTTCGCTTCGCTTTCGCCGAACAGGAGTCAGCCAAGTAGAGCTTTCCCTCGTGGAGATAGCGGAATCTGTTGGAACAGTTTGGGTTTGCGCATCTTTTGGGTTTGCGCATCTAGAGATCACGGGATCTCCGAGCTCTCGCCTACTTTGTGAAGTCCGGCTTTGGTGGCGAGCACACCGAATCAAACCATCGGCTGATATAGACCTCGGAGTGGGCTTCCCCACAGAAGTGACGAGCGCCTGGTGCACCGGCCGCAGTTGAGTTCCATTTGAGCACGGTAAGTTCTGCATCGCTGCACTGGATCACAAACCAATGAATGGGATTGGTCGTAACCAGACCACAGATTTCGCATCGGAATTGCTGAAGAGAGGTCATAAGCGTTTGCGACTTCCGTTTCCTTCATTGACAGGATGCGGTCCTAGCATCGTCGATATGAAAACAGTACTATTCCTTCGAGAGATCGACAATTCCCAATGGCGACTCGTGCTCAAACGCCCAAGGCTCGGCTCGATCGAAATGCCGCGCCGCGACTCGCGCGCAATCGCATGAACGCGGCATTCACGGCGATACGAGTGAGTCAAGAGAGAAAGCGTGAACTTCCTTGGAAGGCGTCCAACTGTCGCAAAGCGTCAAGGAAGGCCGTTTGTACCGGGGACTAGACCTAGTACCGTCGTGACATGATGCGAGATCACGGGGCTTAGAGTTCCAGGTTCATGGCAGAACCGAAAGCGGTTCCCTATGGTTCAGCCCTCGGAGTTCTTCCTTTTCGATACTGAATACCAGCCAGAGGGCGGGATTGTTCGTCACTGCTCTTGGTCCATGTGTCGACCGAGGACCAACGTTCAGTCGAAGAAGGCAACACATACCAACCTCTTCGATTCGGTTGAATTACCGACCAACCCGAGGTAGTGCCTCCGGGTCAATAGTTACCTCTGAACCAAGAATCCGTGCGGCAGTTGCGGATACCTAGGACTTTGCCCTGGGCGGCAAGACACGGCGAACGCCGCTTTGATCTGTAGTCCAGAAGCAGAAAACCTTGGTTGGCTTGACCAATTTCCAAGGAACTGCCGATGCCGCCGAAACTCAATCGCGAGCGCGCTCTGTTCTTGCCGGGCAAAATCGCTACCTTTTTTACCCGGATGAACCCCATGCACCGCGAGAAAATTGGCCGAGACGGGTTCTATTGCAGTCCCGCATCACTGCGATGTCTATTACTTTAAGATACAGTTATAGGAGCGCATATTCTCTACGGGATATAAGCGAGATTTTGAGAGATGTGTCTGGGGGCGTGCGCGTCGCCTGGGGATTTGTTGCTCACAGTTGTTTCATCAGCTCCCTAGTCTGTCCGAGGAGGTCGCGTATGCGTTTGCGTTCGGCTAGAGCTCGGGCGGAATACCGCCCGTGCTTCCAGCGGGAGCGACGGGAATTTTCCAAGCCTAGCTCGGTACGTGGACCGGTGCTGGCACCGCCGTGCATCCGGCAGCGGCCGTTTCGCATGGCCGGGGACTGACATGGCGTGCCACGACGCGTTTTGGCTCCGCACCTTTTAGCCTTGTTCGGGTCCCCTGGCGGGTTCCCATTTTTCAGCCAGCCTCGTCGAATAAGGGGCTCCTCTTCATTCGACTTGGGCTGCATTATTTTCCCCGGAAGGTTTTTCGGGATCATTCTCATCGGCGGTGAGCCTTCCGTTACCATCCTTATTATCCTTGCTGACAGATCCCACGATCGCCTGACCACCTTCGGATACGCTTACATTGCCCACAATCATCTGGCTAACCTTTCCACGGTGACGGTTCAGAGCCTCCATCTGCGTCGTGAAAGTTCGTAACAGTTTAGTGGCGAGATTGATCTTGGTATTCAGTTCTTCCAGCGTTTGATCCTCGTCAGCTGCGCGCTTGAGACACTCGGTCGCCAAATGATGAGCAGCGATCATCTGTACAGCCAGTAATCTTTCCAGTTCGTCCTTTGGACCAATACCGTCTATTGTGGCGATTGCAGACCTAAAATTCTGAATATCGCGCCCGCCGTCTACGGCCGTGACGTCAGCAACCTGCCTTGCGAGGATGAAGGTTGAATTTACGTTCTTTGTTCCAAATACTTGGGCAATGGGATCAAGGGCAATCTTTATGGAAGAATTGTTCCCTTCGATGCCAAATGTCTGATGGGAAGGCTTCAGCTTTTTTCTTCCTTTCAGAGTCCAAACTTCCTCTTGCTCAGATTCTGATTTCGAAACACTGTTGCCATTCCCAGATTGATCGGTCTGGTGATCGGAGCTTTTCGGTGGCGGGTCTCCGGAGATGAGCGTGTCTTGTCCGTGCGTTCCGTTCTGCCACCGTTTGTTGAATTCAATAGAGTCTGGACACTTTGTTGATTCACTTGACATTGCGCCTCTTTCGACACTCCTGTGAGCGATGGCCTCTTCCGATCATGGCCATGCAAACCTTAATGATTACGCAAATGTTAAAAAGAACCGCGCCTATTATCGGCTCAGGCGGTTACGAAAGTTTCCCTTGAAAGGCCAAACGAACCAACCCGTCACGGCACTGATTCAAACAAATCACCGATCCTGCTGCAAGCTCCGGAGCAGCCGACGGGAACGAGGATGTTCATGGCTCGTGATAGACGTCCTTGTCGGCGGCGAACCTGCCCAGCACGTTCTCAACAAAATCGAAATTCATAGAATTGGCTGCTTGGAGTCCGATACAGGCGTTACGGCGTGGTGCATACTTGGGTACAACCTCATCATTGGCCCTGGAGCCTTTTGTTAGAATCTCAGGTGTGAGCGAGCCCCCTATTACTCGCCGACGGCTCCACACTTTCGCTAGAAAAACCTTGCTTTCCTATTACACCGAGGAGGAAAGGGCGAAGATTGTGAGAGCAGCTAAAAAGCTCAGGATGAGTATCAGCAATTTCATCGCTTCTGCAGCCCTCAAAGAAGCTGAAGTCGTAAACTCAAAAACTCGAGACTCCCACTAGACCTATACCTTCCGAACAAAGCCACACACCTACGTTTGGAACATGATATCATTGCTATAATATCATTAATGTGATATCATAGTTCTATTGAGGGCATATGGACAGAACGAAAAGGACAATCAGATCTGTTCGCTCAGAGCTCGGCTTCGCGAAGCGGCTTTGGGGGACGAATATCTCTCGAAGTCTCATGGAATAGCTACGCGAACTAATTGAGACGATCGGAATCTCAGTTTCAGGTGGTGACGTTCAAGTGTTGAATGGAAGATGGTATGTAACCCATTCCGGGCTACTCAGGTTGGCTCGTCGGAAACGTTGTGTAGGCATCGAGACCGCCGCGATCCCGGAATTCTGTGAACGTGCAGGGCTGTCACTACACCTTTAAGGCCACAGTCTTCACATCGCGCACCTGCAAGGGGTTTGTCGGCTATGGCGATGCTAATCCTTCCAATGTTTCTAGCCTAGTCCACGGTGCCGAAATGCGGGTGGCGGAAACGCGAGCCGTCAATCGTGCTCTGCGGAAGGCTTACGGTATCGGCATCTGCTCAGTCGAAGAGATCGGGTCCCTTGCAGGGCCATCTCAGCCGTCTCAAGAGCCGAAGAAGTTGCCTTCACAATCCGCCAACGGGAACGGCAGCGGTCGTACGGTCCGCGACCGCCTTTGCCAAGTCATTCGCCAGCATCAACTCGATCCAAATCTAGTTAAAGCCTATGCCACCGACTTCTGCGGTGCCAAAACCCTGCGCGAAGCTACTCGGGAACAGGTCGAGAATTTCGTTGCTCATCTCGCCGATTGGGCCGAAAAGGACCGCAATGCCCTGCTCTGCCAGCTCAACAGCTATCTCGGTCAGAAAGAAGGTGCGGCATGAAGCGCCAGATCACCGGCTTACGCTCTGCGGATCGCTCCGCTGTTGGCCTGACTCCTGATGGGGTTTTTCTGGTTCGTGTGCAACGGGTGCAGTTTCGTCCTTATGCACCGAAACAGTACTACGCTGTCGCCCTCACTGTGATTGAGCCGCACCGATTCGCGAACCACATTCTGTCCAGCCGGCTCTATTGCAACCCGAAGGCACTGTGGAAACTCAACTGGTTCCTGCGCGATTTTGGCTATGACACCGAGTTGCTGGACCGCGATGAAGTGGATGAGCGTCGACTCGTGGGTCTGCGGGGCGTGGTCAAAGTTAGCCACGTCGTGTATGACGGAATTCCCTTGGTTCGTTTCGGTGGGTTCGCTCCCGCGAGTCGATGGGAAGAGCTCTCACCCGCCAATCTGGACCCCCAGGCATCGTGATGGTTTACAGCTACACCCAAATCAGTCAATACCTAGCGTGCCCGCGGCGTTATCGCCATCGCTACCTCGATGGCTGGAAGGAGAAGGATACGCGGGCAGCGATGCTGTTCGGCCGTGCGTTCGAACTGGCTCTCGGCGCCTACTTTCGGCGTGAAGATCCCGGAGCTGCTCTCTTTCGGGAATGGTCCGGCTGCAAGGATCAAGATTTGCAGTTCTCCAAGCGCGACACGTGGGACCGGATGCTCGAACAAGGAATTATGCTGCTCACTCGCTTCTGCCAAGACGACCGCGTCCAGGTTCCACAGCCGCAGCGCAACCTGCAGATCAAATTCACACGCCCGCTCGTGCGCAATGAATTTGTTGCTTATGTCGACGCAATTGGAGAGCTGGATGGGAAGCGGTGCCTCTTGGAATGGAAGACGTCCTCTTGCCGCTTTTCCGAGGAACCGGACGGGGTGTTGGCTCTCGACCCGCAGATGGTCTGCTATTCCTGGATCACCGGAATTGCCGAAGTGGCTCAAGTTGTCTTCGTGCGCAAGCGCCTGGTCGAGGTTCAGTACCTACGAACAACCATTACCGAAGAGCAACGTCAGGAATTCGGTCAGCTCGTGGAAGACACGGTTAGTCGAATTGAATCGGCCCGGTTCTTACCTCACAGCGGCGTCCGTTTTCCACGGAATCCATGCAGCACTTGTGCATACATGGGACTCTGCCTTGGGCGGCAGGACATGGCGGATGCCGCCCTGATCAGGCGTCCAGGAGCAGAAGATCTTGGTTGGCTTGACGAGCTTAATTACTAAGGAACCGCCTATGCCACCGAAGCTCAATCGCGAGCGTGCTCTGTTCGTGTTGGGCAAGATTGACGAGATCCTGGCATGGGAACAAAGGAAGGAGAGCGAGCGGGACACCAAGTTCGTGGAACTTGGCCGCTACCTCTGCGAGGTGCGAGCGGGGCAATACTGGCGGCTGGAGAAACTCAAATCGTTTGACGAGTTTCTGGAGAAAAGATTTCCGGAATCGCGGAGGAAGGCGTACTACCTGATGTCGATCCACGAGCATCTGCCGCCGCAGGCACGGCGCCAATTGAAGGAGATTGGCTGGACGAAGGGACTGGAGTTGGCGAAAGTGGCGCGGAAGGATGGCCAGAAGTTCAATTGTGCAACCTGGTTGCACAAGGCCAAAGAAATGCCGAAGGATCAGTTCAGGCGGGAGGTGGAGCGGGAACTAACGGGAGAGGATACAGAACCGTGGGAGATTGTTTATTTCAAACTCTACAAAAGCCAGATTCCAGTGATCGATCGGGCGCTCGAGACAGCGGCCCTAATGTTGGGCTCGGACAAGTCCCGGAGCTACTGTCTGGAGATGATCTGCGCGGACTTTCTGGCGGGAGCGAACCTGGACAATGGGAACCCGGAGACGCTGTTGTTTTCAATGACGAGATTCTTCCGGTTCTTACCGGAGGACCAAAGGCAAGTATTTCTCGAGACCGTCACAGAGAAATCGGCGTGACGGAGTCTCGACCAAAGGTGAAGCGTTTACGACTCGATCCCGTTTCCTACGAGAAGCAGCGTCAACAGGTTCTACGGCGTGATAGCTGGAGGTGTCAATCTTGCGGCGCGATGTCGAACCTAGAAGTTCACCACAGGAAATTCCGCGGTCAACTGGGAGACGATTCTGAAGTGAACTTGATCACGCTATGCACAGTTTGTCACGCCAGAGCCCATGGTGCTCGACCTGCAGGAATGCCCACCAGGTTATAAATCCCCGGGGGCATCGAATGACTCACTCAAAGCAATTATGAATTGAGAAAAGTGTGTCATCGGCGTCATTGATGCCCAGTTATCCCCGGGTAAAAACTCGGTATACGGTCCCCGCGGTAAGCATTGGCCCCCGTGATGGTCATTTGCCAGACCATTTGTGGGTTGCTGGTTTGAGTGACCTCAATGATTTGGGGCGCAACTGGTGTTGCAGGGAAGAATGGCTCACTACTACTTACTCGATGGATTCCAGTCTAAGTAATGGGGATGTCGAGTCCGACCCGAGTAGCTGCTTTTCCACTACTTGCTATTTGCGCAAGACGAGCAAGCTAACCCTTGTGATTACACCACATTAAAATTGTGTGTAGCGCTTAGGCCGATCGGCTGAGATCAGGACTGATCCATGAAACCGAAGGCGCGAGCATCTTGACCAGTTCGCTCGCCTGTTTCGGAAACCGATTCACAGAACAATTTGCAAGGGGCACCTTTTTGGTTATCTTTTGCTGCTCACGGCGAGACTGCTATGGTTGCGCTTCCGTTGATTCCCGTTGCCTGAATTATTTCTCCGGAGATCGTCTGGTTGCCGGGGGTCATCAAAGTGAAGCCGTTGGTCCAAGTGTGGGAACCGGCGTCAGTTGGGGTGAAAAGATAGTCGCTCGGCAGGACCGCGGCGGGATCGGAACTGGTGAAGTGAATGTGGCTGTTGATGGCCGTGTCTGGTTTTCCTTGGTACAGCACGTTAACCGTCACGGTGAAAGAAGTGCCCGCCTTCGCTGTAAACGGGGCGATGAAATCTAGAATGGCGTGCGCTGTGCCACAGCCCGATGGAGCCGTCGCAGCAAGAACAGCAATCAACGCGCAAAGCCGAAACTCATCGTTCACCCTACATAACCTGAACCTGGCGGATTTGGCCATGAATCTAAGGTCGAACCGTTCAGTATACAAAGTTTCGGCAGATATTCTGCTGCCGGACGCTCCTCTCCGAGTGTGGAAGTCTAAAGTCACTCTGAAGCATGGCGAGCTTCGCCCAAACGAACGTCAATTCCGAACATCGGTCCGTATACATTGATGCCATAGTTCGAAAATGCCGGTTGCGATAAGTAAAGATTGGAAATATGCATCCAATTCAGTCCCGCTGAAAGCGCATATCGTGGATTGAAGTTGTATCGTGCTCCGGCGCCTAAGTTCATGGTGAACGTGAAGTTTTGGCCTTGTGCGAATGCAACGCCCAAGGGTTCCTTAGCATTAATAAGGCCGAGGCCAAGGCGTCCGTCGACGTACGGAGCAATTCTCCAGCGAGGCTGGACAAAGCTACGCCGAATGCCCATGATGTAAGCCTCATAGTGGGTTTCAGGGCCCCGGGGAATCGCAACAATGGCGCCGCTGAAAGAAAGATCCCAATTGCCACGCAGAATCGAAGGTCCTCTTACACTGTCCAATTGCCATCGGAGAGAAGCGATGTTAGGCACGAGCGTGTAGTTAAGCGGAGTTTTGTGATACGCATCGCCTAAGAGAAAATCGAAAACAAAAGGGATATTGATAGGAAGCCATCCCGATTCGAAAGAGAATTCGAGCTTGTTCTTGTAATAGATATCTCTGTTGAAATCCGATCGTTTGGAGATTGGCACAGGTTGGCTTTTTGAATCTTGGGCGGTCGCTTTCGCGGCTTGAGTGAGACAAGCCAACGTCACGGCAAACAGTATTAGGTGTCCTACTCTCATTTGGTATTGTCCGTGATCCTTTTGACTTAACTCGGGCAGCGGGAGTGTATACCGCACGCGGAAATCGGAAGAAAGGGGACTGTAGAAGCCGAGATCCATCGGTTCATTCCCTCGACGGCGGAAGAGAACTGCGGCACAATCCATGGCCGTTGCGGCTCATTTTTGGCCCTAGATAGGACTCACTCAACAAATCGGATGAGATATTGGCTGTGCGGCAACTGCCTCTTCCCAGAGGCACTTCTGGCCGAATCGTTTCCGGCGGTGCAAAGTTGGAAGAGTAGGAGCGAGTAGTTCAGCGACAACCATTCCAGCTTTTGCTCCATGATCTCGTGAACGCAATCGGTAATCTCGTTCTTCCTGGAGTGCAACACAGTTCGCGCAAGCGTCCGGCAAGAATCAGGAACTCGGCTCTCATTGCTGCCACGTGACTCCCGGGTATAAGCTGGGTATGCGGTAACCCCGATAAGCATTTTCGCCCGTAATACTCATCTGCCATACCGTTTGCGGCGCTGCAGTTTGCGTTGACTCAATGATCAGCGACTGAGTCGATTTGAAGGGTTCGCTGCTATCGAATTCCACGTCCCCATTGCTCAGAGTTTCGATACTGCCTCCCCAAAAAGAAAAGAAACCCGGAAGATCCTGCCAGAGTAAGCTGGCAATGTTTGTGCTCTCGTCTATTTGAAAGATTGCAGCGCGGGAATAGCAGGCTGGCGCGGATGCTGTGGAACCGCAGGCTACATCGTCAGAATCGATTCGAAGATTTCCGTCGTCATAGACGGCCATGATCGTCTGAGAGCCACTGGTATTTACGATGAATGGATAATGCTGCCCATAAAACCACTCGCTTGGATCGCCACCCAACAAGGTGAAATCGCCTTCCTCTCCGAGTTTCCACAGAAGATTCCCCGAGCCCGTACCATTCGCGTAATCGATCTTGATAATCCAGCTCTGGTGACGCATTGAGAGCAGCAGGTTGCCATCAGCGGTGTAGACGATCGCATTGCTGTGCGTCCAATCGGGAAAACCCTGGAGATGCCGATTGACATCCAGATGATCAAAGGCCGACCACCCCCATACCACGTTCCCGTTAGAGTCGATGTCGACCAAGGCATCGCCTATAACGCTCGTTGTTCCGGAGTACCCGGGCAAATCGGTATAGTCTTTCATGATCTTAGCGAGTCCGATCCAGTGCCCATTAGGCAAAGTTAGTACGTCGTGTGAGAACGTGGTGACAACAAAAGAATAACCATTCTTTTGCAGCGATTGATTCACCTGGGTGACTGACACATCGCGAATCGTATTCCCTGCCAGGTCAACTTCCAGCAAATCGGAGCCGAGGAGAAGCATGAAATGACCATTGGCCATAGGTTTCACCGGTGACCCGCCGAGGGGGTTATACCAAATGACATTGCCTTGAAGATCTGTAACGACCGATTGCAACATATTTGTGTTCGCGGGCTCAACCAGGCTCAACAGTTCCACGCCTGGTGCTGGTGAAAGGTTCGGAGTCGGCTGAGTGATGGCGATGACTGGCGGCGTCAGCGACGCGGGCAGTGCACCCGTCGTAAACGACCGGTCCTGATCTACCCACGAGCCGCCGGCCCAGTCCACATGCGCGCGCATGTGGTACGTGGTCTGAGGCTTCATACCAGCCACTAGAATGTTAAGGACCTGAAAACCGGGGGACGTCACCGAGTCCGTCATGATCGAAGTCTGCCGACCGTAGTTAGTGTCGGGTCCAAACTCGACCCATGCCGTCAAACCCGAATGAAAATGCCGGATGCTGTATTGCGCCACCAGCGGGTTCGAAGTAGCGCTAATCACCGTGAGTGGCGGTGTGTAGTCGCCGGAGCCACATCCGAGCGACGCAAGAGTGAGGATAATGCAACCTGACAGGCCCAACACAGCTCGCGAGCTCTTCATGCGCAGATACCCCCCAAAGTTTGTAAAGGCAAAGAATATACCCCTTCCTGGATATTTAAATCAATTAATTCCGCGGTGAAATGGGCCGTTGATTGGACTGCAGTGCGGCGGAATCGTTACTCGGTGATAATTTGACGGATTGACTACCCTAGCCTGTGGGCTTCCACCTGATCGGCTTTCAACCTACGTGGCGGCATGTGCGCGCGATACCTCTTCCAGTGTTAGGAGACGGTCCGTGGGTGAGGTCCGCTGGAATCCATTCTTTCGACTGAGTTTAGGCCGATGTGCGGACACGTGCTGCGCGGGGTGCGCAACCGCGCTGGTAAGGCAACGCAACAGTGCTGGAAATCGGCTCGATCGAGAACATCTGCATAAAACACCGAGAAGGCGAAAATGGCCTCATTGCATACTCGTGCTCAGAACAGCAAACGCGTTTTTCCCATTGCGAAGGTGCGGCTTCGGGGCCGTTGCGACATGTGCTAGACTTGCTTACTTTCGAGGTGCTATCGACGACATGCCGCGCAGAGTTCTCATAACCGGAATTACTGGACAGGATGGCTCGTATCTTGCGGAATTCTTGCTGCAGAAGAACTATCGGGTTTATGGGCTGGTTCGACGAAGTAGTACCATCAATTTCGAGCGCATCGCCCATCTTCAAGATGAGATCGAGCTGATCCCCGGGGATCTTCTGGATCCGAGCTCTCTCATTACTGCCATCCAGAAAAGCGAGCCCGACGAGATTTACAATCTTGCTGCTCAGTCCTTTGTGCCTACCTCGTGGAGTCAGCCGGTTTTGACGGGCGAGTTCACAGCACTAGGTGTAACACGTTTGCTCGAGGCCATTCGGGTCGTCAATCCCGCGATCCGGTTCTATCAAGCGTCTTCCAGTGAGATGTTTGGCATGGTTGAGGAATCACCCCAGAACGAGGCGACTCGATTCTACCCCCGAAGTCCCTATGGAGTAGCCAAGCTTTACGGCCATTGGATAACAGTGAACGCGCGGGAAAGTTACGGCCTGTACTCATGTTCTGGCATTTTATTCAATCACGAGTCACCCCGCAGAGGAGTGGAGTTCGTCACCAGGCGCGTAAGTTACAACGTCGCCCGGATCAAGCATGGGCTCCAGCAGAAACTCAAAATGGGGAATTTGGATGCGGAGCGCGACTGGGGCTTTGCCGGAGATTACGTCCGCGCAATGTGGCAGATGCTGCAGCAGGAGAAGCCTGATGACTACGTGATCGCCACTGGCCAGACCCACAGCGTGAGACATCTGTTGGATCTTGCCTTTTCTCATGTCGGCCTTGATTATCGGCAACATGTCGAAATCGACCCGGAACTGCTCAGGCCCGCCGAAGTGCACCACCTCCGTGGTGACTGCGCAAAGGCTCGGAGAACGCTCGGTTGGCATCCGGACGTGGCTTTTGAAAAGCTGGTCGAGATGATGGTCGACAGCGATCTTCGGCTATTGTCTGCAGATATCTCTGGAACTAAGGTTCCCCGAGTTCTTCGAACAGGTTGAAACTGACCCTGTGCGGCGCGTCCTCATCACTGGCGGAACCGGATTTGTCGGATCCTACCTCGTTCGCTTTCTGAAATCACCAGATACGAAAATAATAGCGGTTTCTTCTGGCGAAGTGCAGTTGCAAGAGCCGGATGTGGACTATTGCCAGGCGGACATTTGCAACCTGGACGACGTCCGACTGTTTGTGCGCGAGGCTAACCCAAATGAGATCTACCACCTTGCTGCCGTATCTGCAGTCTCTGATTCGTGGACGGATCCGCGGCGCACATTTGACGTCAATGTGATTGGTTCCCACAACGTTTTTGAAGCTGCGATGAGCTTATCGTCTCCGCCAAGAATTTTAAACGTGAGCACTTCGCAAGTGTATGCACCTTCTGCCTCTGCGTTGGTGGAGACTAATCCGCTTGACCCAGGCAACCCATACGCAGCCACCAAAGCTATGGCGGAATTGTTACCGGTGCAGTATCGGAAAGTTACTACTGGGGGCATCATTACGGCGCGCTCGTTCAACCACACTGGCCCCGGCCAAGATCCGAGATTTGTGCTGCCCTCATTCGCCAAACAGCTATCTGAGATGGAAGCAGGTCTCATTCCGCCAGTGCTGAAAGTCGGAAACATCAATGTCAAGCGCGACTTCACTGACGTTCGCGATGTGATAGTCGCCTACGCCGCACTACTCGAAAAGGGAAAGATCGGGGAAATCTACAACGTCTGCTCTGGCCGAGCGGTTCCTTTGGTCGATATTGTTACAGAACTGCAGAGGAGTTGCAGCGCGACTGTCAAGATAGAGGTTGACCATGCTCGACTTCGGTCAAGTGATCCTCCGCAGGTGGTTGGAGATCCAACTAAGATCTGGAAGGCTACAGGCTGGAGTCCACGGGTCACGTTAGAGAGCACTCTCAACGACTTGTTAGACTACTGGCGGACCAAAGTCAAGCTAAGAGTTCGAGAGGATTCGACGAGCTGAGGGGGGCACCTCACGAATGGGGTGTATATCGATGACGAAGGAGTACTGAATATCAAGACGAATTCACGCCAGAACTGGCATCAAGAACCCTTTGTGCAGGAGATTAGGGCGTTCGCCGGCGGAGCCTGTCCTGACTTACATCGCAGAAGTTCGTTACCGCCAAATCTATTTTGCCATCACCATGAAATCCGCACCACCGAGGGGAAATGGAGAAGGACCGGCAACGTATTGCAAGGCCAGCTGAAATGTCCGGTCGCCATTGAAGTGCCCCCGTTCGCTGTACCAATCGCAATGTGAGTTCTAGATTGATTTTTGGTTTTAGCGGGGATGAGGTCCGGAGCAGGGGACGGCGTTTGAGTCCCCTGCTCTGGCAGCCTTGTACTAGCTTTCCTCATGCGCGCATCTCCGTTGCTGTCCTTGCAAACTCTGCGGGCGGCAAGTAGTTCAACGAACTGTGTGGGCGTTGTTCGTTGTAATCCTTCCTCCAGGTTTCAATCTTTCGCCGTGCGTCGTTTAAGCTGGTGAACCAGTTCGCGTTCAAACATTCGTCGCGCAGCCGTCCGTTGAAGCTTTCGATGTAGGCATTCTGCACCGGCTTGCCCGGCTGAATGAACTCCAGCCGCACCCCACGTTCCTCGCTCCAGGCCGCCAGTGCCCGGCCACGAAACTCCGGCCCGTTGTCCACAACAATCGCTTCCGGCAGTCCGCGCTCGATCGCCATCCGATCCAGCACTCGACGCACACGCAGTCCGCCCAGCGAGGTATCGACCTCGATCACCGGACATTCCCGCGTGCAATCGTCCACGATGGTCAACATCCGAATCACCTTCCCGCTGCTCACGCAATCGCTCACGAAATCCATCGACCAACGTTCGTTCGGCTGACTCGCCGCGGGCTTAACGACCGCACCGTTCCAGCGGATCCGCCGTCGTTGCCGAATCCTCATCGCCAATCCTTCCTCGCGGTACAACCGGTACACCTGCTTGTGATTGGCCGACATTCCCTCTCGCTCCAGCATCGCCGTCAGCCGGCGATATCCAAACCGCATGCGCTGGGCGGCTAGTTCTTTCAATCGCATTCGCAATGCGACGTCTCGCTCCGCCTTTCGCGCTCGATAGCGATGCGTCGATCGCCCCAATCCCAGCAGCCTGCAGGCGTGCCGTTCGCTCATCTGGTACCCGATTTCGACATAGCTCACGGCTGCCCGAAGTCCCGCAGGCGCTACCAGTTTTTTGAGAGCACGTCTTTCAATGCCCGGTTATCCAGCGTCAGCTCGGCCACTACGTGCTTCAGCTTTCGGTTCTCGTCCTCCAGTTGCTTCATCTTCTTCGCGTCGCCACTTTCCATCCCGCCGTACTTAGCCTTCCAGCGGTAGTAAGTCTGCTCCGTGATCCCGTGCTGTCGGCATAGCTCCGCCGTCGTCAGTCCTGCTTCGCCTTGCTTCAGGATCGTGATGATCTGTTCTTCGCTGTGTCGCGTGCCTTTCATTGCAGTTCTCCTCCTGGGTTTGGGAGAACTCACATTTTACGCGGTCCAGTTTTTGGGGGCTGGGTCA
>Ga0307474_10001804_pt1 | contig 15470 bp, 12 predicted proteins | sample atmos_gasesECM1C_2_FD_203312 | JGI IMG/M metagenome (GOLD analysis project Ga0307474, IMG submission 203312) | Hardwood forest soil microbial communities from Morgan-Monroe State Forest, Indiana, United States - atmos_gasesECM1C_05 | ecosystem: Environmental > Terrestrial > Soil > Temperate... | reverse complement strand
ACCTTCACCGCCGCGGTGGTGCGCGTATTGAGCGACAGCACGCTGCGCGCAGAGCTCTCTGCGCGCGGGCGCACCTACGCGCGCAGCTGGTCCTCTGCGACGATGGCGGCGCGCCTCGCGCAGCTGTACGGCGACCTCGTCAACGCGCCGCGCAAGGTGCCCGCCGCCGCCTGATCCGGCGCGTCGCGTCGAGTGTCGCGTAGCGGCGTCGGATCGGCGTCGTGGGTTTCGTCGGGCCGCCCGTTTTGCGACGCTGGTCTCGTCTTTGACTGGCGACAGCGGTTGAACGGCCGCCCCTCTCAGCTACACTGCGATCACGAGCTGCAGGCGTGTGGAGCCGAGCATGGGGGCAAAGCGGGCCTTGATCGTGGACGATTCGAAGTCCGCGCGCCTGTTTCTTGCCCGGGTTCTGGAAAACTACGACATCGACGTCGACAGCGCCGAGAACGCCGAAGCAGCGATCGACTATCTCGGCAGCAACCGCCCCGACGTGATCTTCATGGATCATCAGATGCCGGGGATGGACGGCTTGCAGGCGGTGCAGGCCATCAAGAACGATCCGCGCACCGCGACCATTCCCATCATGATGTACACCTCCCAGGAGGGAGAGCTGTACCTGGGGCAGGCGCGCGCGCTCGGTGCGGTCGGCGTGCTTCCCAAGCAGATCAAGCCTGCGGATGTGTCCAAGGTGCTCTACCAGCTGCACCTCGTTCCCGATCGTCGCAGCGGCGAGCAATCGACCTTTACGCCGCTCAACGTGCAGGTCGACGGGCTCGCCTCGGGGCCGCCGGGCATGATGGCGAAGGCGCTCACCGACACGACGCTGCGCGAGCATTTTGCCGAGCTGCGGCGGGCGCTGGTGGCCAGCCTCGACACGCAGACCGATCGCATCACCGGCGAGGTACGCGCATTGCTGCTCGAGGCGCTGCCGCCGCCGGAGCCCGGTGCACCGCCGCCCGGCAGCGGGCGCTCGCCGTGGCCGTGGATCGTCGCCTGCGCAGCGCTTGCGATCGCGCTCGTAAGCAGCGCACTGTGGTGGCGCAGCGTGAAACTTCTCGAGGGGCTACGCGTCGAAGTGGGGCAGCTGCAAGCGGCGCAGACGCGCGCGCTTCAGCAGGCGCCATCGCAAGCCGTGGCCGCTGCCCCGGCTGCCGCGCCGCAAGCGCCTCGGGCGGCTGCGACTCCGCCGCCCGACCTCAAGCCGACGATCATCCCGGTTCCCTATGGTGCGGAAGCTCTCGGCGGCGCACGCCTCGATACAATTCGCCAAGTGCTCTACAGGCTGGCGCGCCAGCAGAAAGCGGTGGGTATTGTCGACATCAGAAGTTTCGCGGGTCGATTTTGCCTCGTGGGCAGTGCGCTCGAGGGCTATTCGCTCGCGCCGGAGGAGACGCCGTTCGCCAAGTGCGATGTGGTCGGCAACCCTTCCGAAGAAGCACTCTCTCCGGCCCAGCGTACTCCACTCGTCCTCGCCAACCTCATCGGCGAGATTCGCAGTAGCACACATGGCACGCTCGATCCGCAGGTGTCGGTTGGCGATCCTACCAGCGTGCTCGCCCCCTATCCGGCAGCCTCCAGTGACCTCACCGCCGGGGAATGGAACCGCGCCGCGAGCGCCAACAACAGGGTTGAAATCCGCGTGCGTTGAAGGCACTGCCTGCTCGCATGGATTCCGCTGAGTTCGATTTCCGGCCGTCGCGCTGGCTGCGCAGCCGCCATTTGCAGACGATGCTGGCGAGCACCGCCTGGCGCCGCGGTCGCGTGCTGCGGCTCTCGCGGCCACTCCTAGCGGCGGCCCGGGAGCAGTTGCTCGATTGCGGCGAGGGTGTGCGGCTGCAGTGCTTCATCTCGAGCCCGCCGCTCAGCCCCGGCACGCCGGTCGTGATTCTGCACGGCTGGGAAGGCAGCGCGGACTCTCTCTACATACTGTCACTCGCCGCTCAGTTGTTCGAGCGGCGCGTCGAGGTCGTGCGGCTCAACCTGCGCGACCATGGCGAGACGCATCATCTCAATCGCGACTTGTTCCATTCCTGTCGCCTTGCGGAAGTCGTCGGTGCCGTGCGCGCCCTGCAGCAGCTTTATCGCGGGCGGCCCTTGCAGCTCGTCGGCTTCTCGCTCGGCGGTAACTTCATGCTGCGCGTGGCGGCGCAATCGCGCGAGGCGGGTCTCGATCTCGAGCGCGTGATCGCCGTCTCACCCGTGCTCCAGCCGGCTGAGACGCTGACGGCTCTGCAGGGCAGTATGCCGGGCTACGAGATGTATTTCGTGCGCAAATGGCTGCGGAGCCTCCTCAAGAAGCAGGCCGCCTGGCCCGGGAGCTACGATTTTGGCGCCCTGATGAAGATGCGCGATCTGAAGCTCATGACCGCTGAGCTGGTGCGCTCGCACACCGAGTTTCCCTCGCTCGCGGATTATCTCGACGGCTACGCCATCACCGGCGCACGGCTCGCGCGGCTCGAGGTACCGTCCACGATCGTGACATCGCTCGACGATCCGATCATTCCCGCGAGCGGCCTGGCACAGCTTGCACGGCCGGCGGCGCTGTCGATCATCGCGACTCGCCACGGCGGCCACTGCGGCTTCTTCGAGCAGCTGAGCGGTCCCAGCTGGCTGGAACGGCGGATCGTTCAACGACTCGGCGCCGGTGCACCGGAGTCTGGCGCCGCCACCGAAGGGAACGAGGAGCTTCGCGAAACGAGCGGCTGATCAGCGCGCTTTGCGCCTCTCATCGAAGTGCAGTACCGGCTCGCCGCTGGTGACGGTCACAGAGCCGTCGATGACCGCGCCGCGAGCGATGGCGATGCGCTTCGCTACGACATCGGCGCGGATCATTGCGGACGCGCCGATCTCGACCTTCTCCTCGATGACCAGCTTCCCGGTCAGCCGTCCGGCGATCACCGCGGAGCGCGCATGCACCTCTCCAAACCACTGTGCGCTGACTGTCATTTGCAGTGCCCCACCGACCTGTCCGTCGCCGCGGATCGTCCCGCAGACGACCAGCGACCCGGTAGTCTCCACGTCACCGGTGACGCGGGAGCCCTCGGTAATGAAGGAAGGCGCCTCCCCGAGCTTGTCCAGGAGCCTCCGCTTCAGGGATGTGATCATGCCAAGCTCCCACGGCGCTGCGCAGGGGTCATAATACGAAGGCGGAACGTCGCCGGATGCCGACCATGGTCACATTCCACGCAAGAAGAGTTGCGCTCATCGCGTTGTTGACGGCGCTCGTTGCAGCGTGCAGTCGGGAACAACAAGACTGGCGTTCTGCCGAGGGTGCCGACACCACGGAAGGATGGACGCGCTTCATCGAGCAGCATCCGGTTAGCGAGCTCGTGCCCGAGGCGCGTGCCCATATTAGCGAGATCGCCGAGGCGCGCGACTGGCAACATGCCAGCCGCATAGCGACGGTGGCGGCATACCGCGAGTTTCTCGCGCGGCACCCCAGCGGCCACAGATCCGAGGATGCGCGGATCCGCATCGAGGCGTTCTCACTCGGCTCGGCGCCGCGCATAGATTTGTCTTCGCCTGCGGTGGCCGACTCGCGCGGACGAAGCGGCGTGCCGGCGCTACAGATCGCGACGGGCGCGGCTTCGGAGGCGAATGTGGCTTCAGGGGCGAGTGCGGCGATACCGGCGAGCGAGGCGCCAGAGGCAACCGCGGCGTCAGGGACATCGGTGACGGCGCCGAGCGTGGCCGACAGGCACGGTCTTGCGACGCCCGCTGAGGCGGCGCAGCCTGCGCCGGCCGCCACCGAGGCTCCGACTGCGATGTATGCCGCAGTCGTCTCGAGCGAGGTTCCCGCCACCGCTGCACCCGCCGTTGCGCTCGCGACCTCCGACGCTCTTGCGAGTCCAGACGACCCGTCGTCGCGCACCTCCGGCTATGGTGTTCAGCTCGGCGCCTTCGGGAGCGAAGCCAGTGCCGACCGCGAGTGGCAGCGTCTGCAGGGGCGCTTCAGCGCGCAGCTCAACGGACTCTCGCCGCATATCACTCTGACGAGCACCACTGCGGGCCAGCTCTACCGTCTGCAGATCGCCGCGGGCGGCGAAGCGCAGGCGCGGGCCATTTGCGACTCGCTCCGCGAGCAATACCAAGCCTGTGTGCCGGTGCTCCCGCAACTGCGCTGACGCGTACTGCGCTTCCCGTCCGCCGTTCGCTCCAAAGTGACAATTTGCGTCACCGCGAGAAGGCGCTCCTCTTTGTAAGTCATTCTTCCTCAAGGACTTTTGGCTTGGCACAGGCCTTGCTCCTCCCTCGGTGCAGTTGCGAACAAATTCCCCGTGTTCGCTCCTCACGCGCCGCGACGCGAATTCCCCCGCCTCGCGGCGCGCTTTTTTGTGCGACCGATCGGCCCCGGCCGACGGCTAGAATCGCCCCTCCCGTTAGGTTGTGTGCGCTGCCTGTGGCGGCGGGGCGATGATGGAGTTTCGCGACTACTACAAGGTACTGGGCGTCGAGCGTGCTGCGACCGCCGATCAGATCAAGACGGCGTATCGCCGGCTTGCCCGCAAGTACCACCCCGACGTCAGCAAGGAGGCGAACGCCGAAGAGCACTTCAAGGAAGTGCAGGAGGCGTACGAGGTGCTGCGCGATGCAGAGAAGCGCGCGGCATACGATCAACTCGGAAGCCAGTGGAAATCGGGCGAGCAGTTTCGGCCCCCGCCCGACTGGGGCAGCGGATTCGAGTTCTCCGGTCGTCCAAGCGGGGCGAGCGGTCGCAGCGGGCGCGCGTATAGCACTCGTGGCGGGGACGGCGGCCAGGAGGGCAACTTCGCACCGGAGGATTTCAGCGAATTCTTCTCCTCGCTCTTCGGCGGCGGCTCGCCCTTTGGCGGCGCCGGGGCGCGCGGAGCGCGCGGCGGGCGCGATCATCATGCGCGGCTCGACGTGAGTCTCGAAGAAGCCTTCGCGGGCACGACGCGCACCTTCGAGCTCAAGCACCCTGAGGTAAAGAGCGACGGCACCGTCGAGCTGCGCTCGCGCACGGTGCGCGTCAGCATCCCTGCGGGAGTTACCGAAGGCCAGCTCATCCGTCTCGCCGGACAGGGCGAGCCGGCCTCGGGCGGTGGCAAGGCGGGTGATCTCTATCTCGAGGTGCACGTCGAGCCGCACCAGCTCTATCAGCTCGAGGGCCGCGACATCACGCTGACCTATTCAGTCGCGCCCTGGGAGGCCGCACTCGGATCAACCGTCGCGGTGCCGACGCTCGGCGGCACTGTCGAGATGCATATTCCCGCGGGGAGCCAGTCCGGTCAGAAATTGCGACTGCGAGGGCGAGGGCTGCCGGGCCAGCCGCCTGGCGATCAGTATGTGCAGCTGAAAGTGGTGCTGCCGCCGGCGGACTCGCCGCAGGCGAAGGCGTTGTACGAGGAAATGCGCAGCAAGCTCAACTTCGACCCAAGGCGCACTGAGACGAGGTGATCATGGTACGCGCGACGCAGGTGCTCGAGGCTCACGTGCTCGGCGAGGGCGACTGGATCGCAGCCACCGAGATCTGTCAGATCTGCCAGATCGATGCCGAGGCCGTACGCGAGCTGGCGGCACTCGGCGTGGTGAGCGCGCGCGAGCCGGTGCCCGGAGGATGGGAGCTCTCGGCCACGGCGCTGCCGCGACTGCGGGTAGTGGGCAGGCTGATGCGCGATCTCGGTGTCAACGTAAGCGGAGCGGCGCTCGCGATCGAGCTCCTCGAGGAGCAGCGCTCTCTCGAAAGCCGCATCCGTCAGCTCGAGCGATTGATCCGCGATTTTTGAAGAGCCGCCTCACTGGCCGAAGCTCTCCCCGCCGCTGCGCAACCACTCGACCTCTGCGGGCGTGCTCTCGCGTCCGAGCAGGCGGTTGCGGTGCGGGAAGCGACCGAAGAGCTCGATGATCGCGCGATGATTCTCGGCCGAGCGCAATGCAGCCGCAAACGGCTCCCGCAGCTCATCCTTCGCCTCGTGGAGCAGTCGCCGGTACGCGGCGACCGATTCGTCCTGGGCTTCGCGGCTTTCGGCATGCTGCATCGGCATGTAGAAGAAGAGGCGCTCGACCGCCTGGAGAGCCGCATCGGCTGCAGACTGCATGCCCGAGAAGGTGAGTGACAGCGCCTGCTGGTCGTACGCGAAAGCGCGGGCATCGCCGCGAAAGATGTGGCGCGGAAACTGATCGAGCAGAATGATGAGGCTCAACCGGCGCCGGGGACCGTCGGCCCACCCGTCGAGCCCGCCGGCAGCAGCGCGCTCGAGCAGCGCACCGAAGTGCTCGGTGATGTAGGCATCGCGCTGCTCGCGCTGCGGCGATGTCTCGCTGCCGAACCAGAAGCGCACGCGCCGATTCAGGCTCTCGGCCGAGAGCGGCATTCGTCCGAACCAGAACTCGCGGATGTTGCGCGCCTCATCCATCGGACGTCCCGGTGGCGGAGCGGTCGGCTTCGAACAGCTTCTCGAGCTGCTGTGCTGCCGCGATCGTCGTGGCGCGGAACTTCTCCTCGTCCTCCTTTACCGCGTATTGCGCCATGAGCGTCGCCTCATCGTGGCGGCGGAACCGCCGCACCGCCTCACGTGCGGCAGCCGGGCTCTCGCCGAGTGCCTCGAGTACCGCCGCGGCCATCTCCAGGCTTCCCGCATAGGTTTCGCGGATCACGTCGGTGACGCCGGCGTCCATCAACGCGAAGGCATGCTGGCGGTTGCGTGCGCGCGCGAAGATCCTGAGCTTCGGGAAATGCTCGCGCACCAGCGCCGCGGCGCGCACCGACGCGTCCACGTCGTCGATTGCCAGCACCAGCACCTGGGCGCTGTCAGCGCCTGCGGCCCGCAGCAGGTCGAGCCGCGAGGCATCCCCGTAGTACACCTCGTTGCCGAAGCGGCGCACGAAATCGACGCTCGTCTGGCTGCTGTCGAGCGCGGTGAACGACCGGCCCTTAACGCGGAGTACGCGCGCGACGATCTGCCCGAAGCGTCCAAAGCCGGCGATGATCACCGGGACGTCGCTCACCTGGAAGGTATCGAACGGCCGCGTCTCGCCGGCGACCCAGCGGCGCATCAGCGCCTCATGGGCAATGAGCAGCAACGGGCCGATCAGCATCGACAGTGTCACCGCGAGCACCAGCAGGTCTGCCGTGCCGGCATCGAGCAGTCGCTCGCGTGCGGCGAGAGTGAAGAGCACGAAGGCGAACTCTCCACCCGTCGGCAGCGCAAAGCCGAGCCGCCAGGCGGATTCGTGGCGAAAACGAGCCACTCTGCCGAGAGCGGAGATCGCCAGGATCTTGATGGTGAGGAAGCCTGCGGTGACGGCGAAGAGCGTCTGCGGCTCCGAGCGCAGCAGCCCCAGGTTCGCCGACATCCCGACCGAGATGAAGAACAGTCCGAGCAGCAGTCCCTTGAACGGCTCGATGTCCGCTTCGAGCTCGTGCCGGAACTCGCTGTCGGCGAGCAGCACGCCGGCAATGAAGGCACCGAGCGAAGCGGACAGACCGACGAGATCGGCGAGCAGTGTCGTCGAAAGGACGAGGAGCAGCGCCGCGGCCGTGAAGACTTCGCTCACCTGCACACGCGCCACGATACGCAGCGCCGGCCGCAGCAGTATCCGGCCGCCGGCAATCAGCACCACGACGATCACCCCTAAGAGCTTGAGCAGCGCCAGCCACGCACTGCCTGCGGCGTGTGCGGCGTGCGGTGCCAACAGCGGCAGCACCGCGATCGCCGGCAGTACCGCCAGGTCCTGGAACAGGAGGATCGCGAAAGCGGCGCGCCCATGCTTCGCACGCAGCTGGTCGCGCTCGGCGAGTAGCTGCAGCACGAGTGGCGTCGAGCTCAGCGACAGCCCGAAGCCGATGATCCACGCAGCGGGGGAGTGCTGGCCGAAAACCCAGGCAGCGCCACTCAGCAACAGCGTACACAAGGCCACTTGGGCTGCGCCGAGCCCGAAGACGAGCCGCCGCATCACCCACAGCCGCGTCGGCTGCAGCTCGAGCCCGATGATGAAAAGGAGCAGGACGACGCCAAACTGCGCGACCTGCGCAATGCGGCCGACGTCGCCGATCAGGTTCAGCCCGTAGGGACCAATGACCAGCCCCGCCGTAACGTAGCCGAGGATCGAGGAGAGGCGCGCAAAGCGAAACAGCGCCACCGCGATGACGGCCGCCGCCAGGAGGATTGCGGTCTCGGAGAGAGTGATCATGCAGTCGTGGGCGATTCTCGCAGGAATCTGCCACGCACGGGCGCCGGGACCGGACAGGGGGCCGCCCCCTTGAGATTGAGCGACGCGTCCCCAGCCTTGGGCGATGCTCGACAGCGAACTGCCGCCGCCTGAGGGCGCGGAACCACTCGATGCCTACTCCGCTGCCGTGGTCGGCGCGGTCGAGAAGGTCGGGCCAGCCGTCGTAAGCGTCTACGTCGGCGGCGCGTCAGAGGCCGAGCGCGCCCGCGGCGGCGCGGGTTCCGGCGTGGTCGTGACACCCGACGGCTATCTCCTCACCAACGAGCATGTCGTGCAGCGCGTCACCGAGGCGCGCGTGGCGTTCGTCGACGGCCGCAGCGTCCCCGCCGTCGTTGCCGGGCGAGATCCGCCGACCGATCTCGCTGTGCTGCGCGCCCAGGCGGGCGCGCTCCCTTATGCGCAACTCGCGGGCGGCCAGCGGCTGCGCACGGGTCAGCTCGTCGTCGCGGTCGGTAATCCCCTAGGCTTCGAATCGACGGTCTCGGCCGGGGTCGTGAGCGCTCTCGGGCGCTCGCTCCGCAGCCGTCAGGGGCGCCTGATCGAGGGCGTGGTGCAACACACCGCCGCGCTCAACCCCGGTAACTCCGGCGGCCCGCTGGTCGATGCGGTCGGGCGTGTCGCTGGCATCAACACGGCGATCATCGCGATGGCGCAGGGCATCGGCTTCGCGATTCCCGCGGTCACGGCGCAGTGGGTGTTGGCCGAGATCCTCACCCAGGGGCGGGTGCGACGCGCCTGGCTTGGAGTCGCGGCACGTGACCGGCCGCTCGAGCTGCGACTGGTGCGGGCACTGGGCCTCGGCACGCGGCAGGCGGTCGAAGTGATGTCGCGGGAGGCGCACGGCCCGGCTGCGAAGTCGGACCTGCATCCCGGTGATCTCATCGTGGGCGTTGACAGCGAGGCGGTCGATGGGATCGATGCCCTGCACCGGCTGCTCAGCCGTGTGCCGCCGGGCGACAGCATCACGCTGCGCGTCGTACGACGCACGCAGCTGCTCGAGATTGCGCTGACGGTGCGCGAGCCACCCTAGACAATGCTGTCGACTACCCCGCCATCCACGCGCAGTGCCGCGCCGGTGGTTGCCGAAGCCTGAGGCGAGCAGACGTAGACCACGAGGTTCGCGACCTCCTCAGGTTTCGCCATGCGCTGCAGGATGGAGCTCGAGCGGTGCGCGCGCACGAAGTCGGCACCGCTCTCCTCGACACTGCGTGGCTCGCCCTTGCTCCCGCTACCGCGTGCGTCCATACCGGCCAGCATGTCCCTGACACCTTGCGAGAGGGTTGGGCCGGGTAGCACCGCATTCACGGTCACAGCGCTGCCCGCGGCGAGCTTCGCCAGACCGCGGGCGATGGCGAGCTGGGCGGTCTTCGTCATGCCGTAGTGGATCATGTCAGGCGGGATGTTGAGCGCCGATTCGGACGAAATGAAAACGATACGACCCCAATCGCGCGTGAGCATTTCCCGCAGGTAGTGTCGCGAGAGCCGCACACCCGACATCACGTTGGTCTGGAAGTGCCGCTCCCAGTCGGTATCGGTGGTGTCGAAGAACGGCCGCGGCTCGAAGATGCCGACGTTGTTGACGAGAATATCTGCTCGCGGCGCGCCCTGAATGAGCCGGGTTGCGCCCTCGGCGGTGGCGAGATCGGCCGCGATGCCCTCGATACTCGCTGCGGGAAAGCGGCTACGGAGCTCAGCGACTGCGCGTTCGACAGAGCGCGCGCTTCGGCCATTGAGCAGAGTGCGCGCGCCCGACTCCGCGAGCCCCGCGGCGATGGCAAAGCCGATGCCGGCGGTGGAGGCGGTGACGAGGGCAGTCTTGCCGGAGAGGTCGATGCGCATGGGAGCCTCCTGCTCACTCGCAAAGGCTGTCGAGATAACTCTTCGCGGCTGCAGAGAGCCGCTTCGACGCGAGCGCCCGCGCCTTCGGCGCATCGACGATGTACTCGAGCGGTCCGGACACGAGCATCTGGCGAATGCTCGGATGGCGCTGCGAGGCGCGCGCCATCTGGTTCAGCAGCGTAAAGCCGCGGCTGATGGTGCGCCCGGAGGCGCGGTTCTGCTCGATGGTGCGGGCGAGATACTCGCCGAAGCGAGAGTAGAGAAAGTAATGGTCGTCCCCGACCTGGAAGCGGGCTTCCGCGAAAAAATCGGGGAAGTTTCTCTCGAGGTACTCGTTCAGACGTTGCAAGCGGGGCCGAGGGTCGCTGTCAGTCGACACTTTGCGCTGCTTCATTTCGGTGCAAACACCTCGTCAGCAAGTGAAAAGCGTGGGCGCATGTTGGGACAGCACGCGCCGCGATGCAACCGTCATCGTGGGATTCCCCCGATGTGCGCCTCTGTTAGAGGACCGATGTCGCGCTTCCCTCCCATTCTTCGCGGGACAGCCGGTAGAGCACGTGCGGTCGCAACGGGTGCCCGACAGCCAAGCGCGGATGCTCGAAGTCGCCGCTGGCGTCGTGGCGCATGCCGAGCCGTTCCATCACGGCGCGCGAGCGGATATTGGCCGGTACTGTGAAAGCGACCACTTCGGGCAGGGCGAGCTGCTCGAAGGCGCAGCGCAGGCACTCCCGCGCAGCTTCGGTCGCAAACCCAAGCCCCCAGCTCTCCCGGCGCAGCCGCCACATGACTTCGACGCACGGGGTGAAATGGGTCTCGAAGGCGGGCACACCCAGTCCGACGCTGCCGATCAGCTCCCCACTCTCGCGTAACTCCGTCGCCCACAGGCCCCAGCCTTGGCGCGTCAACCCCGCTTGCGCCGCGCGCGCCATCGCATCACTTTCGGCAGAGGTGAGGCAGCGCGGCATGAGGGCCATGACCACAGGGTCGGCATTGAGAGCGGCAAAGGGCTCAAGATCCGAGGCGCGCCATTGGCGCAGCCGCAGGCGCGGTGTCGTCAGCTCGATCAGCGGTGTCACCAGCTCGCTCATGGGGTCGTTTTTGGTGCGCCCGGTAGCGGTTCTGTGCTTGCAAGGATGCGGCAGGCCGCTATTATCAAGCGCATAGCGACGGTGCAAGACAGTCGATCGGCGGGGAGCGGGCATTGGCCCCCCGGCCGTGAGGATCGACTGCATGTTCGTGAGTGCGCGGGGCGCGCCGCTCACGAATCTCCTGAGCGCATGAATTGCCGGTGTGACCGCGACAGCGGAATGAAGTCCGCGGCTTACGCGCGGTTTCGCCGTCCGCAGCTCGAGGCCCTTGAATCTCATGCATGCCCCATCACGATCTTCCGGACTCTACAAAGACACTTACGAGCGCGATAGCTGCGGCTTCGGGCTGATTGCCAGTCTCGATGACAAGCCGAGCCACTGGCTGGTGCGCACGGCGATCGAATCGCTCAACCGACTCACTCACCGCGGCGCGATCGCTGCCGACGGCAAGACCGGCGACGGCTGCGGACTGTTGCTGAAGCGCCCGGACGGCTTTCTGCGCGCGCTCGCCGCCGAGCGAGGCATATTCCTGCGCGGACGCTTCGCCTCGGGACTCGTGTTCCTGTCGCAGGAGCCGCAGCAGGCAGACACGGCTCGAGCCGCCCTCGCTGCGCAGCTCAATCGCGCGGGTCTCGAAGTTGCCGGCTGGCGGGCGGTGCCGGTCAACCCCGAGGCGTGCGGGAGGGAGGCGCTGAAGAGCCTGCCGCGCATCGAGCAGGTGTTCGTCAACTGCTCCGTACCCAACGTGGACGATGCGGCTTTCAGCCGGCGACTGTTCATCGCGCGCCGCCTCGCTGAGAAGGCCAACCACTCCGACCCGGCCTTCTACGTGCCGAGCCTCTCGCCGGGCACCATCGTCTACAAGGGCATGGTGATGCCGCAACATCTCGCCGAGTTCTATCCGGATCTCGCCGATCCTCGACTCGAGAGCTCGGTCGCGGTGTTCCACCAGCGCTTCTCCACCAACACGTTGCCGCAGTGGCGACTGGCGCACCCCTACCGCTATCTCGCCCACAACGGCGAGATCAACACCGTCCAGGGCAATCGCAACTGGGCGACCGCGCGCGGCCCGCTGTTGCGCTCACCGCTGCTGCCGCAGCTGCAGGAGGTGCTGCCGCTCGTTTCCCTCACCGGCTCGGACTCGCAGAGCCTCGACAACATGCTCGAGGTGCTGCTGATGGGCGGGCTCGACGCGCTGCACGCGATGCGGCTCCTCATACCACCCGCATGGCACGGGCTGGATACCATCGATCCGGAGCTGCGTGCCTTCTACGAGTACTACTCGGTGCACATGGAGCCCTGGGACGGTCCGGCCGGTGTCGTGCTGACCGACGGCCGCTATGCACTCTGCACGCTCGATCGCAACGGGCTGCGCCCGGCACGCTTCGTTCTCACGGCCAACCGCCACCTCACCATCGCCTCCGAGACCGGGGTGTGGGACTACGCCGCGGAGGACGTGGTGAGAAAGGGGAAACTCGGTCCCGGCGACATGATCGCTCTCGATCTCGAGACCGGCACGCTGCTCGCATCGACCGACATCGACCAGATACTCAAGACGCGCCATCCCTACAAGCAGTGGCTCAAGCAGGGTGTGCGTTACCTCGAGAGCGATCTGGTTGATGCGCGTCTGGCGGCTGAGCCGATGGACCGGGCGACGCTCGGCGTCTATCAGAAGATGTTCAACGTCACCCAGGAGGAGCGCGACGACATCATCCGGGTGCTCGCCCAGGACGAGAGCGAGGCGGTCGGCTCGATGGGCGATGACACGCCGCTGCCGGTACTCTCGCACCGGGTGCGCTCGCTGTACGACTACTTCCGCCAGCAGTTCGCTCAGGTGACCAACCCGCCGATCGACCCGCTGCGCGAGACGATCGTCATGTCGTTGCAGACCCAGATCGGCCCGGAGTGCAACATCTTCGCGCCGGCTCCCGAACACGCGCGGCAGGTGGTCCTCGGCTCGCCGATCCTTTCACAGCGCAAGCTGCGGCAGATTCTGGCGATCGAGGAGGTGACGCACGAGTTCATCGACCTGCAGTACGAGCCTGCGGAAGGGCTTAAGCAGGCGATTCAGCGCATGTGCGCGCAGGCCGAGAGCGCGGTCCGCGAGGGCAAACTCGTGCTGCTGCTCTCGGATCGTTATCTGGTCAAGGGCCGCATCCCCGCGCACGCGCTGCTGGTCACGGGGGCCGTGCATCAGCAGCTCGTGAAGAGCGGGCTGCGCTGCAAATGCAACCTGCTGGTCGAGACCGGCACCGCACGAGAGCCGCATCACTTCGCCTGCCTCATCGGCTACGGAGCGACCGCGGTCTATCCCTACATGGCTTACCAGGTGCTCTTCGAGATGATGCGCAAGGGACGCGTGAAGCTCGACTTCGCGGCGCGTCTCGAGCTCGGGCGCAGCTACCGGGCAGGCGTGCGCAAGGGGCTGTTCAAGATCATGTCGAAGATGGGCATCTCCACCATCTCGAGCTACCGCAGCTCGCAGCTCTTCGAGATCGTCGGTCTCGCCGACGAGGTGGTGGAGCTGTGCTTCACGGGCACGGAGAGCCGTGTGCAGGGAGCGGATTTCGATGACCTCGAGGGCGATCTCCAGCTGCTGGCGGGCTCCGCCTGGGACCCGCGCGAGGGCGTAGCCCAGGGTGGCCTCCTCAAGTACGTGCACGGCGGGGAGTACCACATGTACAACCCCGACGTGATCGCCGCCCTGCAGGCGGCAGTCGCCTCGGGCGACTACGAGTTTTACCGGCAATTCGCGCAACTCGTGAATGGCCGTGCGCCTTCGACAGTGCGCGATCTGCTTGCTCTCAGGACACGGGCACGGCCCGTGGAGCTCGGCGAGGTGGAGCCCGCGGAAGCGATCCTCGCGCGCTTCGACAGCGCCGGCATGTCGCTCGGGGCGCTCTCGCCGGAGGCCCACGAGGCGCTGGCGATCGCCATGAATCGCCTCGGCGCGCGCTCGAACTCCGGAGAAGGCGGAGAGGACCCGGCGCGTTATCGCACCGAGCGGAACTCCAAGATCAAGCAGGTGGCTTCCGGGCGCTTCGGCGTCACACCGGAGTACCTGATCAATGCCGAAGTGCTGCAGATCAAGATCGCGCAGGGGGCAAAGCCGGGCGAGGGCGGCCAGCTCCCGGGGCATAAAGTGAACGAGATGATCGCCAGCCTGCGCTTCGCGCGGCCCGGTGTGGGGCTGATCTCTCCCCCGCCGCACCACGATATCTATTCGATCGAGGATCTCGCGCAGCTGATCTTCGATCTCAAGCAGGTGAACCCGCTGGCGCTGGTCTCCGTGAAGCTGGTCGCCGAGCCGGGAGTCGGCACCGTCGCCGCCGGTGTCGCCAAGGCTTACGCCGACCTCATCACCATCTCGGGATACGACGGTGGCACCGGCGCAAGTCCGCTCTCATCGATCAAGTACGCAGGTACGCCATGGGAGCTCGGGCTCGCCGAGACGCATCAAACGCTACGCGTCAACGACCTGCGCCACCGCGTGCGGCTGCAGGCCGACGGGGGACTCAAGACCGGGCTCGACGTGGTGAAGGCGGCGATCCTCGGCGCGGAGAGCTTTGGATTCGGTACCGCTCCGATGGTGGCGCTCGGGTGCAAGTACCTGCGCATCTGTCATCTCAACAACTGCGCCACCGGGGTGGCCACGCAGCACAAGGTGCTGCGCACCAAATATTTCACGGGACTGCCCGAGATGGTCATCAACTACTTCCGCTTCCTCGCCGAGGAAGTGCGCGAGATTCTCGCGAGTCTCGGCGTGCGCTCGCTCGCCGAGATCATCGGGCGCACCGAGTACCTCGAGGCGCAGCGCGGTAGCACCCCACGGCAGCGCAAGCTCGATCTGACACCCCTGCTCGCGGACGCAGGCCTCGCGCGCGAGGCGCCACGCTTCTGCGGCATCGACTCGAACGTGCCTTTCGACAAGGGCGAGCTCGCCGAGCGCATGGTGCGCGAGATGCTGCCTGCGATCGAGGCGAAGGCGGGCGGCGAGTGGCACTACGACGTGAGCAACTTCAATCGCTCGATCGGCGCGCGGCTCTCGGGCGAGATCGCGAGGCGCTGGGGCAACCACGGCATGGAGGATGCGCCGCTCACTGTGCGCTGCCGCGGTAATGCCGGACAGAGCTTCGGTGTATGGAATGCGGGCGGGTTGCACCTCTATCTCGAGGGAGACGCCAACGACTACGTCGGCAAGGGCATGGCCGCCGGGCGCATCGCGTTGCGGCACCCGCGCGGCGCGCGTTACACCGCGAGGGACACGGTGTTGATGGGCAACACCTGCCTCTACGGAGCGACCGGCGGCGAGCTGTACGCTGCCGGTGTCGCCGGCGAGCGCTTCGCGGT
>Ga0307474_10001803_pt1 | contig 15471 bp, 16 predicted proteins | sample atmos_gasesECM1C_2_FD_203312 | JGI IMG/M metagenome (GOLD analysis project Ga0307474, IMG submission 203312) | Hardwood forest soil microbial communities from Morgan-Monroe State Forest, Indiana, United States - atmos_gasesECM1C_05 | ecosystem: Environmental > Terrestrial > Soil > Temperate... | reverse complement strand
CGTGTTTCATCATGCCGGACGCGCTCCACGAAATCGTGGCTTTCACCATCAACTTCGACCACGAGTTTGCAGGAATGCGCGACAAAGTCCGCGATGTAATCACCCATCGGGACCTGACGGCGGAATCCCAGGGCAGCGAGTCGATGCGCCTTCAGGTGCCGCCACAATAGCGCCTCGGCGCGAGTCATCGTGCGCCTCAGGCGTTTGGCGCAACCTCGATGAAGCTCGTCGACCCGAGTATGCGGCATACCCCCCTCCCCAACCCTCCCCCACAAGGGGGGAGGGAGCCTCGAAACCGTACCTATCTCACAATGCATCGCCCAAGCTCACAGTTTCCCCATCACCTCGCCACGGAAACCGTAGACCGTGCGTTTGCCCGCGAGCGCCACGAGCTGTACCTCGCGCATCTGCCCGGGTTCGAACCGCACCGCCGTGCCGGCGGCGATATCGAGCCGCATGCCGCGCGCTTTTTTTCGGTCGAATTTCAGCGCGGGATTGGTCTCGAAGAAATGATAGTGCGACCCGACCTGGATCGGACGATCGCCGGAATTGGCGACCGTCAGCGTCACCGTTTTGCGGCCCGCATTAAGCTCGATCTCGCCGTCCTTGATGAAGCGTTCACCGGGGATCATGGTTCGTACCTCCAAAACTCCTCTTAAGTCATGGCCGGGCATAGCCGTTCGAAGAACGGCGTCGCTTCCGCTCGCCTATGTCCGGCCATCCACGTCTTAAGAGCGTTCCAAACACAAGAAAGGCGTGGATGCCCGGCACAAGGCCGGGCATGACGAAATCGAAGGCGGCGTCGCACTTTCATCTGATCGGCTCGTGCACGGTGACAAGCTTGCTCCCGTCCGGAAACGTCGCTTCCACCTGGATATCGTGAATCATCTCGGCAATGCCCGGCATCACCTGCGTGCGGGTCAGCACTTGCGCACCCGCCTGCATCAACTCGGCCACCGTGCGGCCGTCACGCGCGCCTTCGAGAATGAAGTCCGAGATGATGGCCACGGCCTCCGGATGATTGAGCTTGACACCGCGATCGAGGCGCCGCCGCGCCACCATCGCCGCCATTGAAATCAGGAGCTTGTCCTTTTCGCGGGGGGAAAGATTCATTCGAGCACTCTGCTTGAGCTGAGCTGGTTTCGTTGAGCCTGGTTTCTAAAGCGTGATTGCCTTTAGGTCGAATCTCTTGTTTGCGCATGATCTTTTCGGAAAACCGCCGCACTTTTTCGGATCATGCGCTAGTTGAGCCAGAGCCGCGGCAATGCCGAAGGGCTGGCGCGGCCAAGCACCGCCATCATGTCGGCGCGCAGGGCTGCCGCATCTTGGGCACAGAAACGGGCCATTGCAAATCCATTCCATGCGGAGATGCCGACCTCGCCGCCGAACGATTCCGAAAGCTCGCGAATCCCCTCCACAAGTGCCTCATCGCCGGGCACGATCAGCGCAGTGCCGATGGCGGTGCCGCCTTTGGCGATCGCAGGTCGAGCGAGTTTCTCGCCGATATCGCCATCGAGGTGGATGTTTTCGGCAAAGACCAGCCGGCCGCCGCGGCGCATCCGCCAGCGGTCGACGAATTCGCCTTGCCGCATCCGCTCCCCCATCGCGGCACGGCCGAACACCACGATCTCGCAAAACAGGAGCGAGGCGCTTTCCGCAAGATCAATGTCGATATGTCGAAGGACACGCGCGCGGTCGAACAGGATGGTCTCCTGCGGCAGCCAGGCAAGACGCGCGTGGGCCTGCGCCTTCAAGGCAATGTTGAGTACCGAGGCGGAGCTTTCGGTACGATAAACCTTTTCTGCGGCCGCGCTCGTCAGCGTAAGGCGCGCGCCTTCACCGGCCACGATGTCGATGTCGAAGCGATCGCCGCCCGCGATGCCGCCCGCAGTGTTGACGAACATCGCCGACAGGCCATCACCTTCCGGCGAGGGAAAACGCACGCGCAGCGACCCCGATTCGTGCAAGGCGCGGCGCCGCGTGACGCCATCGGCCTGGTGCACGTCAAAACTCACCGCGCCGCGGGCACGGTTGGCGGCGAAAATCGCCGAATTCGCTTCTGTCGTATCGGTCCGCATTCGCCCGCTTCACCCCAAAAGCCGCACGCAACAGAGATCGACTACAGCGCCATTTGCCGGCTGATCTCGCCCGGGTCGAGATTGCTTCGATCGCAGGCGAATTTCACTGCGCCCCTGTCCATGACCGCAAAATTGTCGCCGAGCTCGCAGGCAAAGTCGAGATATTGTTCGACCAGGACGATGGCGATGTTGCCAAGGCTGCGAAGATAGGTGATCGCGCGGGCGATATCCTTGATGATCGAGGGCTGGATGCCTTCAGTCGGCTCGTCGAGCAGCAACAATTTCGGCCGCATCACCAGCGCACGCCCGATCGCGAGTTGCTGCTGCTGGCCGCCGGACAGATCGCCGCCGCGGCGCGAGAGCATCGACTGCAATACCGGGAAGAGCGAGAACACGTCATCCGGGATGTAGCGGTCCTGGCGCTTGAGCGGGCCAAAGCCGGTCTTGAGGTTTTCCTCGACCGTCAGCAGCGGAAAAATCTCGCGCCCCTGCGGCACCATACCGATGCCGAGCCGCGCCCGTTCATAGGGCCTGAGGCCCGTGATGTCGGCGCCGTCCAACGTAATCGAACCGCCGGAAATCGGATATTGCCCGACCATCGCGCGCAAGAGACTGGTCTTGCCGACGCCGTTGCGCCCCAGCACGCAAGTCACCTTGCCCGCCTCCGCCGAGATCGTCACGCCGCGGAGCGCTTGCGCGGCGCCATAATAGAGGTTGATGTTGTCGATCTTCAGCATGGATCACCGCCCGAGATATACTTCGATGACGCGCTCATTCGACGACACCTGGTCGATCGTTCCCTCGGCAAGCACGCTGCCTTCGTGCAGGCACGTCACCTTGACGCCGAGTTCGCGCACAAAGGCCATGTCATGCTCGACCACCATGACGGTCTTGTCCTTGTTGATCTCCTTGAGCAGCTCCGCGGTCTGATGGGTCTCGACATCGGTCATTCCCGCCACCGGCTCGTCGACCAGCAGCAATTTTGGATCCTGCGCGAGCAACATCCCGATCTCGAGCCACTGCTTCTGGCCGTGCGAGAGACTGCCCGCCAGGCGATCGCGCGCATCCTTCAGGCGGATGATTTCGAGCACGCGATCGATGCGCTCGGTCTCGCCCCTGCTTTCGCGCCAGAACAACGTGCCCTTGACACCATGATCGACGTTGAGGGCGAGCAGCAGATTGTCCTCGATGGTCTGGCTTTCGAACACGGTCGGCTTCTGGAATTTCCGGCCGATTCCGAGTTCGGCAATCCGCGTCTCGTCGAGCCGCGTAAGGTCGGTGACGCCGTCGAACAGGACCGTGCCCTCGTCCGGCCTGGTCTTGCCGGTGATGATATCCATCATGGTGGTCTTGCCGGCGCCGTTCGGGCCGATTATGGCGCGCATTTCGCCCGGCTCGAGCGTCAGCGACAGGTTATTGATGGCGTGAAATCCGTCGAACGAGACGTGCACGCCGTCGAGATAAAGCAGCGCCGAAGTTGCACGGGTATCCCTGACGTTCATCCGCTCACTCCGCCATATCGGGTTCGCTGACGCCGTCTTCGCGCGCGGCGCTCTCGGCGCCTGGCGACACGCGCTTTGTTTTCCACGGCTCCCACCACCAGTTGAAGGTGCCGATGATGCCCCTGGGCAACAGCAGCGTCACCAGGATGAACAGCGCGCCCAGCATGAACAGCCAATAGGGGGCGAGCGGACCCGAGGTGAAATAGGTTTTGGCGTAATTGACCACGACCGCGCCGAGGGCCGCGCCGACCAGTGTGCCGCGGCCGCCGACCGCGACCCAGATCACCGCTTCGATGGAATTTCCGGGCGAAAATTCGCCGGGATTGATGATGCCGACCTGCGGCACGTACAGCGCGCCGGCAACTCCGGCCATGCAGGCCGACAAAGTGAACACGAACAGCTTGTAGGACTCGACGCGGTAGCCGAGAAAGCGCGTGCGGGATTCGGCATCGCGGATCGCGATCAAGACCTTGCCGAGTTTCGAGGTCACCACCGCCCGACAGATCAGGAAAGTGAGGGCCAGCGCCAGACAACTGGATGCGAACAGGGCGGCACGGGTGCCATCGGCCTGCACGTTGAAGCCGAGGATGTCCTTGAAATCGGTCAAGCCGTTGTTGCCGCCGAAGCCGAAATCATTGCGGAAAAACCCTAGCATCAGGGCATAGGTCATCGCCTGGGTGATGATGGAGAGATAAACGCCGGTGACGCGGGAGCGGAAGGCCAGCCAGCCGAAGCAGAACGCAAGCAGGCCCGGCACCACGATGACCATCAGGGCGGCGAACCAGAACATATCGAAGCCGTGCCAATACCAGGGCAGTCTCGGATAGTTCAGGAACACCATGAAGTCGGGCAGGATCGGATTGCCGTAGACGCCGCGGCTGCCGATCTGGCGCATCAGATACATGCCCATGGCATAGCCGCCGAGCGCAAAGAAGGCGCCATGGCCAAGCGAGAGGATGCCGCAATAGCCCCAGATCAGATCGATCGCGAGCGCCAGGATCGCATAGCAGGCATATTTTCCGAACAGCGCGACCAGGTAGGTCGGAACCTGCAGCATCGAGCCGGACGACAACAGCAGGTTCGACAGCGGAATCAGCACGCCGCACGCGGCTACCACGATCAAGAACATGGTCGCGCTGCGATCCAGCGAACGCGTGAGCACGTGCGGCATCATGCTTCGACCGCCCGTCCCCTGAGCGCGAACAGGCCGCGCGGGCGCTTCTGAATGAACAGGATGATCAGCACCAGGATCGCGATCTTGCCGAGCACGGCACCGGCGACGGGCTCCAGGAATTTGTTGGCGATGCCAAGCGTGAAGGCGCCGACCAGTGTGCCCCACAGATTGCCGACGCCGCCGAACACCACCACCATGAAGGAGTCGATGATGTAGCTCTGGCCGAGATTGGGACTGACATTGTCGATCTGCGACAGCGCCACGCCGGCAATCCCCGCGATTCCCGAACCGAGCCCGAACGTCAAGGCATCGACCCGCGATGTCGCGATCCCCATCGACGCCGCCATGCGGCGGTTCTGCGTCACCGCGCGCATTTCCAGCCCAAGCGCTGTGAAGCGCAGCATCGCGAGCAGGACGACAAAGACCGCAAGCGTGAAGCAGAGGATCCAGAGCCGGTTATAGGTGATCGTGATCTGTCCGAGTTCGAAGGCGCCGCTCATCCAGCTGGGATTGCCGACTTCGCGGTTGGTGGGCCCGAACATGGTTCGCACCGCCTGCTGCAGCACCAGGGAAAGGCCCCAGGTGGCCAGCAGCGTTTCCAGCGGGCGGCCATAGAGAAAGCGGATGATGGTTCGCTCGATCAGGACGCCGATGCCGCCGGCAACGAGGAAAGCGAGCGGCACCGCGATCAGGAGCGAATAGTCGAACAGGTCCGGACTGCGGGTGCGGATCACTTCCTGCACCACGAAGGTGGTATAGGCACCGATCATCACCATCTCGCCGTGGGCCATATTGATGACGCCCATGACGCCGAAGGTGATGGCGAGGCCGATCGCGGCAAGCAGAAGAACCGAACCAAGCGAGAGGCCATACCAGGCGTTCTGCACCGCCGACCAAACCGCGAGCGTGCTCTGGATCGAGGAAATCGCGCCGGTCACGGCTTTGGCGATGATGGGCGGCTGGTCACTGCCAAGGCCGGTCAGAAGCGCCAACGCTTCCTGGTCACCTCGTGCCTTGATGACGGCAATGGCATCCAGCTTCTCGACATCGGTGGAGTCCGATTTATAGAGCAGGACGGCAGCGCGGGCCTCGATGAAGGCCGCCTTTGCCGCCTTGTTGGTTTCCTTCGCCAAGGCCCCATCGATCACCGGCAGCAGGTTTTCGTCATGCGACTTGAACACCGATTGCGCGGCCGCGATGCGCTTGTTGGGATCGGGTGACAGAAGGGTGAGGCCGCCAAGTGCGGCTTCGACACTGCGGCGCAGGCGATTGTTGAGGCGCACCGCGGCGGCATTCTCCGGCAGCTTGTCCACCACAGCCCCGGTCGCGGCGTCGATGATCTTGCCGTCTTCCTGGCTGATGTAGACTTTCTTGGAGTCGGGATCGGCCGACAGACGGCCATCCTGAAGCGCGCTGATAATAGGAAAGGCGAGCGGATTGCCGGAACCCGCAACCGCACCGATCGCCTCTTCGGTGTCGGAAAACTCGTCATTGGCGAATTTGGCGACCGCATCCTCGAAGGGACCAGCAAACGCTGGCAGGGCGAAGGCGGTGATCAAAAATAAGCAAAATGCAAGCGCGCGAAGGCGGTCAAAGACATTGGCGACCACTGGATACCCCGGCAGAAGTAGAGGAAGGCGGCGGCATCGCCGCCTTCCAGGTCTCGTGGGCTAGTCAACGAAGGCTAGCATGATCTCCCGGCAAAAGCCCTTGGCAGACGCCTCGCGCGGGTCGCGGAACACCGGCTTCTTGGGGATACCGGGCCGCGGTTTGGATCATCCCACGGGGATCAGAAACCTGACCCCCGGGATCAGAAGCCTGACCCCCGGGGATCGGAGGCCTCGCGCCGAAATCAGGATCCCTGACCGCCGCACTTGTTGGTCTTGGTGTTGTAGTTACCGCACTTCTTGCCGACCCAGTCACCGATCAGGTCCTTGGAGCCCTCGAGCTCCTTCGACCATGCATCGCCGGCCACCAGACCTGGGGTCTTCCACACCACGTCGAATTGGCCATTGCCTTTGATTTCGCCGATGAACACGGGCTTGGTGATGTGATGGTTCGGCAGCATCTTGGAAACGCCGCCGGTCAGGTTCGGCGCCTCGGTTCCCGGCAGCGCGTCGATGACCTTGTCCGGATCGGTTGATTTCACCTTCTCGACCGCCTTCACCCACATCGCGAAGCCGATGACATGCGCTTCCATCGGGTCGTTGGTCACGCGCTTCGGATTCTTGGTATAGGCCTGCCAATCCTTGATGAACTTCTCGTTCGCCGGGGTCTTGATCGACTCGAAGTAGTTCCAGGCGGCGAGATGGCCGAGCAGCGGCTTGGTATCGATGCCCGCAAGTTCTTCTTCACCGACCGAGAACGCGACAACCGGAATGTCGGTCGCCTTGATGCCCTGGTTGCCGAGCTCCTTGTAGAAGGGAACGTTGGCGTCACCGTTGATGGTGGAGACCACCGCGGTCTTCTTGCCGGCCGAGCCGAACTTCTTGATGTCAGCCACGATGGTCTGCCAGTCGCTGTGGCCGAATGGCGTGTAGTTGATCATAATGTCTTCGTCCTTGACGCCCTTCGACTTCAGATAGGCTTCAAGGATCTTGTTGGTGGTGCGCGGATAGACGTAGTCGGTGCCGGCCAGCACCCAGCGCTTCACCTTTTCGTCCTTCATCAGATAGTCGACGGCAGGGATCGCCTGCTGGTTGGGCGCAGCGCCGGTATAGAAGACGTTGCGCTCGCTCTCTTCACCCTCGTACTGCACCGGATAGAACAGGATGTTGTTCAGCTCCTTGAACACTGGGAGCACGGATTTGCGCGAGACCGAAGTCCAGCATCCGAACACCACCGCGACCTTGTCCTTGGTGATCAGTTCGCGCGCCTTTTCCGCAAACAGCGGCCAGTTCGAGGCGGGATCGACGACGACGGCCTCGAGCTTCTTGCCGAGCACGCCGCCCTTCTTGTTCTGTTCGTCAATGAGGAAGAGAACCGTGTCTTTCAGCGTGGTTTCGCTGATGGCCATGGTGCCGGAAAGCGAGTGCAACACACCGACCTTGATGGTGTCGTCGGCCGCCTTTGCGGTCGAGAACCCGGCCAGGCCGAGAACCAGGCCGGCTGTCGCCGCGAGCCAGCGACGGCGGCTCAGCGTCGCGATGTCGTGAGTAAGCTGTGTAAGCATGATTGTATCGTCTCCCTGACGCAGGCGTTGACGCTTGCGAAACGGCCCCATGGCCGCCTTGCGCGTCAGGAATCGCAAAAACCATGCCACGGTGTGGGTATGGGGTAAGCGAATGGCTTCGCTGGAGAATCTGGCCTTGTCGACCCGCTTGGCCGAGCCAGTGCCTAAAATTTCGGCAAAAAAAATGAATGCTTCGCTTGCGAAACGATTAAGAAACGAGCAGATGCTACAATGCTCCGAGTGGGCGGCCCAAAATTTTGGCAATGCCGCCTCTGGAGAGTCATCAGCAATTAAGTCTTTGATTCCACTTTCTCCACGTGATCGGTCATCCACCTTGAAAGTGCCGTGTTCTCGATCCATATGACGGGAAGACGCCCGAATCACCGGGTCACCGCGAGCCGCGTGTTCTAAAGCCCCTCAGGGCTTCTGGCTTGCCCCTTCCCTCACAGAACCGACGCCCCAAACACGCGGGTGTCTTGAGACACCCTCGCGCGCTCCCGACAGACCATGTCGGGCGCCTGCTTTTTTATGGAAAGTACCAGCTTTTGACCTCCTTTCAGGATTTCGGACTTGCCGATCCCATCTCGCGTGCGCTCAAGGAAGAGCACTACCTGACTCCCACGCCCATCCAGGCCCAAACCATTCCCCTCGCCCTTGCCGGCCGCGACGTGGTCGGCATCGCCCAGACCGGAACCGGCAAAACCGCCGCTTTCGCCCTGCCGATCCTCCACCGTGTGCTGCAAAACCGGATCAAGCCGCAGCCGAAGAGCTGCCGCGTACTCGTGCTCAGCCCGACCCGCGAACTGTCGGGGCAGATACTCGACAGTTTCAACACTTACGGCCGTCATATTCGCCTCACCTCGGCGCTCGCGATCGGCGGCGTCCCGATGGGACGTCAAGTCCGCTCCATCATGCCAGGCATCGAGGTCTTGGTGGCGACGCCCGGCCGCCTGCTCGACCTCGTGCAAAGCAACGCCCTCAAGCTCGGACAGGTCGAGTACCTCGTGCTCGACGAGGCCGACCGCATGCTGGACATGGGCTTCATCAACGACATCCGGAAGATCGTCGCCAAGCTCCCGATCCGGCGTCAAACACTGTTCTTCTCGGCCACCATGCCCAAGGACATCGCAGAGCTCGCGGACGCGATGCTGCGTGATCCGGCGCGGGTCGCCGTGACGCCGGTCGCCTCGACGGTCGAGCGCATCGTCCAGCGGATCATTCAGGTTGATCATTCAGCAAAGCCGGCCTGGCTGGCGCAGCTCCTGACGCAGGAGCCTGTCGATCGCGCTCTGGTGTTTACCCGGACCAAGCATGGCGCCGACAAGGTGGTGAAGGGCCTCGCGCGGGCCGGCATCGCCGCCGAAGCCATCCATGGCAACAAGTCGCAGAACCATCGCGAGCGGGTGCTGTCGGCGTTCCGTTCCGGCAAGATCCGAACGCTGGTCGCTACCGACATTGCGGCCCGCGGCATCGATGTCGATGGCATCAGCCATGTGGTTAATTTCGATCTTCCCAACGTCCCCGAGACCTATGTCCACCGCATCGGCCGCACCGCGCGGGCCGGCGCCGATGGCGTTGCGATCTCGCTGGTCGCCGGAGGTGAGGAACTCGCCTATCTCCGGGACATCGAAAAACTGATCCGCATCGCTCTTCCGCGAGAAGATCGGCGTGCGCCCGGACATCGCGAGACTGCTGGCGCGGTGTCACAACATCGCAGCGGACGGCCTGCTTCGCGTGTGCATGCAGGGCGCGCAAATGAGGTCGCACCAGCGACGAAAGGCCCTCGCCGCCGCCACCGTCCTGGTGGTAATAATGGTGCTCCAAAAACCAACCGGAACGACGTCAACCGGCACGAGCCGCTTCGTCCGTCGCAGGGCGGCAAGGCCGAAGGATTGCAGGGCGTTTCGTTTTTGTACCGAGAGAGCCGTCCGAAAACCCAACCCAACCGCACCCAACGGCCACGCTAATGGTCCCCCACTAGCCGTCGGTCGACCTGGAGATAAACATGGCTAAAGAAGAGCTCATCCAGTTCGAAGGACTGGTCACCGAAATCCTCCCCGATGCCCGCTACCGCGTCCAACTGGACGCGGGACACGAGATTGTCGCCTATACCGCCGGCAAGATGAAGAAGAACCGCATCAAGACACTCGCGGGTGACCGGGTGACGATCGAGATGTCTCCTTACGATCTGGAAAAGGGCCGCCTCATCTTCCGTCACAAGGACGAGCGTCCGAGCGGCGGTGGCGGTACCGGGGGCGCTCCGCGTGGCGCGCCACAGCGCGGCCAATTCCGCCGCAGGTGAGGAATGCGACCCCCCGCGTCTTTTTCAGGACGCGTGCCACGAGCGGACATTCGTGACGAAATCGTGGCGACGATCCATGACGCATTCAAAAAATCGCGCCTCAGGATTGTTCGCAGCCCTACTTTGGAATAATATGAATAAATCGATTTTCGGCCGGACGACATTAGCTATCCACCGGTACAGCCGGTTTAGACGCTGACGACCCTTCCAAAAATTCGATCTCACCAGCCTGCAAGTGTGGGCTTTACTATTTCTATCTTGAGAAGGGACTATCCCGTGAGCATGGGAACCGTGAAGTGGTTTAACGCTACCAAGGGCTACGGCTTCATCCAACCCGATGATGGCGGTAACGACGTATTCGTTCATATCAGTGCCGTTGAACGCGCTGGACTTGGAACCCTGCGTGAAGGTCAGAAGATCAGCTACGAAATCGTGGCGGATCGCCGTTCCGGCAAGTCTTCGGCCGACAATTTACGCGCCGCCGGCTAAACCTGTCCGCGCAGAAGGCGCGGTGAGAATTTTTCGGCAAGCTACAAACTATCAGGCAAGAAGGGCCGCGCTTTTGGCGCGGCCTTTTTCTTTGCTTGTGGTGCGGCGATCGCAACCGCTCTTGGCGATCGAGGCCGTCACAAAGTTGGACAGGTGGGCAGCGCAGGTGTCGACGGATAGAAAACGCAGACCGATTGACGCGGGCGCGTACAGGCGACATCGCTCATCGTCATTCCGGTTTTGACCATCGCATAGCCGATCGTCGGCAGGCAGTATGTTTGACCTCGAGCCGCCGCGGTTTCGGGAAACAGATTGTTGCGTTTCGCCCAATTGAAACGGGTCGACCCGCGCCGTTAACTCGCGTTAACCCTTTTTGGCCCGCGAGAGCGTCGCCGAGCCGAACTGCGGCAAGGCCGATGCCTCGCCCGCGGGCGTAACGCGGGCGCTGGTTCTTGTATGCCCGGTGCTGCTACTTGGGCGCCGCTGCCGCGCTGCCACCGGCCTGACTGCTGAGATTGCCGGCCTGGTCCATGGCCGACTTGAAGAAGGTATCGCCGTCGCCGAGCGTGACCCGGCGCTGGCAAATCGGCATGCAGCTATAGGATTCGCGGTCGACGCCGCGATAGACGGTGATGAGCTGGTCGGTCGGACCTTCGACCTGAATCAGGCGATCGACCAGGACCTCGCCAGTGCGGTCCATCGCAATGAAATTGGTCGCGCCGTAGCCTTTCCCGGTCACAACAATGACCCCGCCGGCTTGCAACGCGACGTCCGCGATCAGCGGATTTCCGACCACGATGGTGGCGACGCGGGCCGGCAGCTTGACGAGCCTCGCCTGGTCAACACTGACCGCAATTGTGTCGGCGGAGGGCTCGGCGACGACGGCTGCCGGCAATAGCAGCATCGAAGCCGCGAGCGAGGCAAACGGGAAACAGGAACGCAGCAAAATGCGCAAAGACTTGAGCAACATGAGATACCCCGGGACGTTGACAAGCCGGCTAAAGCGACACGCAGGCGGAACCGGCGCCCGACGAGCAAATCTGACTTCAATTAGTGAATGAACTGCAAACGGGCCCGACATTCCGGGCCAGTCGCTGCCCTATTGCCGAAAAGGGTAAGCGAGTTGCCCAACAATTTCGTTCGGAATTTTCCTATCATCGGCGCCGTAGCTTTCAGGTAGCCTGTTTTCCGGCATCCGGAACGTACCAAACAGGACGTCCCAGATCGGAAACGTGCCGGCAAAATTGGTGTTGCCGCCTTCCTCCGCAGGCGTGTGATGCCAACGGTGAAAGACCGGGGTGGCAAGCACGTATTTGAACGGGCCGAGCGTCCAGTTCAGATTGGCGTGGACAAAGGCGGAGTGGAAGGTCGTGAACGGCCCGACCCAGAGCATGACGTTGGGAGAGATGCCGGCCATCAACAGGATGACATCGACTGCGATCGTTCCCAGGAAAAGATTGACCGGGTGGAAGCGCGCCGCGGAAATCCATTCCAGATCCTCGGATGAATGATGGATCGCGTGATATTTCCAGAATCCGCCGCCGTGAAACAGTCGGTGCAGCCAGTACAGCATGAAATCCGACAAGATCAGGAACAACAGCCCCTGCGACCACAAGGGTAGTTGCGAGAGAGGGCCGTGACCGTTGTCGTAGAAGGCAATCAGTTCGTCGGCATCGTGAATGTTGAAGACGATGTCCGCGCCGAGTATCAGCAGTCCGATACGCAGCACGCGCGCGAACAGCGGGACAAAGAACCAGTAGCAGACGTCGGTGATGAGTTCGCGTTTGCGCCACCACGGCGTTCCGGGATTGCAGGCCCAGAAATGGGTGAGCACCGAGAACACGAGCGCCAGTACGATCGTGATCGGCACCACCTTGGCGATGGTCTGGCCAAGCATCTCGACGACTTCAAGCGCTAGATTGGACACGGCAGCCTCATCTGATCTTCTATCTCTACGGCTACGCTTCACCGCTTAAGGAGCCGTAAAGCGAAAATCGCGCGGCTTTGCCGCTGTCTCGTTGATCACCGATATCAATGCAACCGCGTCTCGCTTTAATTTGATGCAATGCCTTAATGCCAAATTTACTCTGCTCAAGAACAGCGAGTTGTCACGATGTTTACTCGATCGAATTAACCCCCCTGCAATCGTCCGACCGTAGGGTGACGCCATGGTCACGGTGCTGAGAACGCCGGCGAGACCACAGTTAGTTCGACCAGCCACGTGTACACATGGAGTCACACCTATGAAGAATCTGATTGCGCGTTTTGTAAAGGACGAGTCCGGCGCTACCGCTATCGAATACGGTCTCATCGCGGCCGGCATCTCGCTCGCCATTATCGCTGTTGTTAACGGCCTTGGCACAAACCTGAACAACAAGTTCACCTCGATCAACACCTCGCTGAAGTAAGCGATGTTACGATCCAGATTCAAAGGCCTCGGTCAAATCCGGGGCCTTTTTTCTTCCTGCTGGTGCCTGCTTTCCCGAAGTTCGTGATCCGGCCCCGCATTTTCGCAAACGGGCTTCGGAAATCGGCGGCACTCGTGATTCGATTCTAGTATTCGCTTCCCATTGCAGCGGGCGCTTTTGCGAATGTCGGAATCAAAAGACCACCAGCAAATATGAGTTTCTGTGGAGTTCAGGATGACATTCGCTTACGAGCCTGCGGCCAGGTGCGTAGTGAAAATCAAATCCACTCTAATATTTTTTGTGGCGTGAGACATGCGTATCCCACCTTCCGCGTCCGGCGCGGCGAAGCCATCGCGCTTGCGCCCTCGCGTCCGCAACGATTCACCCGCCCTTGTCGTCTGTACCGCGCTGACGCTGGCGCTTCTCTTTCTCGTTTGCCGTATTGCGAGTTTCTGGTGAGCGGCCATTTCCCGATTGTTCACCTATGAAGGCTAGATTGCCGCTCCTCCTTTCGATCACGGCACGGGCAGCCTGACTCCATGATCCTCGACCTTGCACGCCTCCTGCTGTTCCCCGCCCTGATGGCGTTCGCAGCGGCGAGCGACCTGTTCACGATGACGATTTCGAACCGGGTGTCTTTGGCGCTCGCGGCGGGCTTTCTGGTGCTCGCGCTCGCGAGCGGTCTGGGACTTTCAGAAATTGTCTCGCATCTCGGCGCCGGCGCCTGCGTGCTGCTGGTGAGCTTCGCCTGCTTTGCGTTCGGCTGGATTGGCGGCGGAGATGCCAAGGTGGCAGCCGCCGCGGCGCTCTGGTTCGGTTTTGATCAGCTGTTGAACTACCTCATCTATGCCTCGCTGTTCGGTGGTGTGCTGACGTTGTTGCTGCTCCAGTTCCGGCAGTGGCCGCTGCCTTATCCGCTGGCCGGCCAGGCCTGGCTGCTCAAACTGCACGCCAAGGAGAGCGGTATTCCGTACGGGATCGCGCTCGCGATCGGCGCGTTGGTGGTCTACCCGGAAACGGAATGGATCAAGGCCGTCGATCTGACGCACTTCGTCGTTCGCTGATCGCCGCAGCGGTAAAATCCCGTTAAGGCGATTTAGATACGCCTCATTAACCATGCTTTGACGAATAACTGGTCAACTCCGATTACGGCGGCCGACGCGTCGCAGCGTAATGTGGAAAGTGAAGCGTATGAATAGGGCACGCATTGTCGTCCTGACCATCGCTATCGGAGCCGGCGGCGTCGCGGCCTTTCTCGCGAGCGGATCGGATACCAGGCCGCCTCCGGCAGAACCGGTCGCACTTCAGACCGTCGATGTTCTCGTGGCCAAATCCGACATCGGACTCGGCCAGACGCTCTCGGCCGACGACATGATCTGGCAGACCTGGCCCGCGGCGACGGCGAGCAGCACATTCATTCGCCGCAACGAACGCCCCGACGCGACCACCCAGCTCGCCGGTTCGATTGCGCGCGCGCCCTTTATCGCCGGAGAGCCGATCCGCGAGCCGAAGCTGATCAAGGCGAATGGATCCGGCTTCATGGCGGCGATCCTGCCGGCCGGAACGCGCGCCGTCTCCACCGAGATTTCGCCGGAGACCGGTGCCGGTGGCTTCATTTTGCCCAACGACCACGTCGACGTCGTTCTGACGCGACGCCTGAAGAACCCGGATCCAAAATCCTCGGGCGATATCGTGGTTTCCAATATCATCCTAACCAATATTCGCGTGCTGGCGATCGATCAGGCGCCGAAGGAAAAAGAGGGCCAGAATTCCGTGATCGGCAAGACGGTGACGCTCGAACTGAAGCCCGAGCAGGTGCAGTCGCTGTCGGAAGCACGCCAGGCCGGGGTGTTGTCGCTGGCGCTGCGCAGCCTCGCCGACGCCAACCAGGCCGAACTCGGACCCGATGAGCGCAGCCAGCAGCGCGTCAACATCAATGTGGTTCGTTACGGCGTCGCAAACTCCACCACGATTCAGAAGTGACCGGGGACTGAGGATATGAAGAGCAGGGAAAATCAGCTGAAGATGCGAACCTGTCTGGTCCGCGCCCTGTCGTTTTCGGCCGCTGCAGCCATGACGCTCAATCCGGCCCTGATCCCGGCCGTTGCGGCCGATTACCGTCCCGTCCCGTCAGTCGTTGCCGACGGACAGATGAATGCGCGTTTTCTCTCGCTTGGCGTCGGCAAATCGATCGTGATCGACTTGCCGCGCGATATCAAGGACGTCCTGGTTGCCGATCCCAAGATCGCCAACGCGGTAGTGCGCTCCGCGCAGCGCGCCTACATCATCGGCGCAGCCGTCGGCCAGACCAACATCGTGTTCTTCGATTCCGCGGGCCAGCAGATC
>Ga0307474_10001802_pt1 | contig 15478 bp, 8 predicted proteins | sample atmos_gasesECM1C_2_FD_203312 | JGI IMG/M metagenome (GOLD analysis project Ga0307474, IMG submission 203312) | Hardwood forest soil microbial communities from Morgan-Monroe State Forest, Indiana, United States - atmos_gasesECM1C_05 | ecosystem: Environmental > Terrestrial > Soil > Temperate... | reverse complement strand
GTGCAGGTGTCGGTGGTCTTGCCATCGGCATGTGCATACACATCCCAATTCAAGTTCTTGCCGGTCCATTCAAAAATCGCGTCGATGGTTTGGCCGGGTGTGGTGGTGGTGGTGAACAACAGCGGCCCGGCAAGATTGCCGTTCGGCGTCAACTGTAAGTTGCCGTCACGCGCCAGCACGCGCACGTGATTGGCATGCTCGTGGAAGGGATGCTGCATGCGGCCCTGGCCGATGATTCGCAGCAGCGTCAACTCGCCCGGATGCAGGTGCGGGTTGCCGTTGTAGGGTTGCAGCGGATACTGCGTCGAGTAATTCGGATCCATGTCATCCGGCATCGAACGGCCGTTGATCATGAAGTAGGCGGCCTTGTAGGGCTCGGTCTGCACGACCATGCAGCCATGCGGATCGGTGCACGGCACGTCCTTCTGCTGCTCCACCTGCGCGTGGATCAAAGGATCCAATTCGGAGAACTGAAACAGGTACTCGCGGTCGTAACAGGTCGCGGCATTGTCGTACGCGGCATTCGCCAAACGAAAGTCGGTCTGGCCGCTGTGCGCGGTTCGCGCCTTGTCGTTTTGCGTGCTGTTGCAATTGGAGGGCGCCGAACTCGGCAGCACGACGAGCGCGCCGTACAGGCCCATCTCGATTTGCAGATCGCTCTGCGTGCCGCTGTAGTAGGAATGCGTGCCGGGCGTCGTGGCCTTAAAGCTATAGGTCACGGTGTTGAGGCCGCCGGCACTGGAGTTCGCGGCTTCCTTGGTCAAGGCGCCCGCCACCCCGCCCGTGGCCTTGACGACGAAACCCGGGAACAGCATGGAGGTGTTGCCCGCCGCCGCCGGCAGATTGTTGTGCAAGGTCACGGTCACTTGCTCTCCTTCCCTCACGATGAGCGTCGGTCCGGGCAGCTGCATGCGGCCCGCCGCACAGAAGGAAGAAGTGGTGAAGGTGCCGGCATTCGGCAGGAAGCTGCTCGGCGCCGGCGCCGTGTTGCAACCGTAGCCCCAGGAATACACCGAAGCGCCATCCGGCTGGGTGATGTAGCCGGTTGCGGCGGTCAGGTCGAAGCTCGGCCCCTTTACGCCCGGCACCGCCGCCTGTGCCTGCCACACACAGATGCTCAAGATCGCGATGGCGGCCGCCTGCCCGAGAGTGTCTTTCGTTACTGTTGTTCTACGCACGGGGTGCTCTCCTAAGTGCAAGACTTGTCTGCCGTGACGGCGGCGCAGATATTCACTTCGGTCATCATGCCGCCGAAGTTTTCCGCGTCGTTCGACAAGTGATCGAGCTGCGGGGTGTAGAGGTAGTACTTCTCGCCCACTTGATACTGATCGGCCGTTGCGCAACTGCCGCCCGGCCCCACCTGCGCCTTGCAGGTCGCCTCCAGCAGCACGTCGATGGACTCTCCGCCGGCGAGCGTGATCGAGTTGGTGTAGTAGTCGGTGTTGTTGCCGTCGGCGTCGCGCAGCAAGCGCGCGTTCTGGCCGATCACGTGCATGCGGATGCCCAGCGAGGCCAACGAGTGATACTCGGTGACGTTCAAGTCGGAAAATCTGAGCAGCGCCCTGCCGCCCTGGGGAATGTTGATCACGGAGGGCAGCGGCTGCGAGGTGCGCTCCATGCCGTCCGTGCTCTGGGTGGTCATCGCCTTTGGATTGACGGTGTCGGGGTAGCTGCGGCCGTTCAACAGGAAGTACTTGTCCTTGTTGTCCGTGAAGGATTCCGGGTTGAACGTCATGCCGACGAAGTGGAAATTCGGATCGAAGCCGTGCATCTGTATGGGGTATTCGACGTCGTATGCGGTCGACCCGTCGCCGTCGTTGTAGGCATACAGCTGGCCGGACGCGGTCGGATGCGCCGCGTTGGCCGGCAGTGCCGGCAAAGGGGTTTGCCCGGCGCACAAAATGTCGTTGCAAGCCGTGCCCGCATCGGCCGGCAGCGAGGCCGAGAAATAAGCCTTCTTGTTGGCGTTCTGCAGCTCTGTGACGAGATCCGTGCCCTTGGTAAGCGTGTTCTGGCGGGGCCGCACGTAGATCTGCCCCACCATGCCCATCTGCAAATGCTCGGGCGGCGAGATGTGACAGTGCCACATGTACGTACCCGGCTCGGGCGCGAGGTAGTAGTAAGTGAAGCTGCCGCCGATATTGATGGCCACCGAGGCATCGGGTACGCCGTCGTAAAACGAGGACGCATTGGCGTAGCCGTGAAAGTGCACGGTGTGCTGTTCGAACAGGTCGGGCCGCATGACCATGCCGACGTTGGTCAGGGTCAGGAACAGTTCATCGCCCTCATCGATGGCGATGAGCGGTGCCGGAATATTTCCGTTCAGCACGCCGACGTCCATGATCAATCGCGGATCGACGTGGCCATCGATCTGATTTACGGGTACCGATTCGGGATCCGGTACCAAGCCGATGGCGCCGTTGAAATCATAGCCGGCGTAGGGCGCGCCGATCTGTATGGCCGCACGCACATTGCCGTCGGCGTCCAAGTTGTTTTGATTGAACTCGGCCGCTGTGACGGTGCCCGGCAAGCCTTTCACCATGTTGGCCAGACCCGACAGCGGTCCGAAAGAGAACATGTAGATCTGGTTGCCGTCGCCCATGGTGGCAAAGCCATCCCCGCCGGAGATCTGCTGGCACTTGATGTGCGGATTGGGCAGCGTGCTGTCGGGCTTGCCGACCTGCCCGCTGGCGTTCACCAAGGGATGCAGTACCGTGCTGGACGGACACTGCACGCGAAAGGACTGTGCTCCCGCGGGCGCAGCCAGCAAACAGACCAAAGCGGCGAGCGCGCCGCGGACCAAGCCAGTGCTATTCATGTGACCTCCGGACCAACCCGCCACCCTGCAGGAAAGAACTCGGGAGTGCGCGCAAACAGCGCTGCTGTCACTTGCGTGAAGCAACACATCGCAGCGTTGGTTATAGACATTTTTCTACTGCGCATCCCAAAACAATCCGCGGCCTGTACGATAGGAATCGCCGCAGTGCCAGTCTTTGCGCGTCGGGGAAGGCCGTAAATGAGGTCGAACACTACGGCGAAAAGGGTTTCACTGTAGTTTTCTGCCGCGAGCGGGCGCAGATTCCCTGCGGGACCTTGGCCTGCGCCGGAATCGAGGTGTGGATGGAGCGGCCGCTCGGGGCGCGGCGCAGTAGGGTCTAGACTGCGGCGCTCTTCGCGGCGAGATCCTCGTCCTGATTGACACGCAGCAAATCGCGCATCGGACGATTGTCGGCCAGCCCATGGCGCACGGCATACATGGTGATCGCCGCGGTGTTGTGCAGCTGCAGCTTGCGCATGAAATTCGAGCGGTGTTTTTCGATGGTCTTGACGCTCAGTTCAAGCGCCCGCGCGATTACCTTATTCGACTCGCCGAGGGCGATGCGGGTGAGTACCTCGCGCTCGCGCTCGGTGATGGCCTGAGGGTCGACGCCCGCCCTGCGCGGCTCGCCACTGGCCAGATAGCCGGAAAGGATTTTGTTGGCGATCGCCTTGCAGAGGAACTGCTGACCCGCGGAGACCGTGCGGATGGCGAGCATCAACTCGGCGCGGTTCGCATCCTTGAGCACATATCCGTCGGCGCCCGCGTTCAGGGCGGCGCGGATGTATTCCTCGCTATTGTGGGCCGTGAGCACTAACTTTCGGGCGGTGGGGGCTGCGCGCGCAATCTCACTCAGCAATTTGAATCCCGAAGCGTCCGGAATGGCAAGGTCGGTCAATACCAGATCCGGCTGCAGCACCCGGATTCCCGCCATTCCTTCTGCGACGGTGCCGAAATCCCCGACGATCTGCAGGTCCGATTCAATCTCGATCAGCGCTTTCAGCCCTTCGCGCAAGATCGCATGATCCTCCACGATGATCATTCGCGTAATCGGCTTGGCGAGCAGAGGTATTGGCGCAGATGGATGAATCATTGCGGACATGCGGGGGTCAACTCCTTAATCACCTCAGCCCGCAACGCCCTCATCTTGTCTTGAGGTCGTTGTATATATAGCAAAGAGGCGTCGTTCGACGCCGACATTTTGCGGGTTTGCCTTACACTTGTAATTATTATATGGATGCCAAATTCCGGCAAGCAAGCGATAGGACATAATACGCACCGTTTCGGGTGCGGAGAAGCAGAATTCATGACGCAGTCCCCCACATCGCCCGGCATGGGTCAAATCGCGCCGCCGACAGCGCCGCGGTTGAGGCGGCTGCTATTGATCGACGACCATGCCATTCTGCGCGATGGGCTGTATCGGCTGTTGTCCGCCGAATCAGACCTCGAGGTGATCGGCGAAGCCGCGACTTTGACGCAAGGCCTGACGCTGGCTGAGGCGCTGCAAGCCGAGGTCATCATCATCGACCTGACCTTCCCGATCGGCCGCGGTCTCGATGTAATCGCACAACTGCGGGGTCTCTGTCCCGTGAGCCGCGTGGTCGTCTTGAGCGTGCACTCGACGCCAGAATGCGTCGAAGCCGCCCTTAGGATGGGGGCCCATGCTTATGTGCAAAAGAGTGCCTCTTTTAAGGACTTGTTGCTCGCCATACGCGGCATGGACCAGGCGCCGATGGTGCCGGCGCCAAAGGTCGCAACGCTTACCCGCCGTGAGCTGCAGATTTTGTTGGGGGTGGCGCGCGGCATGACGAACAAACAAATAGCCGCGCAGCTGTCGCGCAGCGTAAAAACTGTCGACAAGCACCGGGCCAACATGATGCATAAACTCGCGCTGGAAGATGCCGGCGCCGTGACGCGTTACGCCATTGCCAACGGCTACCTGTCCCCGCTGCAAGCACCCTACGGCGATTGCTGAACTTCAACCCGGGCCGATTAAGCCCATGAATGCCCGCAGTGACTCGCGTCCATCCTGCCATAGGGTGTAGACGTCAGCGTCGTCGCCTTCCTCGGCAGACTCATCGCGCATCCTCACCAGCAGCGACCGACTGTCCGTGACGTAGCGCAGTTCCTCGAGCGTGACGGGAAATGCCAGACGCGCCAGGTATTTCTTTCCCGGCGAGGACAAACGCGCATCATCCGTCAAATCCGCCGGATAGTCCGCGTCGGCCTTCAAGGCGATAGGTCGCGCGTCGGCCAACAGTTCGACATATTGGCGAGGTTTGCGTAAATCTTTTCCCGGGCCGCGCCGATCGATTGTCGACCAGATATAGCCGACCAGGTAGACCGACTGCTGGCCGCTGCGATCCACTTCGACCGCCGTGAGCGACACATAGTCGCGGGAATTGGCCGCAAGGATCGATTGCTTCAACGCAAAGATCAGCGGTGTGGCGGCGACGGTGACTGTCGCGCCTGTGTTCTCGTCGAGATACTCGTTCGCGGCGTGCTTGGTGCCGCCCAGCAAGGGCACCGGATACGCTAGCAGCAGCATCGCTATGATTGCTTTCGCACGCATCTGGTCTTTGCGTCAGAATCCCCAGCGGTATCCCAAGGATATGTAGTAGGACTGTATCTTTTGTGTATCCGGCGGAATGACGGTGCCCTGCTGATTTTGAAAAGTCTGGGGTATGTCGCGCGAGCTGATGCCGCTGCCCGCTTCGAGCTCGAGCAACAGGTGCGCGCCCAAGCGCTCCAGGCGCAATGAGGGAGAGAATGCAGTTTCGCGCGATCCTTCCAAGGCGAAGTTGATGCGGTCGACGCGCAAGCGTGGGCCGATGCGCCACTCGCCAAAAATCGGCAGCCGGCTGGAGATGCCCACCGACTCAATGGTTTCCAATTGATTCTTGTCGTAGCGGATCGACAGGACATGCAAATCGCTGCGCCGAAACAGGCTGCTGCCGAACAGCTGCAACTGCACTGCCCGATCGGCGCCGCTGGCAGCGAGCGCCGGCACGTTGCCCGACGCGGGCGTCGCCCCGGTGTTGGTGGAGTAGACGTCGAGGCTGAGCTGATAGCGCTCTCCCAAAGGACGCGACAAGGTCACGGAATATAGAGTCGAGAGGCTGGTCCGGTCGCGCGCCAGCTGATTGATCTCCTCGGCGGTGAAATTTACCGCCAAATCGTTCAGGGTGGTAACGGGTTGCCCGATCAGTGCGTTGCGGGTGGTGAGGATGGGCGTGTTGCGACGATCAAGGTCCACGCTCAACAGGAATTGCGCGGGCAGGCTCACATTGCCAATGATGGTCGCCTCATTCACGCTGCGATAAAAGGTATCGTAGTCGACCAGTGCAACCAACGATTGGCCAGGCCGGAACCAACGCGTCTGCAGGCCCACGGCACGCCGATCGGTGCGCCCTTCGAAACGCTGCTCCAAGGCATAGGTCGAAAAATCCAGGCTATTCCAAAAGGTGCCGACATCGGCGGACAGCGCGACGAATTGCCGCTCGGTCTGCACCCCCTGCCCCACTGTATCCACCGGATAACCGTAGGTGGCGTTCAAGGTCAGGCTGCGCCCGATGCGATAGCTCAGCCGTGCGCCGTCAAAGGTTCCGAAGACGCCGTCGGAGCCGAGCGTTTGGCGCCCGATGCGCCCGGTCATGTCCCAGCGCTTATCGGTCAGTTCGACGAACGCGGAATTGACCTGTGCGTCGCTACCGCTGAAATTCTTCTGCAGGGTTTTGGTGTACCCCGCATAGGTGCGGGTCAGAAAATCGTAGCGCTCGCCACGGTAGCGGCCAAGGAAGTCGGCGTAGTTGAGCAACGCATTTTGACTGGTAGGATCGAAGGTCTGGCCTGTGCTGGTAATGCGGCTGCTGTCCCAGCGGTACATCTGTGCGAGGCCGCCGGAATACGACCAGCCGCCGCCACTGCTGCCGGCATTGAGCGAGGATGCGCTGCTGGAAGTTTTGCGACCGGCGAGGAGCAAGCTGCGCAGTCTAAGCCGCACGCGGTCGGCACCCTCGTTGTTGGGGTAGCGTCGCAGATACTCTTCGTATTCGGATTTGGCATGCGCCAACTGGCCCGAGCGCTCACGCGCCAATCCCAACAATTCCTGTCCTTCGGCCCGCGCTGAATATTCGGGCTGGCGTACCAACTTGGTCAGCAAGTCCACGGCGACCGTGAACTTGCGCTGCTGCATCGCCGTCTTGGCGTCCGCCAGTACCTGCGCGCGCTCCGCTTCCGGGAGCGGCGGATCGACAACAGTCATGGCAGCGGGCGCTACCCCGGCGGCCGGCTCGGCAGCGACCGCATTGGACTCCTCGCCAATCACCAACCAGGCCCGGGGATAGCGGCTTTGTGCGCTCTCCAAGCGACGCTGCGCGTCCCCGCGGCTGGCGAAAGGTCCGATGCGAAGGCGATACCAAGTGACGCCGTCGAGTTCGATCGGCGAGACGTACACCGGCATGTTGAAGGTTTGGGCAACCTCCTTGATCTCATCGTCACCGTAGGGCGTGTTGCGGGCATCCAGATTGACGGCGAACAACATGGCCGGCGCAATCGTCTCTTGCAACTGGACGTAGCCTTTGCGTTTGGGCTGCAGTACGCGGATCACGACGCTGCGCTGATCGCCTCGGGGCGCGACAAAATAAGTGCCGGAACGGTTCCAGCCGATGACCAGGTTCACCTCGCCCGGACCACCATCCTCGAGCCTGGCATTCTTCATCAACTCGTCGGTCCCCGAGACGGGCGCGATTTCGCTCACGCCGGAGAACAGCGGGCCCAGGCCGCAATCCGGACCCGGGCGAAGGCGAACGGTGGTTTCCAGGCCGCTGTCCGGCGGCGCATGCGTCACATAGCGCATGGTGCAGGTGAATTGGATGGTGATGTCCGTGTGATCGTCGCTGCGCCGCGCATCGATGAGGTCGACAAAATGGGAACCGAGTTGCGCCCGCGCCAACGGCGCGAGCAACAATCCAGCCAGCACCCAGCCAAATCGCTGCCGTTTGCTGCGCGCGCCGACGGGATCGCGCCGCTCAAAAGTCACCGGCACTCACACTGTGCTGCGGCCCTGGCCGCATCTTCAGGATGGTGCGCTGGCCGGCATCGGAAAACACATGACACGCGCCGCTGCAATCGCGCAATTCGGCTGCCGTGTATTTGACGGAACCAAATTTGACGTGAGGCTGCGGCTTGTAATTGCGTTCATGGCACGCGCCGCATGCCGGCACCACCCCGGGATTGGTCCAGCTCACCTGCTCGGTGTTGGCCTTGTGGCAGCTCTTGCAGGCGAGATCCCCGTGGTGATTGCCTGGATAGCGCGGGCTCAGGTGGCGATATTGCGCGGGAGTCCATGCGACAGTGCTGTGGCAGGCGGCGCAGTCGAGCGTCGACACCATGTGCTGCAGCGGCCTGCCGTCGGCACCGATGCCGTTGTGGCAGCTTCGGCACGCGCCGCTGATGGATGAATGACGGAAGATGGCCGGCATCCATGCAAGCGTGGTGTGACAATTGTTGCAGGACAGCTGTGTCTGCAGATGCGTTGCGGGTTTGCCAACCGCATGCACCGAATCGTGGCAGCTCGCGCAGGGCTGCGTAACGCTGCGGTGATCGACCCGTGCGGGTATCCAAGCGATGGTGGTGTGGCAATCGCCGCAGCTGCCCGCGGTAACGATGTGTCGAACGCCCTTGCCTTCCGCGACCAGGCCGTTATGACAGCTGCCGCAGCTGCGCTGCACACCGGAATGATCGAATTTGCGGGTTGCACCAACGACACCCGAGCGCGCAGCCATGCGGCCGAGCGAGCCGGACAAATTGAAACTGGACGGACTCGCCGGCGTCGAGCGGCTTTCGGCCGTTGTCGTTGTCGTTGTGGTTGCCGCTGTCGCTGTCGCTGCCGCTGTTGCTGCCGATGCCCTTGCAGTTGCCGCCGCCGTTGCCGGCGGCGCCGGCGACGCGCTGCGCGTTGAGGCGCCGCCGACGACGGCCGCGCCCGCGGCCTGGGCGCCCGAGGAGCTGCCGGCGCGCACCGCCGACTGCGTGTTGAGGACCTTGCGCACCGCATTGCCAGCGCCGCCGCCGTCGAATTTGTTGGTGTTGTGGCAACCCTTGCAATCCTGGCCCGTATGATGGCCTTTGGGGCGGTCGACCATCTTGACGCCGAACCAGCTCATGCCCGTTTCGTGACAGGTGACGCAGGTCAAGGCTGCGACCGGCACGTGATTCATCGCGGTGCCGGAAAAGTTCGTAAAATTGGTGATCGAATGACAACCCTCGCAGGCGATGCTGGCTGTCGGGATGTGATTGGAAGGCGGCTCTTTGGGGACGATGTTCGCGAAGCTCAAACCGGTGCCGTGGCAGCCGATGCAGCCATTCACGATGCCTTGGTGATTCATGGCGAACACCGAATAGTCATTCGCGTTCGAATGACACAGCGTGCACGGCTGCGAAGTCGGGATGTGGTTCGCCGGCTTGGTCGATACGCCCTGCGTGAAGGACGTCGTTGAGGTATGACACTGCGCGCAGTCGCCGGTTTTCGGGTGACTTGCGTCCTGCGCCGCGGTCGGCCGATCGACCATGGTGACGCCGAACCAGTTCATGCCGGTTTCGTGGCAGCTCGCGCAGTTGCTGGTGATGCCGGCGTGGCTCATGGGCGTCCCGGGTCCGAATGCCGTGAAATTGGCCGCCGCATGGCAGCTCTCGCAGGCCGTGGTCGAAGGGATGTGGTTCGCGGGCGGCCCTTTGGGAACGATGTTGGCGAAACTCGAGCCGCTCGCATGGCATAGCGCGCAGTTGTTGGAAATGCCTGCGTGGTTCATGGTGTACACGGCATAGTTCGCCGCGTTCGTGTGGCACAACGTGCACACTTGCGTGGTCGGAATATGGTTCGCAGGTTTGGCGAGCCCCGTGGTGAAAGACACGGTGGAGCTGTGGCATTGCGAACAATCGCCGCTGGCCGGATGGTTGGCGTCCTGCGCCGCCGTCGGGCGGTCGACCATGGTGACGCCGTACCAACTCATGCCGGTCTCGTGGCACTGCGCGCAATTGCTGGAGATGCCGGCGTGACTCATGGGTGTGCCGGGACCGAACGCCGTGAAGTTAGCCGTCGAGTGACAGTTCTCGCAGGCCAGAGTGCCGATCGGCAGGTGATTGGCCGGCGGTTCCTTCGGCACGATGTTCGCAAAGCTCAAGCCGCTCGCATGGCATTGCGCGCAGTTTCCCGTGATGCCCTGGTGGTTCATGGTGTAGACGGCATAGTTGCCGGCGGTCGTATGGCACAGCGTGCAAACCTGCGTGGTTGGGATGTGGTTCGTGGGCTTGTTGCCGCCGGTGATCCCCGAGGAGAAGGAGACCGTGGAAGCATGGCAGTTGGAACACTCGCCCGTTTTCGGATGATTCGCGTCCTGCGCCGCCGTCGGGCGATCGACCATGGTGACGCCGTACCAGCTCATGCCGGTCTCATGGCAGGTCGCGCAGTTGCCGGTGATACCCGTGTGGCTCATCGCCGTGCCCGGGCCAAAGGCGCCGAAATTGGTGGTCGAGTGACAATTCTCGCAGACGAGCCCGTTGAGCGGGATGTGATTTGCCGGCGGCTCCTTCGGCACGATATTGGCAAAACTAAGGCCGGCCGCATGACACTGCGAGCAATTGTTGGTGATGCCGGTGTGGTTCATGGCGTACACCGAATAGTCGTTGGCATTGCTGTGGCACAACGTGCACGCCTGTGTTGTCGGAATGTGATTTGCCGGCTTGCCTGCCGTCACCACCGCAAAAGAGCTCGTCGAGCTGTGGCACTGCGAGCAGTCGCCCGTCTTCGGATGGCTCGCGTCCTGCGCCGCCGTCGGACGGTCGACCATGGTGACGCCGAACCAACTCATGCCGGTCTCGTGGCAGCTGGCGCAGTTGGCGTTGATGCCGGTGTGATTCATGGGCGTGCCGGGCCCGAAGGCCGTGAAGTTGGTCGCGGTATGGCACGCCTCGCAGGCAGTCGTCGTCGGCATGTGATTGGCCGGCGGTTCCTTCGGCACGATGTTGGCGAAGGCCAGGCCGGCCCCATGGCACTGCGAGCAGTTGCTGGTGATGCCGGCGTGGTTCATCGCGTAGATCCCGTAGTCGCCCGGGTCGGCGTGGCACAGCGTGCAGGCTTGCGAGGTCGGTATGTGATTGGCGGGCTTGCCGCCGCTGACATCGACGGCGAACGACACGGTCGAGCTGTGGCACTGCGAGCAATCGCCGGTGGCGGGATGCGCGGCATCTTGGGCCCGGGTCGGTCGCGTAACGATGGTGACGCCGTACCAACTCTTGCCGGTCTCGTGGCAGTTGGCGCAAGCGGCGGTGATCCCGGTGTGATTCATGATGGTGCCGGGGCCAAAAGCGATCGTGGTCAAGTGGCATACCCCGCAATCGGCGGCGGCGGGAATGTGATTGGCCGGCCGCCCGGTCGCCGTGGCACCGTTGTGGCAGGAGGTGCAAGTGCCGGACACCTGCGAGTGATCCACCGTGACTTGCGGCTTCCACACCAGAACCGAGTGGCAGGCCTGGCAGGAATCGCTGGTCTTGATGTGGTTGCCGGGCTTGCCGGTGGCGGTCGTGCCGTTGTGACACTGCACGCAATTGGAGGTGATGCCGTTGTGGCTCACGTTCGCCGGCAAGAAGGCCGCCGTCGAGTGGCAATTGCCGCAGTTATTGTCGGTCACCGGATGGTTGCTCGGCTTGCCCGTGGCGAGCGTGCCGTTGTGGCAGGTTACGCAGGTGCCGTTGACTTGCGTGTGATCCACGGTGATCACCGGGTTCCAGACCACCACCGAATGGCAGGCGCCGCATTGATCCGAGGTCGGCATATGCGTCGCCGACTTGCCGGTGGCAATCGCACCGTTGTGGCAGGCGACGCAGTTGCTGATGTTGCCGCTATGCATGACGTTGGCCGGCTTCCAAGCCAGCGTTGAGTGGCAGTTGTCGCAGCTGTCGGTCGTTGGCACATGATTGCTCGGCTTGCCGGTCGCGACGCTGCCGTTGTGGCAGGTTTGGCAAGCGCCATTTACCTGCGTGTGATCGACGCGGATCACCGGCTTCCAGGCGAACACCGAATGACAGGCCTCGCACTCCATGGTGCTCGAGATGTGGCTCGGCGACTTGCCCTGGGCCGTGGCGCCGTTATGGCAGGTCGCGCAGCTGCCCTGCACTTGGCTGTGATCGAACTGGCTCGACAAATTCCACGCCACAGTCGTGTGGCAGGCATCGCATTGGCTGGAACTCATCACGTGATTCTGTGGCTTGACGGTGGCCGCAATGCGCGAGCCGCGGCTGTGGCAGGAAGCGCAGTCGCGCGGCGTACCCTTGAAGATGGCGCCGACATGGCAAGATTCACAGGGGACGTTCAAGTGCGCGTTGAGCAACTCGTAGCCGGTGGTCAAGTGATCGAACTTGGTCGGGCCTATTTGACCGGCGCGCGCGTTGCCCGCGAGAGACAGCAGCAATGTCATCATCGCCAGCAGGTAGGTTCGCTTTTTCATGGCGCTACTGGATTCTCTGCGCAGCGAAGCTGACGGAGCTGTGGCAGCGCTGGCACTGCCGGCCGAATTCCCCCACATGCACATCGTCTTTCTGATGACAGCCGACGCACTCAGTGGGCAGCTTGACCTGCTTGGGCGGCTGGCGATGACAGCCGATACAAGTCAACTTGGCATGTGCGCCTTGCAGCGCGAAATTCGTCTCCTTGGCGTGATCGAATTGCCACTGATTCCAGCCATTCGGCGAGTGGCAGGTGGCGCATTCCCGGCCCAAAGTCCCTTTGTGCACGTCCTGCGGTGCATGGCAGTCAATGCACTCGTGCGTCGCACCCTTGAACTTCAAGCTCGTATGGCATTGCGCGCAGGAGGCGAGCACGTGCTGGCCGATGAGCGGATAGGTGGTTAGATCATGATCGAATTTAACCCCGCCGCGCCACATCGTGCTGCCGTGGCATTGGCCGCAATCGCCGCGCAGACTTCCGCCGTGAGGGTCCTCAGCCGCATGGCAGGACTTGCAATCATTGCCAAGCTTCTGCTTCGACAGCTCCGCTGTGTGGCAAGCATGACAATCGAGTTTTTCGTGCGCGCCGAGCAGTGCGAAGTGCGCTTCCTTGAGGTGATCATATGCGAGTGGATGCCAGCGATCCTCGGCATGGCACGAGGCGCAATCGCGATCGAATCGGCCGGCGTGCGCATCCTGCGATGCATGACAGCCTTGGCAATCCTTTGCGATCTTATCCTTGACGTTCCCCGACCGATGGCAGGCGATGCAGGTGATGTCAGCGTGTGCGCCGTTGAGCGCGAACCCGGTTTCCTTGGCGTGATCAAATTTCGCCGTCTTCCAGCCCGCCGTGGTGTGGCACTTCGCACAGTCCTCGCCGCGGCTACCGCGATGCACGTCGTCCGGCGCATGGCAGTCCGCGCATGTCTTCGGCGTGCCTTTGTAGCGCGGCCCAAAATGGCAGGCTGCGCATTCGATCTTGCCGTGCCGGTCACGCAGCTTGAACGCCGTCTTGTCGTGATCGAATGACACCTCCTGCCAGGCGAGGGCTTTGTGGCAGTCGCCGCACTGAGTGCCGAGCGTGCCTTTATGGACGTCTTCGCCGCGGTGGCAGGCGACGCAGGCCGTCTCCGCATTCCGATATGCCTGACCGCGGTGATGACAGGATTCGCATCCGAGGCTCGCATGTGCGCCTTCGAGCGGAAAGTCGGTCTGCTTGTGCTCGAAGCCCTCGCGCGCGAACTCGGCGATGTGCGCCGTGCGGCCCTTGTGCTCGGTGTGGCACGCCGTGCACTGCGTCTTGTCAGCATTCAACATGTGGCCGTGGAAGCCGCGGCCTCCAGCCAGGTCTTTGCCGATCGCCTCGTGGCAGGCGACGCACAACTGCGTCATGCGCGCCCGGTTGCTGCGATCGTGGCAATTCGCGCAGGTCTCTTCCAGTTTGGCGTGCGCCGCACTGAGCTTCCCGGGCATCAGCAAGGTCTCGACGGTCGCAGCAACGCAGTTACGCGTTTGCACACCGCATAATGACAGGGCAAATAGCATGATTGCGCAGAGCCTTATGGATGCGCGCACGATGCCGGATCGACCCGTTGCCGCTGCATCGTCAAAGCCGCGCAGTCGGCCGCGCACATCAGATTAGCCGATGACTTTGTCGATCAGGATGTGCACCTGCTTTTCCTCGCGGGCACTGAGCTTGGCGCTCGTGCCTTGCAGATCGCCGCTTTGTGCCAGCGGCTGACCGTGCGATGAGATGCGCGCTTCAATTTTCACGTTTTGGAAGTTCGACAGACGGCGAGCCGGCAGCATTGCCTGCGCATCGCTCAACGTGAACCGCACCGGCCACTCCTCGACGCTGAGGCGCATCACCGCCAGTGGCGGTCCCGGCGAATCGAGCGATTGCGCAAAAACGAACAGCGTCGCGCCGCGCGTAGCGCGCGCTTTGAGCGCCGGATCGATGTCCACCGTGCCGCTGATGCTCGCCGGCTTCGCCTGGTCGGCGCTGATCGGAGATGTAACCTGACCATTGAGTTGCCGATCTTCGGCAATGTTCTGCGCGACGATCTTGGCATCCGCAGAGTTCTCCGGCAGCACGCGCTGCAGATGCTGCCACACATCTATCGCGTCACCGAACCGTCCGGCGTCGTGCAACGCGCTCGCCTTCAGCCAGAGTGCTTTCGGATGTTCTGGTTCCAGCTTGAGCGCTCGATCAATAAGGGCAACGGGCGCGCCCAGCAATTTCCCATCGGCCGACGCCGATGCGTCGGCATAGTTGGCCCATTCATCGGCGCTGAGATCGCCGGCTGCCGCAGCTTCGCGATAGGCTTCCGCCGCTTTGGCATAATCTCGCGCCACGCGCAATTTTTCCGCCTTCTGTACCAGCGCTGCAAATTTCGGGTCCGGCCTATCTGCCGGGGGCGCCGGCGTATCCGTATCCTGCGCGTGCTTGCGCGCTTCGGCGGCATCGACTGGTCGGTTGAGGAAGTCGTACGACTGCGCCAGCAAGTTCCAATCGGCGGCACTGCCGCCTTGCGTGGCTAACCGTTGTGCAAGCTTGACGGTGGCATCTTCGACGCTGCCGACGCGAACCGTACCCGCGGAGGATGCATCGTTGCGTGGAGCGTTGGCGGACGCGGCGCGCGGCGCGCCGGATAACGCGCCCGGCTGCCCCCACCAGCGATAAAGCGTGAGCGCTGCGAGGCTCATTGTCAGGGCAACGGCCAGAAACGTTCCAGCGCGTTTCCATGAAGGTGGCGTGGATCTGAGTTTGCGCGACAACGGCAATACCAGCGCGAGTGCGGCGAGTGCGGTCATCAGCCCGATTGAGAACCAAAAAGTATTTATGACTGTCATGTTGTTCTCCCAAGTCGCCTGACGCTCGTTGGCGACACGCGCATCGATGAAGCCTTTGTACTAGAAAGTGTAAGATTCTTTGCGGGAGGTTTCAGAAGTCTCATTGTGCCGACACATCATGGGAGCTCAACTACAGTGTTTTACTACCTTTGCTCCGCGACGAAGCGTGCTCTACTCGCCGCGGCGGCGGCGATTCCGGCCGCTTTAAAGTGAGCCGAAGCCCATGCGCAGCACCATTGTCGTAGCCGTATTTCTGACTTCGATGACGAACTGCGCGGCCGAGGCGATGGCTGCTGCTGCGCC
>Ga0307474_10001801_pt1 | contig 15485 bp, 12 predicted proteins | sample atmos_gasesECM1C_2_FD_203312 | JGI IMG/M metagenome (GOLD analysis project Ga0307474, IMG submission 203312) | Hardwood forest soil microbial communities from Morgan-Monroe State Forest, Indiana, United States - atmos_gasesECM1C_05 | ecosystem: Environmental > Terrestrial > Soil > Temperate... | reverse complement strand
TGGCCTGCTGGATACCTGCGCGTCGCGCCACTCGCGTCGATCCCATGATCGCCCTCAGGTACGAGTGACAACAATCCATTCGACGACCTCGCCTTAAAGTCCGAGGGCCATTTCCGCACGCATTGGCCGCATCACAGGTCGTAACTCCTGGTAAGTCGCGTTACCGGACATGTGAAGTAGCACTTCACTTGCGAACCCCGCGTGTTCTCTCCTAGTCGGCGTGCGAAAAATTGAGCCAATTTGCCGGGCCTTTCCGCATTTACAAGTAGAGGCCGGATGCGGGCTCCAATACCAGGCGAAGGAGAATTTACATGGCAACCAAGAAACTCAAGAAGGCGAAGAAGCTTCAAGCCACCAAGCCGCTGAAGTTCAATGCGATGGGCAGCGCCGCCACGGGCGGTGGAGGCGGCAAAGGGTAGTTGACGATCGCGACCTCGTGACCCCGGCTGGCCTCCCCGACATCGCATTATTTAGTGGATAAGACTCCTCATTCGTCAGCAAAGTTCCCCACGTTAGCCGAGACTCGTCCGCGTAATGCCTGATTAGTTGCGTTACCGGACGTGTGCTTTCTCTTCGATCCACCTGCGTCGAACAGAATCGACATCAGGATCTTTTGCGGCAATCTGGTTGGGCATCCTTTTTCGGGCCTCTGCCTCTAAGCTACAAAAGAGTGTGCGGCACGATTCGAGGTCGCTCAAATGGCGGACTTCAGTACAGGAAGCAACGGTCCTGAGCGCACGACGGCTCAATCCGGTATTCCAATTGGACGTTTTCGATCCCCTGCCGAAAAATCCGTGTGGAAGGATTTCTTTTCCAACCTGAAGTGTTTTCTGGCCGAGCGCCGCATTAAAAAAGAGCAAGGCGGCTCGCCGGCGGTTTTCGTGCCGGAGCGATTCGGCGATAGTACCGGTTCCAACCTTAAAGAGCTGTTTCGTGCTGCGCCGCGCGGAGATGTGGATTCCGCCCTGCTTGTGAACTGGAATTCAGGGTTCGGAAGCCTACGCCAGAACATTCTCGACGCCTTTTTCCCTAAGAAATTGCCGCCGCTGCAAACCATCACCCAGCCAGTCGCCGTCAAAGAAATATGGTCCAGGAACACGCAATTCACGCGGGTGCAAGCATTGTCGACGGCATTTCACGTGGTCGTGCTCGTTCTAATCATCGTGCCGCTTGCCCCCGGATTTCTGAGCCTCGCAACCACGAAGGCAAGTTCGCGCCGCGAAATTTCCACCGATATTTCGGCTCTCCTTCCGAAGTTGCTTCCCAGCGTAAAAAAAGGTGACGGTGGCGGCGGCGGTGGATCTCATGATCTCCGGCGAGCCACCGCGGGTAAATTGCCCAAATTTTCGGCGATCCAGCTTACTCCCCCGAAGGCGGTTACGAATCCAAACGCCAGAATGGCGATGATGCCCGCGGTTCTGGTTCCGCCTGAATTAAAACTCGCCAGCCCGAATATGAATAATTGGGGCGACCCGGTATCGAAGGTGATTAACGACTCGAACGGCACCGGCGGCGGCAATGGTATTGGTTCTGGCTATGGCCGGGGCGTTGGCCCGGGAAATGGTGACGGAGTCGGGCCAGGTGACGAATTCGGCGCAGGCGGTGGCCCCCCGAATGCCGGGACCGGGCCCTACGGTTATCCGACATGCGTTTACTGCCCGCCGGCCCAGTATTCCGATGAGGCTGTAAAGTCAAAGTATCAAGGAACCGTCTTTCTCGTCGTGACCATAACGGCCGACGGGAAAGCCACGGACGTTAAGGTCGTGAGGGGAGTCGGACTTGGTCTCGACGAAAAAGCGATCGAGGCCGTGCGCTCGTGGAGATTCCGGCCGGCGGCAGGGCCGGATGGCCGACCAGCAGCGGTTCGTCAGACCATCGAAGTGAACTTCCACCTGTACTGATTTCTCAGCCGTCACGAGAGCTAAGGCAGCGTACGGAATGTCATACTCCGTCAGGAGAGTTACGCCCGTGGTGCGGATCCAGGCTTACACGCCCGAGAACGGGCCTGCTGCCGACGCGAGGGCCTTTTATTTCTTGGGATGAGCCTCCGCGAGACTTGAAATCGAAACCAGAAAGCGGGCTTCATCGCGATTGGTTTGCTCGAAATCGAGCTGCGGCACCTGACGCGACGACGGGAATCGCATCCTGAAGTAATAAACCTCACCGGCTACCGCCGTGAAATTTGCGAGCGCGGTAAACGCGGTGTACTCGTCCCGTCGCGACTGCCAGTTCGCGCAGAGATGGCGCTCACCCGGAGACACGGAAAACGAAACAAAGCTTCTACCCTTAAGCGCACCGACCCACGCACCGTCGAGTCCTATGCGGTACGGAGTGCCGGACACGAGGAAGTAGTCGCCAGGCCCAATGTCTTCGATGACATACACTAGCGCCTTCCCCTCTGAAGGCACCAGCACGGGCACCACGTCTGCCGGTGGCGTCACGGTCACGTCAAATTTGGCGGCAGCCGGACCGCACGCCCACAAAGGACCGTTTGAGTCGGATGTCTCTTGCGCGAAAACGGGCGACGCGAGAAGAATCAGCAGCAGTGCGAGGGTCTTCATTGTCTCCTCCGGGACGAAAGCCACGGGGCTGACGTCCACCACCGAAGCCCGCTGCAACATTCAGTCCCGTTTATTGAGATGTCTGAGGTCGTTGCGCGGGTACCGAGTCCAGCGCAAGAGTGTAGAAGCGTACTCTACAGAAGAATCAAGATTCGGCGGTCTCGGATACTTTGCCGAAGCGGTGAGTATCCGAGGCCGCCGGAACATGAACGACACAACTACTCGCGCGACTTCGAGGCAGTCTGGCGCGGAGGTTGCTGCCCCTGCTGCAGGTCGCGCATCTCCTGTGAATGCCTCTGCGCCATCTGCTGCGTTTGCTGCTGATGCTGCTGCTCGATCTGCTGTATCTTTTGGTCGTCGGTTGTTTGTTTTGCCAGCCGCTGATGCTCCTTGTCTTGCTGTCGCTGCAACTGCTGGCGTTCCACCTCCTGTTTAGCCACTAGTTCGTCCTGCTGTTGCATGTATTTCTTGTCCAGCTTCGCGTCGCCACTGTTTGGCGCGGACGGACGTTCGATCGCCGGCAGGTCTTTCGCGTGAAGCGGAGTGCTTCGTGTAGCGCGAGTATTAGCGCGGATATCAGTGCGAAGATCGGCTCGATCCGTCGCCGCGTCGCGATTGGCCGCCACACTGTAGGGCGCTCCAGCCTCGCGCGCTTTCAGCACACCGTTGTCTGCGAATGCTCCCGGACGAGGAGTCGCGGCGATCGCCGGCTTGCCCAAATTCGCCGAAGCGCGCAGCTCTGGATTTCCGCGCGCGGCTTGCGCGTGTTGCAGTTGAGCCTCGACCGGCGGAATATGGCGGCCGCGTTCGGCGGCTTCTTCCTGCGGCGTGGGACGCGCGTCTATCCCACCGTTGCCTCCGTTGAAGCTGACGCGATTCACATTACCGTGGTTCACTTCCTCGTTGTACACGTTGCGGGTGACTTCAATATTTACGTTGGTAACGGCGCGATTGTAGAGGAAGCGACCGTTATCCCAGCGTCCTCCCACAAATCCGACACCGAAATAGCCAAAGCCGTAATCGATTCCGCCGTAGAAGCCAACTTGCGGGCCCCAGTAACCTTCGTGCCAGACGAAGGCATCACCACCCCAGCCCCAATAACCCGGAGTCCAGAGTAGGCCAACTTCTGGAGCGAGGACCCATGTGCCAGGAACCCAGTAGTAATCGGCCGAGTCATCAGTCCGGTCCCAATAGCCTGGCGTCCAGACATATCCGTCACCCGGGCAAGCGGGCTGATCGTAGATTGGGATCGCGGGCGGAGGATTGGTAATCGCTACACCCACGCCAACTTGCCCAACTTGCGATGAAACGGAAGCGGCCCCTGGCACTACCAGCGAGGTGGCTTGATCGCTGACCAGCCGCGAAGTGGAGTAGCCGGAATAGATGAAAGCCCGTCCTTCATTGCCGCCCGCGAAAAACCAGCTGGACACGGCAGGAGGATAGCCCTCGTCGGTACCGCTCGTATCGAGGACGAAGTAGGCGTCGCCGGAAGGATTCGGATAGGAATCGCCGACGGTGATCATACTGGCCACAATTTGTTCTTCGTGAGCGGTCCAGACTTGAACCACAAAACGATCCGAGCCGGAACGAAGCAACTTGAAGACGTATGTGCCAGCCGGCAGAACCTGGCCCGGTATCGCGACGTCTTGATTGAAAGTGACGATGGTTTTCTTGTCCCACTCGTCGGCATTGGCGAGTCGCGCGAAGACGACGGCGAAAAGAAACGTGGCCAGGAGCAGCGATAAAATGGCTTTCCTCATGTCAAACCTCGAAATTCAAGTTTGGGCGAAGCACGTGCCCTGGCCAGCGATGCACCAGAAGAGCTAAGGGCAGGAGAAGGGCCGTTCAGAAGCGACGGTATCTCTCAGAAAATCATTTGTTTGGAGAAGACTGTAGGTGGATTTATTGAGGTACTAGAACGAGAAAAATTTACCTTGGCCGCGCGTTGGTATCCGCCCAGCATTCTCAACTCGGCGGCGATCATCGGCAGAAGAGGCGCGTGCTGGCGAAGGTCACGCTATACATTAAGCGTGATGCGTGACGCAGATCGGTAAAGTCGTGCAACGCGCCATTGCTTACTTCTCCGGTAACCGCCTTAATCAGGACTTAGCCTCACGGAAGCGATATGCTAGCTGACGAATTCATTCGAGGGCTTAAAGATAAAGCATTCCGGCATCACCGACACTCCGCGCTAACAAAATGAAGATACGTCTTCCTAGATGCTCTGAGTGCGATGCCGAGCTAAGTGAAACCGATATTCGCTTAGGAAGTCCGTTTCCCTGCCCACATTGCCGCGCTGCTCTTCAACCCTCGGAGAGCTACACGCAAATTGTTTTTTGGGGGCCCATGATTGTTTCATTTCTGGGCTCATTCTTGTTGGGCTTCAGGGGTTACCACCTAGCGTCCGTTTCGCTTGCAGGCTCGCTTCTGCTCGTTCCGCTTGCCTTCGCATACCTGAAATACCTAATTCCTCCGACCGTCGGGCCTCAACTTCCCAAGGATTCTAATCTGCGTTTGAAGTGAATGGAACCTTGCGCGGGGTCCGTGCAGTCCACCGGCGAGCGACATCCGGCCGAGCACTCGACTCCACTTGTATCGAGCCATCGCGGGCCGATATTAGCACCCGACCCATTGCAGCGGACCATGGCTGACCAATCACGCACTGCCTGGTGCCATGGTTTGTCGCGCATCCGAAACATCTGCTGGGCTAGACCTCCCCACATCCTCGAAGGCCAGCAGACCGCTAAAACCGCGGTCGTTCCGCCGCATCGCCTCGGCGAAGACCCAACGAAGCAAGTTGAAATTTAGTTACCCTTTTCGCCGTACCTCCGCAATCCACATTGACGGCGCACGCGCACGCGTATACAAACGAAGGCGCGGTGCCCGGCGGTTGACCCAGATTGACGGCGATTGACCTTTATTGACGCCAATTTGACCTTTGACGCTGACCGCTCCTCTCGGGCGCACGCACAGTTCGTTCCTTCACGTCAACGCAGGTGCCAAATGCTTGGGAAAATAGCGCAGAGCAATACGTGTGATTCGTTCGGCCATACTCGACCGGCTTCGTCGCGCGCGCGACGAGCAACGCCAACGATGCCACCGCCGCGCTACAAAATATTGCTGCGAGCCTCCGCGTGCTTTTTGCTGCTGGCCATTTCGCTGGCCGCGCCCCGCGCGGGCGCGCAAAGCGCGCCGCCCGAATATCTGTTCGTGGCGCAGAATGTGCCGGGCCCATCGGGGAACGTTGTTGATGGAATCGCGACCTATACGGTTAATACGACAACGGGAGCGCTGACGCCGATTGCCGCAGCTCCGGTCCAACCCCGCGGCCAGGGAAACCGCTCGCTGGCAATCAATCTTGCCGGAACCCAGCTCTTCCAAACGACCACGAATTCCGCCGGAGAGAATGCAGTGGGCGTGTTTAGCATCGCGGCGGACGGTTCACTTACGGAAGTCCCGAACTCGCCGTACGGCGTCGGCCAGGCGGGGAACACGCTGGTGCTCATTGCGGTCAGTCCCAACGGAAAGTTTCTCTACCTGGCTTTCGAGGGTTCAGACGTTCCGCCATCGACCATCGTCGACGTCTTCGCTATCGCAGCGGATGGTTCGTTGTCCTTGAACAACGAGTTCACGTTCTCCGCGGTCGAGGCCTGCAATCCCCCGACTCCGGCCCCGTTGAATCCCATTCAGTTTTATATTCATCCCGCGCAAAAATCGCTTTTCCTTTTCATGGGTTCGTCCTTCGGTCCCCCGTGCTCAGGGCAACCGTCGGAAGTTCAACCGTTCACCATCGATTCGGATGGAACGCTGACCCCTCAAAGTGTGCAAATTCTGCCGTTATACGCGACCTCCGGGTACGCCCTGACCGGCTCGCCAGACGGTACACTGCTGTACTTGATGACCAATCCGTTTCCAGTCTCCAACACAATTATCTACGGTGGCGGACTCGATCCGAACACTTTGGATCCCAGTTTCGGACCGGCCTATTCTTTCCCATCGCCCTCCCAGCCGCCGTTCACCCCACCGCCGGTTCTCTCCCCGGGCGCGCTGGCCATCGATTCGACCAGCACTTATCTGTACTCCTCCGCGGGGACTTTCCTGATCCAGAATGGAGGGCTCACGCTGATCGACAGCAGCACCACCCCAATCCTCACCGGCGGAGCCATCGTGGCGTCGACGACGGCGCCGTTGATTTTTGGCGTGTCGACGGCTGGGTTGGTTTCAGCGCTGGTGAATTCGGACGGATCTTTGACCCCGGCGCCGGGAACTCCGTACGCCATCTCGGCCACCTCCATAGTTCTGAGCCAGCCCACACCCATTCCGGACAAGGCCGTGCTATGGGTTCAGCCGCCGAATGGTCCCATCGCGATCACCGGCGTGCAGGTTGGACAGACCGGCAGCGCCAATCCCTCTTTCCTGAATATGGGTTACGGGCCGCTGACGATCAACAGCATCGCCGTGACCGGAGATCCGAGCTTCTCGCTCACCGAGACCTGTACGTCTCCGATCGCGCCGGGCGGATCCTGCCCGCTGTTGGTAAATTTCGCGCCGACTATGGTCGGCACCTTTACCGGCACGCTGACCATCGACACCAGCGCCGCCACGCACACGCTCGCGATCTCCGGCACGTCCGTAGCGCCGCCGCCACCGGCGCCGGACCCGATCCTCGTCGCTCCCGTTCCGATTTTGTTTCCGGATACGGCCCTCGGCTCCTCTTCCCCTCTGATCATCCAGCTGCAGAATGGCCCCAAAGCCACCGCGCCGTTCGTCGTAACGTCGATCACCATTGGCGGTTCGAATCCGGGAGATTTTTCGCAGACGGATAACTGCACGGCAGCGCCGATCTCAGCGGGTTCGTCGTGCTCCATTACCCTGACGTTTTCGCCGCAGGCACTCGGTGGGCGGGCCGGGACGATTGTCGTCAATGGTCCGAGCGGGCCGACGGTCAGCAACACGCTGACGGGCACCGGCGCGACCACCGTTACCAAGTTCTCCGTGGCCGTGACCTCGAGCGGGCCGGGTGCGGTGACCCAGAGTCCTACCGGCACATCGCTCGCGAACAACACCACGATCACGCTCACCGCCACGCCGAACGCAAATTCTTCGTTCGTGAATTGGGGCGGGGTTTGCCCGAACACCTTGCAACCCACCTGCACGTTTATTCTGAACGCGAACACCACGGCCTCGGCGAATTTCGTGGCCAACATAACGTTCAACGTAGCCATAGTCGGATCCGGAACGGTAATTCAGAATCCAACAGGCACGTCATTCGCGCCCGGAACGACTATTACCCTCGTCGCCAATCCCAATCCCGGCGCGCAATTTGTGAGCTGGTCACCCGCCAGTGCGTGTTCTATTCCGATGCCTGGAGAGTGCTTTGCGAACCCGACGACCAACACCACGATCACCGCCACATTCTCGGGCGGAAACCAATTTTCGCTGGCCACCAATGTGGTTGGTCCCGGCACGATTCAGCAGTCGCCGTCAGGCACCAGTTTCGCTTCCGGCACTTCCATCACGCTGACCGCGATGCCGAATGCCAATGCTCAATTCACCAGCTGGTCCGGCGCCTGTGCCGGAAGCACGAATCCGGTTTGCACTTTTGCGATCACTGCAAATACCAGTGCTACCGCGACCTTTACCAATACTTTTACGCTGGCTACCACCGTTTCCGGCCCCGGCACGATTCAGCAAACGCCGTCGGGCACAAGTTTCGCCTCCGGCACATCGATTACGCTGACGGCCGTTCCCGCCGCGAACGCGACATTCACCAGTTGGGCGGGCGCTTGCGCGGGAAGCACGAATACGGTGTGCACTTTCGCGCTCACCGCAAACACCAGCGTCACCGCCACGTTCACCGCGAATCCCGCGGTCGTCGTGCCACAGCCACCGCCCCCTGCTCCGGCCGGCAGCACCATCACGGCGCCAATTACGGTGACCGGATTTGCGATGCCGCCGACGCTCAAAGCCAGTTGCACGATTCCGCAGGGAACCTGCTCGATCAGCGGAACCACGCTGACCGTCACCACCACCGCGCGCAGTTCGGGTCTAATTCCGGGGAAATTTCCGCGAGTGCCAAATCTTCCGGCACCGTCGCGGGAAATGCTGATCATCGCGCTCGCGATGATGGGCCTCGCGCTGCTGGCGAAAAATTCTCGTGCCAGACAATTTCTGCGTCCAGCAGCTCTGGTTGCCGCGCTCGTGTTCGCGGGCTGTGGTGGCGGCAGCAACACTCCGCCGCCGGTAACCGGCACGCCGGCGGGCAACTACACGGTCACCATCACCGCCACACTCGGGGCACAAACCGCAATGACCAGCGTGGTCATCACCGTGCAGTAACGCGTTACTTTCGATCTGAACGCCATTTTGTTTTTTGCCGCGTCTGTGCGATGTATAAATTAGGGGTAATGACCCTGGCCTCTATCGGACGCCGCGCGTGAGCCCTACAAAAATCCCCAGTCTGCAGCAGCTTCGCCGCTACATGATTGCGCGCAGCCTTTTCAAGCCCACCAGCCTGCTGCGGGCCATTGCGCGCCTGGGGTTTGTCCAGGCCGACCCGATGCGCGCGCCCGCTCGCGCGCAGGATTTAATCCTGGCGCAACGCGTCCAAAACTATCGCGCCGGCGAACTGGAGCGTCGCTATCCGCGCCTGGCGATCGAAGAAGGCTTCTTCATCAACTACGGGTTCCTGCCGAGCAAGACCCATTCCCTGCTGCATCCGCGTGGAGCGCCACGCGCCGCCTGGGATATATGGGACGCGAAGATGCAAGCGCGCGCCGAGGAGGTCCTGGCCTTCGTGCGGCAGCATGGTCCTACGAACGCCAAGGACGTGCAGGCGAATTTTGACCACGGCCGGATGAAGCGCTGGGGCGCCGACCTGAACGTCAGCAATCATCTACTCGAGGGGCTGCACTTTCGCGGTCTGCTGCGCGTGGCGCGCCGCGAGGGCGGCACCCGCGTGTATCGGACGATCGAGCATTCACCCAGCGATGGCACGCCCGATGCCATGCCTGACGACAACCCCGACGCGCGGCTGATGCGCGCCAGCCATCTGCTGGATATGGCGGTACAACTCTACGCGCCGATTCCCGCGTCCAGCTTGGTTTACCTTTGCAGACTGCTCAGTAACGGAGTGCCGCACCTGGCCACCGAGGTGCGCCAGCTACTGGAGCATGCCAAATCTCGCTATGCCCATGCCCAAATCGACGGCCGGCTTTGGTTCTGGCCGCAAGGCGAAAACCCCGCAGCCTCCCGGCACCAGGTCGACGACCAACTGCGATTCCTCGCGCCCTTCGACCCCGTAGTGTGGGACCGTCGGCGGTTCCAGTTGTTCTGGAACTGGGAATACAAGCTGGAGGCCTATGTGCCAGCCCACAAACGCCGCTTCGGTCATTACGCGATGCCCATGTTATGGGGCGAGCAAATGCTGGGCTGGGCCAATCTGAAGGTGGTCAATGGCCGGTTGCAGCACGAACTGGGATTTTCCGGTGCACGTCCACGCGGCAGCGGCTTTCGCCGGGCGCTGGAGCAGGCGTTGCAGCAGATGCAGGAGTTTCTGGACCTCTAGCGGATTCGATTGAGTTCAGGCCGATGTCACCCAAAATTGAAACGCGAGTGGTGAGCTTGCTTTTCACAGCTCGTGCGAAAACATTTCTAGCATAGCGTTGATCGTCGCGCCTGCGGGCGATTGCCGTTCACCATTTGCCGGAGTGCGCGCCACCATCCACGTGCAGCACCGTTCCCGTCACCTGACGAGCCTCGGTAAGATAAACCACGGCGTCCACTACATCCTTCACCTCAGAAATTGTGCCCATCGGCGAGAGCGTCTTCAGGAATTCTTTTGGGTTGTCCTTGTGCATCGGCGTGTCCACCACGCCCGGCGCCACCGCGTTGAAGCGAATTTTCTCGCGCGCATACTCCGAGGCCAAACTCAGCGTGACGGCTTCCAGTCCGCCCTTGGTGATCATCGGCACCGACGCCGTAATACCCGCGATCGGGTTCGCCGCCAGTGCGGCCGTGATGGTCACGACGCTCCCTCCCGACTTCTGCGCGAGCATCTGCTTCACCGCACCCTGCGTAATGTAGATGAAGCCTTCGAGGTTGGTGCGCGATAGCGCTTTGAAATCTTCGGCCGTGTACTCCGTGAAAGGTTTGGTGAAAAAGATTCCGGCATTGTTGACCAGAGCGTCGATCGTTCCAAACCTTTGCACCGCGGTCTCGACGATCTTCGCCGCGACCGCACTCTCTCCAATGCTGCCATCGACGAGCGCCAAATGATCGGACTCGACGAAGGTATCCGCTTTCCGGATGTTGCGCGAGTTTGCGACCACGTCGTATCCGCGATCCAGGAACGATCGAACCACGCCAGCGCCTATTCCTTGCGAAGCGCCGGTAACGATCACCGTTTTCTTCTTGCCTGGCACATCATCCTCCGTGATTTTCAGAAAAGCTGCGGGTACTGCATGCGAACCAGACTCACGCAGGGAAATTAACCCGGCGTGAGTCTGCTCGTCACTTCGGAAGTTCAGTTCCGGCCTGCTCCGCCGCCATGTACGACGCGTACCAATCCGGCCATTTCGCGTTGGGCTGGCCGTTGGCCTGCCCGCTGCTCTGACTGTTGTTCTGGCCTTTGCTTTTCTCGTGCTCGCCGAATGCGGCTTCCGCCCGGCGCATCGCGCCGGCCAGATCGTTTGCGGACGCGAACGTCGTCTTCGCCGGATCTATGCGGCCCGGCGCCCGATGCGTGACCTCCTGAACGATCCACGCGTTGCCATCGGGATCTTCGAAGGCGACGTATGAACTGTAACTCTTGCGTTCGGGGTCGGGGCCGCTGATGCGGCCGGCGGCGGAGAACGGCGAGCCGTGAAACACTTCGCTCGCGTTGATGCCCCGGGCCACGAACTCTCGGTGGGCCGCTTCAATATCCGTGACGATCAGCCCACCGCGGAATGAGCCAGGCGCGGCCGGCGTCAGTCCTTTACCAAACGAAATCGAAGACGCCGAACCCGGCGGCGTAAGCTGCACGACGCGAAAATCGTTTCCATTGACGATGTCGTCGTCCAGCCTCCACCCCAGCCGGGTGTAAAACTCTTTGGCACGGTCCACGTCGGCGACGGGAACCAGCGAGACCTCGAACTTCATGTCCACTCTCGCTGCACCGGCGGCATTCTTCTGTTGCTTAAAGCTGCTCGCTGTTTGACCCATGTGATTCTCCTTTTGCAAGTAACTTGGCCTGTGACGTAGTCTGTGATTTAGTCTCTCGAGCCTGCGGATGTCGCAGGATTTTTTCCCGCTGATTTCGCGGTTACGGTTTTAAAGGTGTGCTTACCAGGACCTCTACTTTTTCCACCTTGGGAGCAACCGCAAATAATTCGTTGGCCTTCTCCCCCAGCGCCTTCGCAATGTCGCCCGTCAAGTGCGCATTGCGGCCCGCTTCATTTGCGAAAGTATCGAAGAGGCCGAACTTCCCTGGCCCGACCTTGAACGCATACCATTTCAAAGTTCCTTTCTCATCCACCGCCAGCGGCTGAGCTGATTTTAGAAATGCCTCGGCCGCTGCTTCCTTACCTGCGCGTGCTTCGAGCGTGACTAACAATCCGAGTGCTTCCACGGATGTGTCCTCCTGTTCTGAATGAGTTCCGAACCGCAGCTGTAAGTAGACGGGAGATCGCCGGCGAACTTGTGCGGATTTCTGCTGGGATGGTCGGAATCCTGCGAAATTTCATCCAATCCGAACGAACTTCAATAGCTTAGACCTGAACCGGGCGTGTTTTGAGGGAGTGTGTCGCGGAGTGTGACGTGAAATGCGGTGTGCGAACCTTAAATCACCAGCGGTAGCGTACCTTCTTCGATCTCGGTTTCCGGCGCTTCCGCCGTTGCGGAGCTGACCAGATCCTGGCGATAATCCGTCGGGCTAACTCCGCAGACGTCACGAAACACTTGTGCAAAGTGCTGCTGCGTTTTGAATCCGCAGGCAACGGCCACATCCAATACTCGCGCATCGGGAGCACGCAACATCAACTTGGCGCGTTCCAGCCTCCGGCGCAGAACAAATTGATGCGGCGTCTGGCCGGTGGACTTGCGAAACATGCGCGCGAAATGGGCTGTGCTCAGCCCCACGCATTCCGCCAGCTCGTCGAGACTCAACCCGTATTCCATCTTCGCTTCGACCAACTCTCGAACCCTGCGCAAACGCGCTGGCCCCAATCCGCCGCGTGATATCCGCAGCGGCCGATGCCTTATCGCATGGCCATTGACCAGCGCGACCGCCATGGCCTGTTCCAGAGAATCCAGAAAAAGCCGGCCGCTCGGAAAGCCGGCGATCATCTCCGCGTGAACGGCCGCAACCATCGCGCTCAGGCGAGCGTCGGCAAACTTGCGTGTAGCCCGCAGTTCGACCTCGCCGTACGCTCCATCGGAACTCGCCAGCAGCGCCGCATCGGAAATCCCCAGCTGCAGATGCTGCACGTTCATCAGCCCGACCCACTCGCCCTGATGACGGTCGCACAACGCCAAATCCCCCGCTGCGTAGTTGAACCTCTCCAGAGCGCAACGCTTCGAACCCCATTCAATCGAGCCGGGTCGCAACATCATCGCAAACGCCTGATCATGCCGCACCCAATGGCGCGGCTGCGTGTCGGAGTCAGGGTGAAAAAGTTCAACTTTCATTCTTTTTACGATACGCCTCGGGTTGTGAAGAAGATCGCCGGCAGCGCGTCGATCCAACTAGACTTCGGCATTAACGATGCCTTTGCGCGACCCTCAATGCTCGTTAATGGGATGACTGGCGCAGACGGAGGATGCAGAAAAAGCCATGCTCGACATTCCGGGCATAGCCGCGTCGGCCCTTAACGGCGATCGGAAAAGGAACGAAATGCAGCGGAATGGATTGCGAAGGAAGTGTAATAGAACACCATCCAGATTGCAGAAAAAGCGCGCCAGTCGGAAGCGCCATCACCATTCCGGACCACGCCTGGCGGTGACTGGGCGGACGTGAAAATGAAGGTTATAAAAGCGTATCCGAAAAAGACATAGAGCATGTAGCGCACGCCATCCGGCGATCCCTTGGTTACGTCTTTCCAAAAATCCTTGCCATGGGTGGTACCGAGACGTCTCTGTGCAACGAAAATCGCGGGGCCAAAAACGATGAATACTCCGACGTGCAATCCCCAAAAGTAGGACGACGGCGTACGTCCGAGAAGCGTATCGATGTGCACCCAAATGCTAAGCGATAGACCGATCAGCGCTAAAAACGCGAAGGCACCAATCAAAGACTTAGACCATGCAGGTAGGGGATTCTTCCAGTCTGGAGCATTGAGCAAAGGCGGACGATTACGAAGAAGAGCTTCCACGGTTTCTGGGAGGATAACTGAACGCGCAGAATTGTTTGGATTGTACTGCACCGAGAGGACCTGGCCTTGGAGGCCGCGAAGGAATTCTTCAGCGCCGGCCTCCGATGCGAATGCCGTTCGATACTCGCCCTGGAAAGTCTGGCCCGAAAGAAGGTAGGAGTAGGCAAGGACCGCCATGCACTTGCCATCGCTGGATGACGGTAAGGTCAAGCCGAGGAAACGCTTTGGTTCACCGATGTGCGCCGAATCGATTCGGCCGTTGGCTGTCGGCCAGGACTTCTGCCGCTCGCGTTGAAGCCAACGCCAGGCAGGTAATAGCCAACTAACCAGAACAAATCCCAGCCAAATCTTTAGATTCCAAGGCCACGAGTTCGGATCAGCCCAGCGGAAAGTTTGAGACGGCGTGAATACTATGAACAAGTTGAGAACGAATTTAGCATTATTCTAAGACGTCAAGCAGCTCCAGAAATAAGCGCGAGTTTCGCAGAACGCAACCTTCATGCCGATTTTCCCTTGCGAGCGACAGGTTCACTCTTGGCCTGCGTCGATTTCATCAACGCAGCAGACGATGCTCCTTCCAGCGACAGTCCATAGCCGACCTCACGCACAATGCGCTCCTTCAGCGGTTGAATAAAGTGGATGCGCGTGTTGCGGCGCGTCACTTCGGGTGCTTTCAGGTACAACTCGGCGAGTTCGCGCGCCCGGCTGAGCGCCTTGCCATTCGGTACAACTTCGGCTACCACGCCCCATTCGTGTGCGGTGCGCGCGGGAAGCGGCTGTGGATTCAGCAGGAACGCCTCTGCTCGTCCGGCTCCAGCGCGATAACTCCAGGTGGTAAAGATTCCGTCGCCGGGCGCAACGCCAGCGGAGAAATGGGCCACATCCTCGAAGGTCGCACTCTCCGCCGCCACAATTACACTGGCGAGTAGCGCGTAGTCTGAATGGACATGGGCACGTCCCTCGATCGCCGCGATAACCGGCACTCGTATGTTGGCAATGTTTTCCAAAACCTGAACGCCTTCGTCGTGAACCTGACTCCACACGCCGGGATCGGTGACATCGCCGAAAGAGGACCAATCGACATCAGTAATGAACCCCCCACCTGCGCCCGTCAGGATTACGATCTTGTTCGCCCTATCTTGCGCAATCCGGTAGAAGGCATCGACAAATTCCGTGTGAGCTGGCGCGCTCATAATGAACGGCCCACCGTTGCTGTGGAATTCAGCAACCAGCACACCGTTAGCGTCGCGCGTCACCTTTAGATTTTTATAGGCACTGAAGTAATCAGCTTGCAGTGTTTGCATCGTTCTCCTCCTTGATTCGCCTGTTCAGAATGATCTGCTTCTTAAGACTGAGCTTTCGGTTGTGGCCGCGTCAGAAACGGTTTCGCTACTTACAACAGCAAACTCGCTGCCAGGACACAGGCTCCCACGGAGGCTTGCATTCAAAGGTCTTACCAGATGGCGATCCCGGTCGTGCCCAGTTACGGGTCGAATCTCTGACGTCAAGTCAAAGTTGAATACGGATTGACGCTGCGCGGCGGGTGCAGCTAAAGACGAACGGATCGAGGTCG
>Ga0307474_10001799_pt1 | contig 15493 bp, 13 predicted proteins | sample atmos_gasesECM1C_2_FD_203312 | JGI IMG/M metagenome (GOLD analysis project Ga0307474, IMG submission 203312) | Hardwood forest soil microbial communities from Morgan-Monroe State Forest, Indiana, United States - atmos_gasesECM1C_05 | ecosystem: Environmental > Terrestrial > Soil > Temperate... | reverse complement strand
CTTGCACGCGCTGCTGCTGGAGTCCGGGGCGTCCATCGCCGAGATCAACTCGGTCAGGAAGCACGTCTCGGCGATCAAGGGCGGGCGCCTGGCCGAGCGGGCCGCCGGGGCGGCGATCCTGAACCTAACCGTGTCTGATGTGGTCGGGGACCGCGTCGATCTGCTCTGTGATCCGGTGGTTCAGGACACCAGCAGCGTATCGTCGGCGATCGCCGTCCTGCAGCGGCACGGTCTGTGGTCCGAGGTCGCGCCCGATATCAGGGACCATCTGTGCGATCAGCGGTCGGAGTCGCCGGCGCTGAACGGCGAGGACATCACCACCATCGTGCTGATCGCGGGGGCCGGCGTCGTCGGCCGCATGGAAGAGCGGGTGCAAGCGCTGGGCTGGAGGCCAGCGGTCCTCGGCAGCCAGGTCGAGGGCGAGGCCGCGACCCTCGGCGGATTCCTCGGCGCGCTCGCCGCCGAATCCTCCATCGCCGGCCGGCCGTTCACGCCCGGGACGGTGCTGCTGGCGGCGGGCGGCGAAGCCACCGTCACGTTCCGGCGGCCGGCCAGCGCGGCCGCAGGGGCCGGGGGTCCGAATCAGGAAATGGCGCTGGGCTTCGCCCGCGCGGCCGCGCGCGGCGGGGCAGCGGTGGCCGGCGCCTTTTGCGACAGCGACGGCTCGGACGGCGGCACCGACGCCGCGGGCGGCTGTGTGGACAGCACCACCGCGGCCCGGGCCGAGCAGATCCGCCTCGGTCTCGATGACGCGATCACCAGGCATGACTCGAACTCCGCCCTGAGCCGGCTGGGCGACCTGATCAGGACCGGGCCGACCGGGACCAACATCTCAGACCTCTGGGTCATCGCGATCGACGCCGCCGGACCCGAGGCAGGCAACGGGTGAGCTCCCGGTCGGCCGGAGACTGGCTGCTGGGCGTCGATATCGGCACCGGCAGCGTCAAGGCGCTCGCCGTCACCGTCGATGGCCGGCCGCTGGCCTCCGCCTGCGTGGAGCACCAGATGCACCACGAGCGGCCCGGCTGGGCGGAAAACGACCCGGACGACTGGGTGCGCGGCGTGATCGACGCGATCCGGCTACTGCTTGCCGCCGACGGAGTCGACGCCGCGGGTGTGGCGGGCATGTGCGTGGTGTCACAGCGTGATCCCTGGGTGCTGCTCGACCAGGCGATGCGGCCGCTGCGCGCGTCGATCGCCTGGACCGACCAGCGCAGCGAGCCGGACCTAGCCGCGTTCGTCGAGCGGATGGGGCGCCCGTGGCTGATCGACCGCACCGGCGTACTGCCGATCGCCGGCCTCGGCCTCCCGACGCTGTTGTGGATCCAGCGGCACGAGCCCGAGGTCTGGTCGGCGACCCGCCGGCTGCTGTCGCCCAAGGACTACGTGCTCTACCGGCTGACCGGCCTGGCCGGGACCGACGTCAGCACCCCGGCCCGGAGCGTGATGAACGACCTGCGCAGCGACGGCTGGTCCGCGGAGATTTGCTCGGCGGCCGGCATCGCCCTGGAGCTGCTGCCGGAACCTGCCTGGCAGCCCTGGCAGCGGGTGACCGAACTCAACGCCGACGCCGCCAGCCTGCTCGGACTGCCGCCCGGCGTGCCGCTGGCCGCAGGCGGGGGAGACGATCCCAGCGCGACGCTCGGCGCGGGTGCCGTCGACGTCGGCGACCTGTGCGCCGGCACCGGTACCAGCAGCGACTGGCGCCTGGTCACCGACTCGGCCCAGCCGGACACCGCCCTGGCGCGCGGCGACATCGCGCGGCACGTGGTCCGAGATCGGTACCTGTTCGAGGTGTGCATCGAGAGCACCGGCTCGTCGCTGAAATGGTTCCGGGACGCCTTCGGCGGCGGCGCGAGCTATGCGCAGCTCGTCGAGGAAGCCCGCGACGTACCCCCGGGCGCGGATGGCGTCGCGTTCTTGCCGTTCGTTGACGGCGCGAAGCGTGCTCCCTGGTACCTCGACGGCGCCGCCGGGGCGTTCTTTGGCATCGTCTCCGGCCACACCCGGTCCCACCTGGCCCGGGCGATCCTCGAGGGGGTGGCGTTTCAGTACCCGCCCACCCTGGAACTGATCTCGCCCGGCCGGGACCGGGAGCGGCCGATCACGCTCGTCGATGGCGAGTCCCACGCCGAGGTGTGGAATCAGATCAAGGCCGACGTGACCGGCGTGCCGATCCGGACCACCGCGATCCGCGAGTCCGCGGCGCTCGGGGCGGCGATCCTGGCCGGCCAGGCCGCCGGCGCGTTCGCCGACGCCCCGGCCGCCGTGCAGCGCCTGGTCCGGTTCGACCGGGTCTATGAGCCGGACCCGCAGCGGCACGCCCGGTACGCCGAGCTGCGCGGCCGGTACCAGGACACGCTCGATGCGGTCCGCCCCTTGTTCCGCGCCTCGGCGCCCGCTCCAGCCTTTGACCACAACGCAACGGAGGATGCCCCGTGACCGCTCCATCGCTTGACCCCCGCGTCGACGCGTTTCTGGCCGCCGGGACCACGCGGCTGCTCATCGGCGGGGACTGGGTCGACGCCGCCGACGGCGCCACGTTCGAGACTCTCAACCCGGCCACCGGCGAGCCGCTGATGCGATGCGCCTCGGCCGGCCGGGAAGACGTCGACCGGGCGGTCGCCGCGGCGGCCGCGGCGGCCGACGACAGCTGGAAGAAGATCACCCCGTCCGAGCGCGGCCAGATCCTCTGGCGGGTAGCCGACCTGCTGGAACGCGACGCGGACGCGCTGGCCCAGCTCGAGGTGCTGGACATGGGCAAGCCCCTGCGGCTGGCCCGCGATGACGATCTGCCGATGGCGGTCGATCACTTCCGCTACTTCGCCGGGTGGGCGACCAAGCTGGAGGGCGAGACGATCCCGGTCTCGGCGGGCGCGTATTTCAACTACACGGTGCGTGAGCCGCTCGGCGTGGTCGGCTTGATCATCCCGTGGAACTACCCGCTGATGCTCGCGGCCTGGAAGCTCGCCCCCGCGCTGGCCTGCGGCAACACGTGTCTGCTCAAGCCGGCCGAGCAGACGCCGCTGACCAGCATCTGGCTCGGGCAGCTGCTGCTCGAGGCCGGGCTCCCGCCGGGCGTGGTGAACATACTGACCGGGTTCGGCGAGACCGCGGGCGCGGCCATCACCGAGCACCCGCAGGTCGCGGGCGTAGCGTTCACCGGCTCGACCGCGGTCGGGCGCGAGATCGTCCGGGCGAGCGCGGGCAACCTGAAGCGAACCGCGCTCGAGCTCGGCGGCAAGTCCCCCAATGTGGTGTTCGCCGACGCAGACCTCGACGCCGCGGTGGCCGGGGCGGCGCACGCGATCTTCTACAACATGGGGCAGGACTGCGCCGCGGGCTCGCGGCTGTTCGTGCAGGACCAGGTGTACGACGAGATCGTGTCGGGTCTGTCGGCCAAGGCGGCGGCGCTGCGCCTAGGGCCGGGGCTCGAGGAAGGCGTCGACCAGGGGCCGCTGGTCTCGGCCGAGCAGCTTGACCGGGTGACCGGCTACCTGCGCGCGGGGCGCGAGGAGGGCGCGGTCGCGGTGGTCGGCGGCGGCCGGCCCGATGACGCGCGCCTGGAGCACGGCTATTACGTCCAGCCCACGGTGTTCCGCGACGCGACGAACACGATGACGATCGCACGCGAGGAGATCTTCGGCCCGGTGGTCACCGTCATCCCGTTCCGCGACGCTGATGACGCCGTCCTGCAGAGCAACGCCACCAATTACGGCCTCGGGGCCGGAGTGTGGACCCGCGACATCAAGAAGGCGCACCGCGCGGCCGCGGCGCTGAAGGCCGGCTCGGTCTGGATCAACTGCTACAACGTCTATGACGCGGCGTCGCCGTTCGGCGGCTACAAGGAGTCCGGCTTCGGCCGGGAGATGGGTCGGCACAACCTGGACCTGTACACGCAGGTGAAGAGCGTGTGGGTGGACCTGTCCTAGCGATTCTCGGCGGCCTGGGGGCCGCGTTCTGCTGGACGGTCTCGGCCCTGTGCGCTTCGTCGGCGGCCCGGGCCATCGGGGCGAACTCCACGCTGGCCTGGGTGATGCTGTTCGGCCTGGTGATCGTCATCCCGCCGACCGCCGTGCTGGCCGACCCGGCGCAGCTGTCCCCGGCGGTACTGGCCCTGCTGGCGACGGCCGGGGCCTGCAACGTGGCCGGCCTCCTGCTCGAGTACGTCGCGTTCCGGCGGGGCAAGGTCGGCGTGGTCGCCGCGATCGCCTCCACCGAGGGGATGGTGGCCGCCGTGATCTCGGCCGTGGTCGGCGCCCGGCTGGGCCTGACCACCGGGCTGCTGCTCGGGCTGGTCACCCTGGGCGTGGCCGTCTCGGCGGCCAGCCCCGATCACGACCAGCCGGCGGCCACGGACGGACAGGCCCCGGGGCGCACGACCGTGCGCGGGACCGTGCTCGCGTTGCCGGTGGCGCTGCTATTCGGCGTCACCCTCTACACCACCGGCCGGGCCGGGCAGCAGGTGTCGGTGCTGTGGGCGCTCGTGCCCGCCCGGCTGTTCGGCTCCGCGCTGCTCGCCGCCCCGCTCGCGGCCCGCCGCAGGCTCCGGCTGACCCGCCGGGCGCTGCCGCTGGTCGCGGCGGCCGGGGCCGGCGAAGTGCTCGGAGTGCTGAGCTACGCGATCGGCGCGCGCCATGACCTGGCCGTGGCCGCCGTGCTCGGGTCGCAGTTCGCGGCGCTGACCGCGGTCGCGGCCTATTTCATCCATGGCCAGCGGCTGAGCCGCAGCCAGCTGGCCGGCCTGGCGGCCGTGGTGGCCGGCGTGACGTTGCTCAGCGCCCTCGGCCCGTGACCTGCCCGGCACCGAAGCCATCACATCCGGATCTTTCAGGCTTCGCAGGTCTTGCCGCGTCTTATCGGCCGATGGTACGGTCCGGTCAATCGCCAGATTGATTAATTGTTCACAATCAACAGACGGCGGAGGCTCGGATGAGCGACAGCGCACCTCCGGTATCCCCACCCACTCCTTCGAGCGACGCCGGGCTGGACGCCGTCCGGACCGGGGACCGGGCCTACCTGCACCAGCTCGGCTACCGGCAGGAGCTGAAGCGGGCACTGGGCTTCTTCTCCAGCTTCGCCGTCCAGTGGACCTGCATTGCCGTGGCCGGCGGGCTCTCGCTGAGCCTGGGGGCCGGCATCATCCAGGTCGGCGGGGTGTTCCTGTTTGCCTGGCTCATCGGCGGCGGCCTGCAGATGATCGTCGGGCTCTCGGTGGCCGAGGGCGTCTCGGCCTACCCCCTGGCCGGCGGCTCGTACCAGATCATCAACCGGATCATCGGCGGCAAGAACGGCGTCGGCTGGCAGATCGGCTGGTGGCTGATCGTGGCCCACATCGCGGCCGTCGCCACCGAGGCCTACGGCATCGCGCCGTTCATCCTGAGCTGGTTCCACATCACGCTGACCGGCCACTGGCAGACGTTCGGCTTCGCGCTGATCCTCATCGCGGCGTCCACCGTGCTGAACCTGACCGCCGTGAAGATCGCCGCCTGGTTCAACAACAGCGTCGGCGTGGTGGCCGAGTTCATCGCGATCGCCGTCGTGATCATCGGGGTCATCGTCGCGGTCCTGTTCACCGGGGCGCACTTCCACAGCGCGAGCGTGCTGACCTCGACCGACGGCGTGCTGGCTCACGGCCAGTCCCGGTTCCTGCCGTTCCTGTTCGCCCTGCTGGTGCCGGTGTTCGTGATCTCCGGCTTCGACGTGAACGGCACCGCTGGTGAGGAGACCGGGCAGGCCGCGCGCAACGTGCCCCGGGCGATGCTGATCGCGAACTTCAGCACGTTCGCGATCGGGACGGTCATGATCCTGTTCACGCTGCTGCTGGTGCCCAGCTTCCCGATCGCCGCCCATGAGCCCGACGTCATTCGCTACGCGCTATCCCCGGGACTGGGCTCGGCCGCCGCCGAGATCTTCGAGATCCTGGCCGTGGTGTCGCTGTTCGTGAACATGATGATCCTGCAGCTCACCGCGGCCCGGGTGATGTGGGCTCAGGCCCGGGACGGCCAGGCGCCGTTCCCGCGCGCGATGACCAGGCTCAGCAAGGACCGCGTCCCGGTCACCGCCGTCATCGTGGCGGCGGTCATCGCCGTCCTGCTGATCGTCTACACCGGCCTGCTGACCGTGCTGATCTCGATGACCGCGATCCTGTGGGCGGCGGGCTACGCCGTGCTGGTCGCGGTGCTCATCTACGCCAAGTGGCGCAATCTGCTGCCCGAGCGGCCGTTCCGCAACGGGCGCTGGAGCCCGCTGGTCGACTGGGTGGCGCTGGTCTGGTCGGTGGTGTTCTGCATCATCCTGATCAAGTCCAGCCCGAAGAACATCGGCTGGGGCTTCGTCGGGACCATCGTGGTCGGCCTCATCCTCTACTACGTCCTCATCCCGGCCAAGCGCCGCGGCGTAATACATGACGTGCGCGCGGAGAGCGAGATCGAGGAAAGCGACGTGACCGAGCTGGAATCCGGGAGCTGATGGGGCAGGCCGGCGCGGCTGAAGGCCCGGTCCTGGTGGGATGCGACATCGGGACCGGAGCCGTGAAGACCATACTCGCGAGCTGCGACGGCACGCTGCTGGCCCGGTCCTCGGCGGAGCACCCGATGCATCACCCGAGGCCGGGCTGGGCGGAGAACGACCCCGACGACTGGTACCGGGGGCTGTCGCGCACGATACGCGAGGCGCTGGCGGCGGCGGCCGTTGACCCGGCCCGGATCGCCGGCCTGGGCCTGGTCTGCCAGCGCGAGCCCGTCGTGCTGACCGACGCGGCGGGCCTGCCGCTGGCGCCGTCGATCTCCTGGACCGACGCGCGCGCGACGACGGAGGCCGGCGAGGTCGCCGCGCGGTTCGGGCGTGACTGGCTGACCGAGACCACGGGCATGGCGCCCACCCACGGCATGAGCCTCGCCCACCTGCTGTGGTTCCGGCGGCACCGCGGCGACGTGTGGCGGTCGGCCCGCCGGGTCCGCTTCGCCAAGGACTACGTGCTGCACCGGCTGACCGGATACGACGCGACCGACCCGACCACCCCGTCCCGCAGTTCGCTGCTGGACATCCGCGGGCTGCGCTGGAGCGACGAGGTCTGCGACGGGGCCGGCATCGACCGGGACCTGCTGCCGCCGATCGCCGGGCGGCCGTGGGAGCCGGTCGCCGAACTGCCCGCCGCTCAGGCTGACGAGCTGGGCCTGCGGCCCGGGCTCCCGGTCGCCATGGGCGGGTCCGACGACGCGAGCGCCACCCTCGGCTGCGGCGCGATCGAGCCCGGGCAGGCCTGCGTGGGCACCGGGACCGCGGCCAACTGGCGCACGGTCATGGGCGGGTACCGCGCGGATCACTCGGCCCGCGGTGACGTGTCACCGCACGTCGTCCCGGACCGGTACCTCTACGAGGTGGCGATCGAGAGCACCGGCTCATCGCTGCGCTGGCTGCGCGACATGCTGGCCGGGCCGGGGAGCCAGGCCGGGTTCGACCAGCTCGTCGGCGAGGCGGCCGAGGTGGCCTGCGGCGCGGACGGGCTGGTGTGCTTCCCGTTCGTGGACGGCGCCTCACGGGCGCCGAGGTACGCCGCCGCCGCCCGGGCCGGCTACCTCGGCATCGCCTCCGGCCACACCCGAGGGCACCTGGTCCGGGCCATGCTAGAGGGGATCGCCTACCAGTACCGGGCTACGATGTCGATCTTGACCCGGCCCGGCGCGCACCCGGGCCCGCTCAGCGCCAGCGATCCGATCGGCATCGGGGACGGCGAGGCGAGGAGCCCGGTGTGGACCCAGCTCAAGGCCGACGTGCTCGGCACGCCGCTGCGGGTGCCGAGGATCGCCGATCTGGCCGCGGCGGGCGCGGCCATCCTGGCCGGCCTCGCGGCCGGCGTGTTCACCGACGCCGCCGACGGCGTGGCGCGGCTGGTTCGCTGGGACCGCCAGTACGACCCGGACCCGGCGCGCAGCGCCGCATATCGCGAGCTCAGCGCCGCCTACGAACTCGCCTACCAGCGGGTCGCGCAGACGTTCTGCGTCAGCCGCCCCGACCAGGACAACCAGCCAGAACCGGCCCTGCGGGGCAACGAGATCACATCTAGTCAAGGGGAAGCATGACCACCAGCATGGGTAAGACCCTCCGGCTCGGCCGGCTCTTCGACGCGGACAGCAACACCTCGATGATCCTGCCCATGGACCATGGCGTGGAGGAGCCGGTCTACGGCGAGCTGGAGCGCCCCCGCGAGCTGATCACCAGCCTGGCCCGGGCCGGCGTGAACGCGTTCCTTATGCGCCGCGGCCTCGCTGCGTTCGCGGCCGAGACGATCGCGGGCCGGGCGGGCTGGGTGCAGCGGCTGACCGGGCGGACCGGCCTGTCGCCCGGGCTGGAGACCGAACAGCTCGTGTTCGCCGGGGTCGAGGAGGCGCTGCGCAACGGCGCCGACGCCGTGGTGCCGACGTTTTTCGTCGGCCCCGAGACCGAGGCGATCCAGGTCCCGCAGCTCGGCGCGATCGCCGACGAGTGCAACAAGCTCGGCATCCCGCTGCTGGCCGAGATCTTCCCGGTCGGCGGGCCGGACGCCACCCCGTACGACGGCCCGTACACGGTCGACGACATGCGAGTGGCCGTCCGCGTGGCCTCCGAGGAAGGCGCCGACTTCATCAAGACCTGGTACACCGGCGACCCCGACTCGTTCCGGCGCGTCATCGACTACAGCCTGGTGCCGGTGCTGATCGCCGGCGGGCCCAAAGCCAAGAACGACCGCGACGTGCTGGCGATGGTCCGCGGCGCCATGGACGCCGGCGCGTCCGGCATCGCCATGGGCCGCAAGATCTGGCAGTCGCGCAACCCGGCCGGGATGGTCAGCGCGCTGGCCGCGATCATCCGCGCCGGGGCCAGCGTTGATGAGGCGGCCAAGCTGCTGGACTCGGTACCGGCGGAATGACCCGGTCCGCGCAGACTCCGGCGTTCGACGTCGTCGTGATCGGCGGCGGCGTGCTGGGAACCGCGGTCGCCGCACGGCTGGCGATGACCACCGCCTCGGTGTGCCTGCTCGAAGAGGCGGATGACGTGGCCGAGGGCGCCAGCAAGGGAAACGCCGGCATCGCCACGTCGTTCTACGCGCCGCCCGGCACGCTCGAAGCCGACCTCATCGCCCGGTCGTGGCCGCGCTGGGAAGACATTTGCGACCGGCTCGACGTGCCGTTCAGCCGGCCGGGTGCCCTGACCGTCGCCATCACCGACGACCAGACGACGCAGCTCCAGGCGATCTGCGACGACGCGCTGGCCGCGGGAACGCGCGCGGAGCTGCTGACCGGCGCGCAGGCCAGGAGCCTCGAGCCCATGCTCACCGCCGAGTGCCGCGGGGCGGTGCACCTGCCCGACGAGGGGCTCATCGACCCGGTGCGACTGACCTGCGGCTACGCCGAGATCGCGGCGGCCAACGGCGCCGAGATACGGCTGTCCTGCCCGGCTCTGGGGTTCGAGGTGGCCGGCGGCCTGCTGACCGCCGTGCACACCCCGGACGGCCCGGTCCGGGCGCGCTGGGTCATCAACGCGTCCGGGCTGGCCGGCGGGACGATCAGCGCCCTGGCCGGCGGCGAGGAGATCAGGATCTGGCCGCGCCGGGGCCAGTACTGGGTGCTCGACCGGGCCTTCGGCGAGAAGCTGCACAAGATGGTGCTACCGGTGCCGATGCCGCACAGCCGCGGCGTCCAGGTGGTCCCCACCACCAACGGCTCGGCGCTGCTCGGCCCGGATGCGCAGGAGATCACCGACCCCGCGGACAAGGGCACCGACCCGGCCAGTCTCCAGGCCATCCTGCGGCTGACCGAGCAGCTCGTTCCGGAGGTCAGCCTCGATTACGCGATCAAGACCTACGCGGCCAACCGGGCCGCGTGCGAGGAGACCGTGCGGGTGCGCCCGGATCGCAGCAGGCGGAACCTGATCCACGTGGGCAACCGCTCCACCGGCGTGTCGGCCTCCCCCGGCACGGCCGGGCGCGTGCTGGAACTGTTGCGCGACGCGGGCTTCGACCGCGCGGACCGGCCGGATCCCGTGCGCCGGCTGCGCAAGGTCCGGCGGCTGCGTCACGACCCCGACCCGGAGTCGCTGCCCGACGCCGACCCCCGGTACCGCCAGGTGGTGTGCGTGTGCGAGCAGGTGACCGCGGCCGAGATCGCCGCGGCGTTCGACCGGCATGTGCCGCCCCGGTCGATCGAGGGCATCCGCAAGCGCACCCAGGCCACCGGCGGCCGGTGCCAGGGCTCGGTGTGCATGGTCGGCGTGGCGTTCCTGTGCTCGCTGCACACCGGAATGGCGCCCGCCGAGATCCGGCACGGCTCGGCCGGCGCGACCCTGGGGGTCGGCAGTGAGCGCTGAGCAGGTGGCGGTGGTCGGCGCCGGCGTGGCCGGGCTGGCCGCCGCCGAGGAGCTCGCCCGCCGAGCCGACGTGGTCGTGCTCGACCGCCTGCCGGTGCCGGGCGGCGTGCTGGCGTTCGACATGCCCGCGGTGCGGGCGCTGGAGCAAGCGTGCCGCTCCGCCGGCGTGCGGTGGCTGCTGGGCACGACCGCGGTGCGCTGGGAGGGCGGCCGGCTGCTGGTCGTCGGCCCGGGCGGGATCGAGTGGCTGGACGCCGCGCACCTCGTGTTCGCGGGCGGCTGCCGCCCGGCGACCGCGGCGGAGCTGCCCGTGGCGGGGCCGCGCCTGGCCGGGGTGCTGCCCGCCCCGGTGGCGATTCACCTGGCCGAGGCCGAGGTGACGCTGGGCCGCCGGGTCGTGATCGTCGGCACCGGACACTGGGCGCGGGCGGCCCGGGAGGCGATCGCGGGCCAGCGCAGCCAGGTCACCGTGGTCGCGCCCGACGCGGCCGATGGCGCCGCGTTCGGGCATGACGCACTGATCAGCGGGTGGACCCCGGTATCGGTCTCCGGGCGCGGGCGGGTCGCCGCGCTGACGCTGGAACGCGCCGGGCAGCAGCACGTGCTCGATTGCGACGCGGTCATCCTGGCCGCCTCGGCCCGCCCGCTGCGCAACGTGGACGGCGCGGTCTTCGAACCCGCGCCCGGGGTGACATTCGTCCAGCCGGCCGCCGAGAGCGCCGGGTGGGAAGACGTCGCGTCGGCCGCGCGCGCCATGGTGAGCAAGCTCGGACAGACGGAGGTAGGCATATGAAGGTGAGCTCCCCGGTGGGGGACTTCCCGTTCGAGCCGGTGCGGCTGAAGGTCGGGCCGGGGCATCTCACCCTCGAGGGCGAGGTAGGTGCCTGGCCGGCCCGGGTCGAGTTCGCGCCGGGCGACGTCGTCTCGCTCGCCCGGGCCGCGGGCGCCCGCGCCGCGGTGCCCGCGCTGGCCGCGGTCGTGGTGCTCGCGGTGGCCCGCCGCTGGATCGGTCATGGCCGCTGACCCGGCCGCGGCGGCCGGACGGCTGGCCGGGCGCCGCGCGCTGGTTACCGGGGCGGGTTCCGGCATCGGCGAGTCCACGGCCCGCCTGCTGGCCGCGGAGGGGGCCCGGGTCGGCCTGCTGGGCCGCCGGGCGGGCGAGCTGCAGCGGGTCGCCGCTGACCTGCCCGGCGCGGTCACCGTGCCCGCGGACATCTCCGACTACGGCCAGGTGCTGGGCGCGCTGGACGCGACAGAAGCCGCGATTGGCCCCGTCGACATCGTGGTGAACTGCGCCGGGGTGATCGGGCCCACGCCCCTCGAGCAGCTCACCCCGGCGCTCTTCGACCAGACAGTGGCCATCAACCTGTCCGGCGCGTTCTACATCGGCCGCGAGGCAGGTCTGCGGATGCGGGCGCGGTCGGGCGGACACATCGTGAACGTCGCGTCCGACCTGGCGTTCACGGCGGGGCCCGGCTACGTCGACTACTGCGCGTCCAAGGCCGGCCTGGTCGGGCTGACCCGCGGCCTGGCCGTCGAGCTGGCCCCGTCGGTCCTGGTCAATGCCGTTGCGCCCGGCCCGGTCGACACGCCGATGATGGAGCACGAGCTCGCCATGGAAGCCGACCCGGACGCGGCGCGTGCGGCCACGATCCGGCGGGTGCCGCTGCTGCGGGTGGCGGGGCCGGACGAGGTCGCGCGGGCCATCCTGTTCCTGGTCACCGACGCGGGCTACACGACCGGGTCGGTGCTGCCGATTGACGGCGGCGTCACCGCCCTGACCCGGCTGAGCGGAGACGTGCTATGAGCGAGCCGGACGCCGGGGGCCGGATGGGCGACGCCGGGGTGACCGTCATCGGCACCGGGGTGATGGGCTCGGCGCTGGCCCGCGCGCTGGCGGCCGCCGGGCACCAGGTCACGGCCTGGAACCGGACTCATTCCCGGGCCCGGCCGCTCGCGTCGGACGGAGTGAGCGTCGCCGATGACCTGCCGGGCGCCGTGCGCGGCAGCGATCTCATCGTCATGTGCGTGTCGAATCAGGCGGCGGCCGCGGAACTGCTGGCCGACCCCGAGCTCACCGGCCTGCTGCGGGGGCGGACGCTGATCCAGATGACCACGGGGACCCCGGCCGACGGGCGCCGCAACGCCGCCTGGGCTCAGCCCCTCGGCATCGGCTACGTGGACGCCGCGATCCTGGCCTACCCGCGGGAGATCGGCACGCCCGACGCGGAGATCTTCTACTGCGGGCCGGCGGCCGCGGACCCCCGGCTGGAGCCGGTGCTGCGCGCCCTCGGCCGGCTGCATTTCCTGGGCGAGGACGCCGGCCGGGCCGCGGTCGTCGACGCCGCGCTCATCGCGTTCTTCTACGGCACGATGGCCGGATTCCTGCAGTGCGTCACGCTGGCTACCGCCGAGGGCGTCCCCGTCGGCGACCTGCTCGAGCTGTCCGGGCCGTTCTTCGAGCGGTTCATCGCCAACGCGGTGACCGAGACCGGGGAGCGGATCGCGCAGCGGCGCTACGGCGAGCCGCAGTCGTCGCTCGACACCCACCTGGGCGGCATTGACCTGCTGGTGCTCGGCTCGAGCCGGGAGGCGGGGATCGACACCGGCGTCGTGACCGCCATCCGGGACGCGTTCGCGCGGGCCGTCGCGGCGGGCCACGGCGCCGACGACATCGCGATCCTCGGCGACACCCCACCCGCCTGATCAGTACAAGCCCGCCTGATCAGTACGAGCTCGACGTGGCCCAGATGTTGAGGCCCGCCTCGACGGCGTCGCGGTCGATCGCCGCCAGCTCCTCGTCGGTGAAGTCGCCGCGGCCCGCGGCGGCGGCGTTCTCCTCGAGTTGCGCCACGCTGCTCGCGCCGATCAGCACCGAGGTGACCCGAGGGTCGCGCAGCGCCCAGGACAGGGCGAGCTGGGCCATCGACTGGCCGCGCGCCTTGGCGATCTCGCCGAGCGCCCGCACGTGCGCGAGGATCTGGGGAGTGAGCTCGCGCTCGGACAACGAGGTGCCGCGGCTGGCGCGTGACCCCTCAGGGACGCCGTTGAGGTACTTGCCGGTGAGCACGCCCTGGGCCAGCGGAGCGAACACGATGCAGCCCATCCCCTCGCGCTCGAGCACGTCCAGCAGCCCGCCCTCGATCCACCGGTTCAGCATCGAGTACGACGGCTGGTGGATCAGCGGCCGCGTGCCGAGCTGGCGGAGAATGTCAGCCGCTTCGGCGGTGCGTTCCGCCGAGTACGAGGAGATGCCCGCGTACAGCGCCCGGCCCGACCGGACCGCGAAATCGAGCGCGCCCAGCGTCTCCTCGAGCGGCGTGTTCGGGTCGAACCGGTGGCTGTAGAAGATGTCGACGTAGTCCAGGCCCATCCGCTTCAGCGACTGGTCCAGGCTGGCGATCAGGTACTTGCGCGATCCCCACTCGCCGTACGGCCCCGGCCACATGTCGTAGCCGGCCTTGGTCGAGATGATCAGCTCGTCACGGTAGGGCCGGAAGTCTTCTCGCATGATGCGACCGAAGTTCGTTTCCGCCGAGCCGTAGGGCGTTCCGTAGTTGTTCGCCAGGTCGAAGTGGGTAATGCCGAGATCGAACGCCCTGCGCAGGATCGCCCGGCTGTTGGCCAGCGGGCGGTCGTCGCCGAAGTTGTGCCAGAGCCCCAGCGACACCTCCGGGAGCTGGATGCCGCTGCGCCCACAGCGACGGTAGCCAATCTGCTGGTAGCGGTCAGCCGCTGCGAGGTACGTCATAAACTAGATTTTGTCATATTGCCGGCAGTCTGCACCCTCAATCTCGTGATCCGGTCCCCCCGCAGCGGGCGGCCCGGCGCGGCCGGGCCGGCAAGAACTGCCAGCTAGGCGGGGAGGCCCCGGTGCGGTGGAAGCGGACCCTGACGATGATCGGCTGCCACGTCGGCGGCGAGGTCAACGACGTGGTAACCGGGGGGCTCGGGGAAATCCGCGGTGCCACGGTCTTCGAGAAGCGGCTGTACTTCGAGGAGCATTACGACCAGCTGCGACGGTCGCTGCTGCTCGAGCCGCGCAGCGGGCCGGCCCGGTGCGTGAACTTTGTCGTGCCCGCCTGCGACCCCCGGGCCCAGCTCGGCTACATCATCGCCGAGACCACCGAGTACCCGGCCATGTCGGGCAGCAACACGATCTGCACGGCCACGGTCTTGCTCGAGACCGGCATGCTGCCGATGACCGAGCCGGTCACCGAGATCGTCCTGGAGTCCCCGGCCGGCCTGATCCCGCTGCGCTGCGAGTGCAAGGACGGCAAGGTCGAGAGCGTTCGCTTCACCAACCAGCCCAGCTTCGTCCAGCATCTCGACGCGCATATCGAGGTGCCCGGGCACGGCAGCGTCCGGGTCGACGTGGCCTGGGGCGGCATGCATTACGCGATCGCGGACGCTCGGTCGCTCGGCTTCTCGATCGCCCCGGATGAGGCGCGCGACATCTGCCAACTGGGCCGGATGATCACGCAGGCAGCCGCGGAACAGTTGTCAGCGGTCCACCCGGAGGAACCCAGGTATGCCGGCATCACGATGACCGAATTCGCCGGCCCGCTCGGCCGCCAGAACGGGGTGTTGCACTCTCGCAATGCGGTCGTCGTCCCGCCGGGTCGTCTCGACCGGTCCCCTTGCGGGACCGGATCGTCGGCCCGGATGGCCGTCCTGTCCGCGCGCCATGAGCTCGCGGCCGGCGAGGACTTCATCCACGAGTCCATCATCGGCAGCCAGTTCAGCTGCCGGATCGAGGAAACCACCACGGTCGGTGGCCGTCCGGCGGTCATACCGAGCGTGGCCGGCCAGGCGTGGATTACCGGGATCAGTCAGCTAGGCATCGACCCGACCGACCCATTTGCCGATGGGTACACGCTGCCGGACATATGGCTGGGCCCGGCCTGAGCCCGTCTCCCCCACAGGAAGCAGAGGAAGTCGCATGGAAAGACTGCATGGCGTCATCGCGGCGATGGCGACCCCGTTCGCCGACGACGGCTCGGTCGACGAGAAAACCCTGCGCGAGCTGACTGACCGGCTCATCGACGACGGCGTGCACGGGCTTATCCCGTGCGGATCGACGGGCGAGTTCCCGGCCATGACCCACGAGGAACGGCGCCAGGTTACCGAGGCGGTCATCGCCCAG
>Ga0307474_10001796_pt1 | contig 15506 bp, 14 predicted proteins | sample atmos_gasesECM1C_2_FD_203312 | JGI IMG/M metagenome (GOLD analysis project Ga0307474, IMG submission 203312) | Hardwood forest soil microbial communities from Morgan-Monroe State Forest, Indiana, United States - atmos_gasesECM1C_05 | ecosystem: Environmental > Terrestrial > Soil > Temperate... | reverse complement strand
AAAAGATGATGGCAAAGTTAATGCCGAGCAGAAGAAAGACGGTTGTATCGAGGTTGAGATGCAGAATGCGGGCGAGCGATTGAACCACGGGCGCATGCAGGAGAGCTTGTTCCTGCTCTTCCTGGGATTTGGGAGCGGGAGCGGCGGTTGAGGCTGAAGACGGCGTGCTGGCAGGGGTTGAGTTGGCAGGTGCAGCGTTTGGCGCTTGAGCGGCGTTTGGCGTTTGAGCAGCCGCGCGGACCGGCGCGACGGTCAGCATTGCGACAAAGATCGCGGGCAGAACGAACGCGGGAAAGATGATTTTCTGCACAGGATTTCTCAACGGGAACCCCCGGCAGCCGCAGGCAGGACGGCGCGGACAGCCAGGCCGGCCAGATCGGCGGAAGCGGCTTCGATCGTCGCGCGGGCCGAGGCGGCTTCGACATCGAACTCGACTTTGGCCAGGCGAACTCTGTCGCCGGCTGCCTTGCGAGCGGCGTCGAGGGCGGTGTCACGCTCCGCTGTCCATTGCTTCATGCGCTGTTCGCGGAGCTTGTAGGCGTCAGCGCGGGCCAGGCGGAGGCGCTCGGCATATTCGGCCGTCTTCGATTCAGCTTCGGCAATCGCTTTGCGGGCGTCTTCCATGGCGCCTTCGGTGAGGGCGCGACGTTTGGCGAGGGCTGCGGTGAGCGGCCCCTGAATAAGGAACTGATAGGCGATGACCAGCACGATGAACAGCGCGGCCGTGGGGATGGCGCCAATCAGATACTTTTCGATTGCCTGAAGGATGTCTTGCATGGAGATATTGGAGTGCCGAGCCTACCCAAAAACAATTTTCGCATGCGGAACCCCTTTTTGTATCGGGGGCTGACCCACCAGTCAAGACGGAGCGGGTTGACGGAATCTCGGGAATCCCGGCGGAGAGTTTCGCTGGAATGTCGCTCGGTGACATTGGTCACGTGGCGGGAAATTCATAGAAAAAAGGGCTTGCTATTACTTAAAACGGGCCTACACTTGGCTTATCACCTAGACCCGGTCCAGGGTCCAGCGGGTAGCCGGTTTCGGGATATCCTTCCACTCCCGAAGCCGGTGGCCCGCTTCTTACATTTTGGGCGCAGTTTTTCCAGAGGCTTTCGGCCGAGGTCGAAGCCCTCACGGCGCTGTGCCGGGGATAAATCCCCGGCCTGCCCAAGAAATCCCGACCTCTCAGGGCTTCTCTAGCTCCGCTGTGAGCAGGCCTTGCGCGCGAAGCCAGTTCTCGAGCAGGTTGGGCCACTGGTCCAGCGCCGGATCGCCCTTGCCGAGGCCGCTGCCGTGTGCGCCGTTCACGAACACGTGCAGCTCGGACGGAACCCCAGCCTTCAATAGCGCCTGATAAAAGTCGATCGTCGCTGCTGGAGAGACCGTCTTGTCGGCGAAAGTCTGATAGATGAATGTCGGCGGCGTGTCCTTGGTGACGAACAGAACCGGATCGTATTTGGCGCGAAGCGCATCGCACTGATCGATATTGTCACCGGGCGCGCCTCCCGGCTTGTCGCCTGGATTGTTGCCAATCAGGTTGAGTTCCTTGCAGTAGCTCAGGAATGTGGTGTCGCGAGTAATTGCGTCAAGCCACGGATAGCCGAGGACGAGGTAATCAGGTCGGCTGGAAGCGCGGTCGATTGGATCGTCGGCGTCGGGGCTACCGGCGACGAACTGTGTTCCAGCAAGCGCGGCGAGATGGCCGCCGGCAGAGAAGCCAATCACCACAATGCGATTGGGATTGATGTGATAATCCGTTGCGCGTGCGCGGACAGTTTGGATGGCGCGGCGCGCGTCGATCAGAGGAACGGGAAGAAGATAGCCATTCGAACTGAGCCGGTAGCTGAGGATGAAAGCGTGGAAGCCGCGGGCAGTGAACCAGTCGGCCACTTCGCGGCCTTCAAGATCGCCGGCGAGATGAAGGTATGCGCCGCCGGGAAAGATGATGACGGCGGAACCATTGCCGGTTCCCTGCCGTGGTCCCAATATGGTGAGCGCGGGTGAATCTGCGCAAGGTTCGCTCCTGGTGGGGGGCGATGTTACAACTCCGGGCGTTTTTTCTCCAGGCGGCGTTCCGGGCCAGAGGCGAATGGTCTGGATGCCAAGGAAATTATTGTCGGTGCCGGGCGTGGCGCAGTTGGCCAGTTGAGCGTGCGCGGCGGGGATGGCCATCGATGCCGCGACAAGGGCTGCGATGAGGAATGTGAAGAACTGCTTCATAGGAGCCTCGTTCGGATTCGCGAGAAGTATACGATCCGCGGTGGCTCCCGGTTGTCAGGGACTAGAGCCAGAGGGCGCTGTGGCCGGGGCAGAGGCTGGCGGCTTGCTCACAGAGAGTTTCGGCCAACTCTAGGCCATAGCGGGCGAAGTAGTAAGCCGCGCCGTGGACACGCTCCTGAAGAACGCCGCCCGGGTATAGCGCGTTAAAGATGGTGTTCGCGTGGCGCGTGAGCGTGGTCTCGCGTTGCAACTGGAAGTTGGCGGCGAGGGTGCGCAGGCGATTCATCTGATAGCGCATTTTGCCGGCTGCGGTGTCGGCGGACTGGCCCAGGCCTTTGTCCTGCGATTGCAGCCATCCGACGAGCGTGGTGAGTTCGGCGTCGAGGGCGTTGCCGGCGGCGGCAAGTTTTTGCTTTGTCTCGATAGGCATGGAACGCGCGGCGAGACGCAGAGCGAGAGCGGAGGCGTCTTCTTCGGCAAAGATCTGCTCAGGGCTGAGGTCATGTTTGCGCAGCAGCTCGGCGATGGAGGGCTCGATGAGAGTGGCGGAGAAGCGCGCGATGGGCGGCGTTTGATAGCCCAAAATGCGCTCGAAGAGAACGGTCGACTGCGCGAGGTAGGCGATCTCGGCAGGGCCGCCGACCTGAGCTGTGGTCGAGAACAGAAAATCCTGAAAGACGGGACGCAGGAGCGCGGCGGGCGAGATGCGCTCGGGCTCGGACTCGAGAATGCCGAGGAGATCCGACGTGGAAAAAGTCTGGTGATCGGCGTGCCACAAACCATTCGGCTCGGCTGCGGTGGGGGCGACGCGCCGAAGCGCGATGCGAGCGCCGGTTTTTTCATCGATGAGGAACAAGACGCTCGACTGAGGAGCGACGGCGACCTGCGCGTGATAGCCGGCGGCTTCAAGAGCCTGGCTGCGCTCGATGAGCGCGGCGTGAAATTCGTCGGCACGCTCAATGGCGGCACGAAGAACTGGCGCGCCGAGGCGATGGAAGTCACGGCCGGCGGCGTCGACGATGAGAAGGCCTTGCGGGGCGAAGATGGCTGAGTAGAAATCAGCGAAGGCCTGCGCGAAGGTGCGGCCGGGCCGGTAAGCAGCGACGAGAGCTTCAGTTGCGTCGGACGGGCCGAGAAGCTCAACGGCTCGCTCGACGAGCGGCACGATCGATTCGTCGAAGGCAATCCGGCCCGCAGGCACTGCCGCTTCTGGAGCTTTGCCGTAGGTCAAAGTGGCCAGTTCGCGGCCGGCGGGAAAGGTGACGTGATCGACTTCGGCAAAATCATGATCTTCGCTTGCGAGCCAGAAAATAGCAGCGTGGGGATGGCCTGCGGCGGTTGACTTTCGCGCGCGAGCAATGGCGGTGGCAGCTTTGAATGGGGTATAGAGCGGGCCGCCAAAAAGACCTACCTGCTGGCCGGTGAGAATGGCTCCGGCACCCTCGGCGAGAGATGCCAGTGCCGGTTTAGCGGCCGGCGTGGGGTTCTGCGCGGCGAGACGCTGAATGAGTTCAGGCCAGTGCGCGGGGCGCGGCGGCGGTGCTTGCGAGATTTCGTCCAAAGGCAGAAATGCACTGAGTGCCCCGGCGCAAAAATCGAGAAAAAGGCGGGACTGGCCCGGCATCACGGTTACTGGATAACAGTCGGCTTTCAAGGATTCAATCGCTCTTTTCTCGTTGGGATTGATGAATGGTCGCCGGCTGGCGCGAGATCTAAATTTTGTGCTCCCTTTAAGGATGCCACGGCGGAGCGGAGCGATGCAGGAATGGGCCGGATTGCAGAACCGAACTGCACAAAATGTGCAGGGATGAAACACGAGAGTGCGTATACTCGTGGTGAATTGATTGCGATGTGCAGTGCTTGAAAAGAGGGGATGAAATGCCGAAGAAAACGAAGATTAAGGCGAAGAAGATAAAGAAGGGCAAGGCGCCGAAGACTGCCGCAAAGATTGAGAGGGCCACGATCATCAGCTCCGAGGTGGTTTACCAGGGACCGCTGTTCCGCATTCTGCACGACAAACTGATTGAGCCGGGCGGGCGGCACAATGAGCGCGATGTGATTCGCCACAACGGCAGCGTCGTGATTCTTGCGATTGATAATTCAAAGAGCAAGAAGAATCCGTGGATTGTGATGGAGCGGCAATACCGCCACGCGGCAAACCAGTACTTGTGGGAGCTGCCTGCGGGCAAGCTGGAAGCGGGCGAAGAAGCGCTCGCGGGGGCGAAGCGGGAACTGGCTGAGGAGACCGGGTACCATGCGAAGAAATGGCGGCCATTGGTGGAATATTTCGCCAGCCCGGGCTTTCTGGGCGAATCAATGAAGGTTTTTGTAGCCGAGGGCCTTGAGGCGGGCGCGGCGCATCCGGAAGAAGACGAGCATATCGAGTTGAGGCTGGTGAAGCTTTCGGAACTGCTAAAGATGATCGAAAAAGGCGCGATTCTGGACGGCAAAACGCTGATCAGCGTGCTTTTATACGACCGGACCAAAGGCAAACGGCGCAAGAGAAAGAAATAGTTCGACAGGCAAGAAATAGCTCAAGAATAGAATAATTTTTCCACAGGCGTGCGGCCGATTGCGGGCGCTTCCGCGTGAGCACGCGTGTTTTCCTTTACGTTTCCCTTATGGAAACTAAGCCGGCAAATCAACCTTTCACAACCTTTCGGCGTCTTAATGTATACGGTGCGAATTCCGCCGAAGGACCGCCGTATCAAGGATGGATAGCCATGTCGGAAGGAAGGCAGGAAACTGTGGCTCAGTACAAGGGGAAAGTTAAGTGGTTTAACAACGCCAAGGGCTACGGATTCATCGGACGCGAAGACGGGCCGGACGTATTCGTTCACTACTCAGCGATTCAGTTGGATGGGTACAAGACGCTCAAGGAAGGCGACGAGGTCGAGTTCGACATCGTTGAAGGCCAGAAAGGCCCGCAGGCGGACTCAGTAATCCGCAATCGGGATGCTGCAAGCGCCCACACCGCCGCGTAGCGCGAGCAGAGCCTTCTCAAGTTCCCTTGAAGACCGCCGCCCGGCGGTTAAGGTGAGTCGTGCGCGTCTGTTCTTTTGCTAGCAAATTTTCCAACCCCGATTAATTATTAGAAGAAGAGCGTACTTGTGTCCTTTCCCGAGGGAAGGGCGTCTCGAGAATTCGTCTGCGCAAAATCTGTGTGCGGTGATTGACCGGGATGGCCGCGGATGATCGATACTCGGCAAGAAGGGACTCGGCCAAAGGGGACTGGGGCAGAGGAACTGCGAGCGTAAGGATTGCAAGCCGGAGCACGACGCAATGGACAACAAGACGATGGGCCGCCTTTTGGCGGAGACTGCCGACCTGATGGAGATCGACGGCGCAGATAGCTTCCGCATCAGAAGCTACCGCCGCGCGGCCGATGCTGCTGAGCAGACGACCGTAGACCTGGTCGAAGCGGCAAAGGATGCCAAACGGCTGCTCGAGATCGATGGGATCGGCAAGAGCATGGCAGCGAACCTCCAGACGATTGCTGCAACCGGCCAGCTGCCGCTGCGCGAGGAGTTGCTAACCAAGTACGGAGCGGGCGTGCTGGAGCTGCTGAAGCTGCCGGGGATGGGACCGAAGACGGTAGCGCTCCTGTGGGACGCAGCCGTGATCGGGAGTGGCAACATCGATAGCGTGGGGCAGCTTGCCGAAGCGATTGCGGCGGGGCGGCTGAAGGGTTTGCCGCGCATGGGCGACAAGCAAATTCAGAAGCTGAATAAAGGGATCGAGGACTACCGGCGGAGCGCGGGACGTTTCCGGATCGATGTGGCGGACGAAGAAGCAGGGCGCATTGCGGCTTATCTGCTGAAGTTCAAGGGGATCAACAAAGTGACGCCGGCCGGATCGCTGCGGCGCGGGCGGGACACGATCGGCGATCTGGATTTGCTGGTGACGGGACCGGCGTGTGCACCTGAAAAGACCGGACCAGCGGTCGAATATGTGGCGGCTTATCCCGGCATCACCGACATTATCGCCAAAGGCGAAAACAAAGTGAGCTTTCATGTGGGTCAGGGTTTGCAGGTAGACGTGCGCCTGCTGCCCGAGGCCAGCTACGGCGCCGCGTTGCAGTATTTCACTGGTTCGAAGGCCCACAATGTGACGCTGCGGCAAAGGGCGCTGAAGATGGGCTACACGCTGAGCGAGTGGGCTTTGGCGCGGCTGGATAACGGAGCCACTGTGGCGGCCGCGACCGAGGAGGAGATTTACGCGGCGCTGGGCATGGACTGGATGCCGCCGGAGATGCGCGAGAACCTGGGCGAGGTTGATGCAGCGGCCGCGCGTGATTTGCCACGGGTGGTGGACCTTAAAGATATTCGCGGCGATGTGCACATGCACACGACGGCAAGCGACGGGCACAACTCAATCCAGGAGATGGCGGATGCGGCGCTGGCTTGCGGGTTCCAGTACATCGCGATCACCGACCACTCGAAGAACCTTGCGATGACGGGCGGGATGGACGAGAAGCGCGCGCTCGAGCAGATCAAACAGGTGCGCGCCGTGGACAAGCAGATGGAGGGAAAGATCCGCGTGTTCACCGGCATTGAGGTGGACATTCTGGCCGATGGCGCGCTGGATCTGGATGATGAAGTGCTTGCGCAGTTGGATGTGGTGATCGCCAGCGTGCATACGCGGTTTGAGCAGAGCCGCGAGGAGATGACGGAGCGGGTGCTGAAGGCGATTGAGAATCCGAATGTGCGAATTCTGGGACATCCGACCGGGCGGCTGCTGCTGCGCCGCGAGCCGTTCGCGCTGGATTTGGCTGTGGTGCTGAAGCGGGCAGCGGAGCTGGGCGTGGCCATGGAACACAACGCGGCGCCGGAGCGGTTGGACCTGGACGATCGCAATCTGCGGCTGGCTAAGGAGCTGGGTTGCAAAATCGTCATGTCGTCTGATTCCCACAACAGCCTGAACCTGGGGAAGATGGTCTACGGCGCGAAGCAGTTGAAGCGAGCGTGGCTTACAAAGGAGGACGTGCTGAACACCCGGGAGGCAAAGGGGTTCCTGGCGGGCCTGCGAAAGAGGCCCTAAAGGACTGCAATGGGGCGCTTTCAGTCCTCTTGCCCCATCCCCCAAAGGTCACCACAGTCGAGCACGAAGTCATCAGCCTTGAGCACGAAGGAATGGTTGGGCAGCTGGGGAATGCTTGGCTTGTTGTGCTCAATTGGGAATAAGATAGGGCGCAAAGAGGTTGGAGGTCCCCATGAGCTTACTGCAACAGGAAGAGCGGGAACTGGACGACGCCGCGCTGGGCGAAGAACTGACCAAAGGCACGAGCCACGTGGTTTGGGCTGCCGTCATCGCGACCGTTGTGGTGAGCCTTGCGATTGGCGCTTACGTGTTCGTCGAACAAAAGCCGCCCGCCGCAACAGGGCAGATCGTGGCCGTGTGGGTGCATCCGCAACATACCGAGACATCTGGTTTTGACGCCAGTGGCGCAGCCATGCCCAAGGAAGAAGTGGACCAGGTGATGGTCTTCACCGAGGTACGGCTCCAGAACCACACCGATCACCCGCTGTACCTGTCGAACGTGCTGACCAACGCCACGCTCGCTGACGGAATCCACTCAAGCTACGCGGCCAACACAGCCGATTACGACCGAATCTTCGTCGCCTATCCGAACATTCCGGTGCCGCACAACACACCCATATCGCCGCTGGACACGACGATTAACCCTGGACAGACAGTGGACGGGACTTTTGTTTCGGCGTTCAAGATGACCAAAGAAGAATGGGACGCGAACAAGAAGCTGGACTATACCTTTAATTTCCGGTATCAGCCCAGCCTCGAGGTCACGCCCCAGGTTGCGATCACTGAACAGTAGGCGGAACCGGCGCGCTCTTGGGCGTGGATAGATAGCCCGAAATCTCATTACTTGAATTGATGTTGTTGACGACGATCTCGTAGAGCGCCTGATCCTTGCCGCTGTAGAACTGCAAGGGCTCATTCAAATTGCGATCCTTCTTCTCGTAAACCTTGTCGTCGGCGAAGACGTCGAGGGTGAACTTGCTGCGCTTGCCGTCAGCCCTTTTCAGTTGCAGAGAGACCGTGCCTACCGGCTTCTTCTGCCCCTTGTCGATAGTGAACTCATAGAAGTTGCGGTCGCCCTTGTGCTCAAGCGTGACCAGCTCATCGTGGTTGCGAGCGATGACGCTATTGGTGCCGCTCAAGTCGCCTTTAACTGACTGAAGCTCGCTGTTGGTGTTTGCCAGGTCGCCCTGCGTCTTGGTCAGGTCGGTCTTCACGCCGCCTACATCCGTCTTCACGTTCGAGAGGTCGGTCGAAATTCCGTTGACCTGCTGCGCCGTCTGTTTCTCCGCGGTCTCATCCGCCTGCTCGCGCTCGACGATAGCTTGCGCGCGCTGGTCAAGCTCCTTTTGCGTGAGGCCGACAGATTTGCCGAGCTCATCCGTGGCGACTTTCAAGCGAGCGTTGGTCTCGCGCAAATCGGCGGCAAGTTGCGTGTCCTGCTGCTTGGCGTCAGCCAGTTCTGTCTGAGCGGTGGTTAACTTGCCAGTCAGCGTGAAGCACCAGATCAAGCTGCCAACGGCGGCCAGCAGCGCGACGGCGATCGCGGCCAACAGAGCGCCGGAGTAAGTTCGGGGGGCGTTTTCGATATCTTCACTCATGCGTTACCTTTCCTTGGCGGACATGAGGTGTAAAGCCAATCATGCCCGGCGTTATGGCGACATCCTGTCCGGTTAGACGCCGCATAAAGGCTAAATTGTCTCAACCGCTCCGGAAATCCTCATGATTCACAATCTTACCGGCTTGGGTGCTCGGTTAAAGCCGGGATTCCCACTCCGATCGTCGACCGAATCTTTAGGATAAAGCGAATGGGCGGGCGAACGAGCGGCCTTTGCCCTGGATCGGCCCAAAGTAGCCATGCCCGATCGCCGTCCCACGTTGCGTGACAAGGTTCCGTGACAAGGACGGAATGGCTAAGTTATAAACATCTTTACCGCATGGTTTGGCGGCACGCGCAATTGGGCGCGGCCCGAAACCTAAGCGCAACGGCCTAAATCAGGGGAGAAGCAAAGGCAATGTCGACTGCTGTCGCAGGAAAAGGCCTGGAAGGAATTGTCGCTGCCAACTCCGGCATTTGCTGGATCGATGGAGATGCGGGCATCCTCTCCTACCGTGGCATCGACATTCATGAGCTGGCGGAGCACTCGACTTTCGAAGAATGCACCTACCTGCTTTGGAATGGAATCCTGCCCAACGCGTCGGCATTGCGGGAGTTCGATTCGCAACTGGCAGCGGCGCGGGTGCTGGATGAGCGCGTGATCGACCTGATGCGCAGCTTTCCAACTTCGGCCACGCCGATGGAAGTATTGCGCACGACGGTTTCAGCGCTGAGCTTTTACGACCCTGACGAGAAAGACAACTCGCACGACGCGAACGTGCGCAAGGCATTCAACCTGACCGCGCAGATTGCCATGATCGTGGCGATTTACGACCGGATTCGAAAGCAAAAAGAAATTGTTCCGCCGGATCGCTCGCTCACCCACGCCGGAAATTTCCTCTGGATGCTGAACGGCGAAGTGCCTTCAAAGACGGCAACGCGAACTTTGGATATCGCTCTTATTCTCCATGCAGACCACGAACTAAACGCCTCCACCTTCGCCGCTCGCGTAATCGCCGCAACACTCTCCGACATTCATTCCGCAATTACTGGCGCCATTGGCGCGCTGAAGGGCCCGCTGCACGGTGGCGCCAACGAAGCGGTGATGCGGCTGCTGCTGACCATCGACGAGCAGGGCGCCGATCCAGTGGAATATGTGAAAAAAATGCTGGCCGCGAAGCAGAAGATCTCCGGCTTCGGGCACCGCGTGTACAAAACCGAAGATCCGCGAGCCACGCACCTGCGCAAGATGAGCGAGCAATTGGGCAAGGATGCGGGCCAGCCGAAATGGTTTGAAATGTCGCGAGCGATCGAGCTTTATATCAACAAGGACAAGAAGCTGAACGCCAACGTAGATTTCTATTCGGCTTCAACGTACGCGACCCTGGGCATCGATATCGACCTGTATACGCCGATCTTCGCGGTGAGCCGCATCGCGGGCTGGGCCGCGCACGTGATCGAGCAATTGGACGATAACCGGCTGATCCGGCCGCGCGCCGATTACATCGGGCCGGTGTATCCATCGCCGTGGATTCCGGTGAACGAGCGGCTGTAGCCTTGGGCGGCCTCATTCTTTACGCTTTCTTTGTGGAGGGAGCGCAAGAATAGGAAGCACATAAGCCACGGGAGGTTCATCCCAATGAGTCCGGAACCTAAGCAGGCTCTACAATTGAACGCCAAACAAAATGCCCTCGTTCCGGGAATTGCGGGCACGTTGCGAATTGCGTTTGTCGTCGCTATCCTGGCTCTCGCTGTCAAACCTTCCTTCAGTCAACAGATGGATCCCGTTCGTGGGCCGCTGGAATTGCACGCGCCGGGACCGTTTTTTGAAGGCTCGAAAGGCGGAGGCACGTATGGGTCTTCCACCAAGTCCAATTTTGGACGGGTCAAGTCGTGGACATTCACCGATGGAGAGACGCTGAAGGGAAAGTGCGACTGGGTTACTGCGTCCGCTGCAGTCGCGTCAGCGGATGCATCTACAACCACGAATGCGCCCACAACGCCGGACAGCAATTCGCCCCAGCGGAATCTGGCCGCTGCGTGGGATCTCGTCAACGGACCGGGATATTATGCGGCCCATGTTGCAGGCAACAAGATCCTGCACGGGACCTTTACCGGGAACAAGGGAACTGTCCTTCAGGTCGAATCGCTGGACAACTACGTTGCAGTCGGCGAGGACAATCGAGGCAATCTTTACAAGATTGTCTGGTAGCGGCGCGAGCCAGGCATGCAAGGCGCAAGTCAGCCGAGGCGCGCCCATCGCTTGGAACTTCCTGCCCGCCCCGAACGTCAGCCCCATCAGGGGACCATTAAGAAATGAAAACCAGATTAGCTTTTCCTCTTCTGACGCTATGGATTTGCATCCTTTCGGGGTGCTATTTAAATGGACACCTATATCCAGTTCAGGGCCCGCTGGCAGCGCAGACGCCTCCGCCGGTTTTCAACGCCAGGATGTCAGGCGCCTTCAACTCAGGCAATCTCACCGTTACGCTTACCGATGGCGAAGTGTGCAAGGGCGCTTGGGGTAGCGCGAACCAGAGCCAGCCTGCAGGCGACGGTAATGGCGCGAGCGCAGCGCCCAATATGTCGTCAGCATGGGATACGGTGTATGGGCAGGGCTTCTATACCGCTCACATTCTTGGCGCCAAACTTCATGTACAGGGCGTGTTGACCGGGAACAAAGGCGCGATTTTGCATGTGGAGCTCTACCGGCCTGACACTCCAAACGGCCTGAACGAGATCAAAGGCGTTGGCGTAGACAATAACGGGAACATTTACAAGCTGGCGTTTTGAATCTTTGGAACTGGCCGGTGTCACGCAGGATCTTTCAACGAGTGAGTCAGCCAATCGATGGCGGCCTTCTCGTCTTCAATCTCGATGCGCAGCGCTACAGTCTGAATCGGGAGTGTGGCGGAAACCGTCGCGGCGAGCGCGCCAAGGCGGACGCGATCTTTTTCGGTGGTGAGGACCGCCGTCGCTCCGGCGGCGCGGGCAACAGATTCAATGCGAGCCAGATCGGCAGCGGTGTAGTTGTGGTGATCGGCGAAGGCGATTCGCGCGGCGAGCTTTACGCCGGCGGATTCGAGACCCTGAAAAAACTGATCCGGGCGCGCGATGCCGCAAAAGGCGGCGACAGGGCCCCGAGATGAACTGTCGACATTCGGAATTTCTATTCGCCGGCGCACGCGCCAAATCTGAGCCTTCCAACCGCGTGCTTTGATTTCTGTTTCCACATCGGGTTCGTCCGCCGGGATCGCGATCACTTGTGCACGCTCCGCTGCGTGCAGCGGCTCGCGCAGATTGCCGGCGGGCAGCAGATGGTCGGCTAAGTCGCGACGGCTGAGGAGCAGAATGTCGATGTCGCGCGCGAGCTGGCGATGCTGAAAGCCGTCGTCCAATATGTGAGCTTTAAGCCTGGGGTTTTCTTCCGCATCTTGCGGCGCTTTTGGCTGCGCCGGCGCCGAGCGCTCGGCTAACAGCCCTGCTTGATAGCGTTCTGCCGCGACATAAACGGGAACATTCGCCTCGCGCGCAATCACGAGCGGCTCGTCGCCGAAGTCTTGTGCCGTGCCGCCGGGGTCAACCAACTGTGGAAGCGCGGATTGCCGGCCATAGCCGCGCGAGAGCACATCGACGTGCATGCCGCGGGCAGTGAGCGCTTTGGCCAACGCGATCGTGAGCGGTGTCTTCCCTGCCCCGCCTGTGGAGAGATTGCCGATGCTGATCACAGGCCACTTGAGTCGCCGCACCGGCTTGAGGCCCGAACGCAATTGCAGTTCGCGCAGCGCGAGGCCGAACCGGTAAACAGGCACGAGAGGCCAAAGCAGCGGGCGCGTAGCGGAGGAGGGATTCATGGCTTGCGCTCTTCGTCGTTTTCTTGTGATCGAATCTCAGCTTCAAATTCAGTCACAGTAATTTCCGATTGAGGCAATTTGGAGGCCACTTCAAACTCATTCCAACGGCGCTCGTGAAATGAGTCGTCCGCTGATTTCCGGTCTCTCCAAACCTCGCTGTCGTGAACCTCCTGCTTCGCCTGAGCGTGTGAGAGGCCGCAGATGCTTTCAAGGATGAGGCTCGAATCGATCCTGTCTCCGCCCTTATCCCGAATGAACCGCAGAATGACTTCTTGTCCGGCCCCATTGTGTTTGAGCCGTTGAGCTTCTTCCAAGATCGCCGGGTCGATCGGCATTGTTGCCGAGACCAGGGGCTTAACAGGCTGAATTAGATCGACCAGTGCTCTCACGCAGCGATCTGTGGCGCCAGCCTCGCTGTCGAAGACTTCTTTTGCTCGCCCGCCCATAGCCCTGGCGGCCGTGCGATCGCCAAGGAGTTCGATGAGGGTCGAGCCCAATTCTTCCTTCGCGGCGATGCGCAGCGCGTCGTGACTGCGCAGGCTGTCGACGATGGCGACGAAGTTGGCATAGTGCGGGCCCATGACTATGGGAACCGCGAACTGGGCCGGCTCAAGAGGGTTGTGGCCGCCCGCGGGAACCAGGCTGCCGCCCACAAACGCAACAGTGGCGAGCGAGTAAACAGAAGCCAGTTCGCCGATGGTGTCGAGCAGGACGATTTCGCCGGGACGAAGCATGCGAGGTGCGCGCTGCACGGCCGAGGCCTTTGAGGGCCAGCCAGAGCGCTTGTTCCACAGAGCGCCGGATTTCTGAAGCAGTGCCCCAACAGTGCTGAAGCGCTCAGGATGTCGCGGCGCCAGGACCAGAACGAGTTTCGGATCTTCGGCGAGAAGCCTCGGCCACGACTCGATAAGCTCGGACTCTTCACCTTCGAGCGTGCTGCCAGCGACAATGAACCGCAGGTCGGCGGAAACCGACCGCAAGTAGCGCGCGGCATCAGATTCCTGCGCCGCACGCACGTCGAATTTGAGATTGCCGGCGACAGAAACGCAATCTGGAAGGCAGCCGAGCGCGAGCAAGCGGTCGGCGTCGGTCTGGCTCTGCACAAGCACGCGAGTGAGACGAGCGAGCAGCGGACGCCAGAACCAGCGCAGCCTGCGGTAGCGCGGCCATGAACGATTAGAGATGCGGGCGTTGACCACTGCGACGGGAATTTCGCGGCGAAAGCAACTATCAAGCAGATTGGGCCAGAACTCGGTTTCGGCCAGGATGAGCAGGCGCGGCTGGAGCGCGTTGAGATAGGCGCTGACGGCCCAGGGCAGATCGAGCGGACAGTAAAAGACTTGATTTGATGCGAAGCGCTCGCGGGCCAGTGCCTGGCCGGTGCGAGTAGTAGTGGAGATGACGATCGAGTAGCCGGGCAGCGCTGATTCAAGCGCCTTGACGAGGCCCGTGACGGCGAGAACTTCGCCAACGGAAACAGCGTGAAGCCAGATAAGCGGGCAGTCGATGGATGAAGCCGGGGCGGCGAACGAGGCGGGGACGATGGACGAGCCAAAGCTGAGTGGCGAATCAGAATCTGAAACAAGGCGGCGCGGAACTCGTCCCAGACGCTCGATGAGCCCCTCGCGGTACCTGCGCGTGAAGGCCATGCGCCACAGCCACCAGGGCGCGCCGACGATGAGGGCCACGAACAACGCAAAGTTATAGAAAAAAAGAAACATGCTTAAACGAACCAGCCTTACGCAGGTCTAATCGTAGAGCCTCTGTTCCTGGAATGATACAGTTGAGCGCGATGAAAACTCTGCGGGGAATCCCGATGTTATTGCTTTGGTTTGCACTGCCGGTGACGGCGAGCGACCGCAAGCCCCCGCCGGTGCAAGCGGCGACTTCATTTCCGGCTGTCGAAGTGCATGCCGATGAGCACGTGGCCATCGCAGCTGAGCCCTACGATACCAAGGAAAAAGAGTCCCTCTTCCGCGTTGATTACCTGGATCACGACGTGATGCCGATTCGACTTATCGTGACAAACCTTGGCGACCACCCCATCTCCCTTATCGATGCGCGAATTTTGTTTGAGACGGCTGCGGGGGAACGAATTCGCGCGGCCGAACCGGACGATGTGGAGCGAATGATGACGCAAAAGGAGCGGCAGGGCTCGAGAATCCCGCTGCCAGCGCCGCTGCCGCCTCTTCACGTCAAGCCCAAGGGCAGCATCAAGGAGATCGAGGACGATTTCAATACCTTCGAGTATTCGGCCCTCGCGGTGGAGCCGCACACCACGCGTGCCGGCTTCCTGTTTTACGACGTTTCTGGCCTCAAGCAGCCGTTGGCGGGAGCAAAGCTGTACCTCCACGACCTGCGCGATGCGGACGGGAAAGAGCTCTTCTATTTCGAGATTCCATTCGACAAATATCTGCAATCCAAGTCAAGCCAGATGAATTAGTAGTGACGAGGAATGGCGCCGGCGAAGGTCTCCCGTTCCGATCGTGGGCCCACGATGCAAGTGGAAAACCTTGCCGGTCTTTTTCTGGGGCGGTGCGATACTGAATGCATGAGTGCACACCTGCGACATGACCACGAAGAGCTGCTGGAACGCCTTATCGGCGGCAAGCTACCGCGCGATCTTAGCTGGAGTTCCGTAGTCGACCTGATTGGGCAAATCGGCAAAGTTGAGGCCCACGGAAACGATGAGTTTCTCTTTGAAGTCGGCTCACAACGAGAACTCTTCAAGCGCCGCGACGGCCACAATCTTGATACCGAAGCAATTTCGCGGCTGCGCAAATTTCTGAGAGAAGCAG
>Ga0307474_10001795_pt1 | contig 15511 bp, 13 predicted proteins | sample atmos_gasesECM1C_2_FD_203312 | JGI IMG/M metagenome (GOLD analysis project Ga0307474, IMG submission 203312) | Hardwood forest soil microbial communities from Morgan-Monroe State Forest, Indiana, United States - atmos_gasesECM1C_05 | ecosystem: Environmental > Terrestrial > Soil > Temperate... | reverse complement strand
TCATCTACAACGATATTGGTTGAGTAACCGCCATAAGTGACGCCGCCGGTGTGCTCGTCCGGGCTGTTGTAAGTGAAAACAACATCCTCACAAAATTGCTCGAGGTTTTCGTGACAGCTATGGCAATCCCGACAGGCGTCGACCATGCATCCGACAGCCGCCAGGTCGCCTTCTTTGAATTTTTTGACCTCCCGGCCAACCGCCACTACGCGACCGGCGATTTCGTGACCCGGAACGCATGGGAAAGTCGTCCCGCCCCATTCATCGCGAGCCGTGTGGATATCCGAGTGACAAACGCCGCAAAACAGGATGTCGATCTTTACGTCGTTCGGAAGAACATCGCGGCGAGCAAATGAAAGCGGTTCAAGCGGAGATTTCGCCGAAGGAGCCGCATAACCTTTTGTGTTTGCAGTCATATAATTGACTCACAACTTAATCGGCGATCGCACGCCGCAAAGTTCTTAGTCCAGGGTTTGAACCAACAGCCAAACCGCCGCTGAAAGCACCGCCGCGAAGCAAGACAACACCAGAGCGGCGCGGCGGGATTGTCGCACCTTGAACTCAGGCCGCGGAATATCGTCATGAATGTGGCTGCCCTCGTAAAGCTTCATCAAAATGAACGCCACCACGAAACCAACCGCCGCCCATTTCAGACAACCCAGAAGGAGATCAAGCATTCGGCGTTTAGTCTAACTCCACGCTCAAAAAGTTTCAATTTCCACCGCTGTCAGCGTCGGCCCTGCATAACAAGTGGACTCGTTAGCCCCTACCCTCGCGAGTTTGACCATCTACTCAGCGGCCTCCCTGCACGCTGAGTTCCCAGCGATAGCCATCGGGATCGTGAAACCAGATGCCCAGGTGCGGCGAGCCAGGTCCTTCCGGACCGATCTCGTCGCCGGGGTCTTCGATATCGACCTTATTTTTCTTCAAATGTGCCAGCGCCTTTCGCAAGATCGCCATGTTAGGCAAATGGAACGACAGGTGATCGATCGCTTCCGGTGACGGCTTTCCTTTAAACAATGCGATGGTCACATTGTCGTTGCCGATCGCGATTCCATTTTCAAATTCAAATTCTTTTCGCAATCCCAGCGTGCGTTGGAACCAAAGGGCGCTCTTCTTTGGATTGGGCACAGCCAATCCGAAGTGGCCGACGACTCCCAGCGTAAACGGTACTTTCACTTTCATATTTCAAATCGATACAAAGCATGCCAAAAGAGAACACATTCAAACATGATCGCGTTGGCATTAATTTTATGCGCAACCATCGCTGCATTGGGCGTGGTCATAATTTTTAGGCCGACGCTTGCCCGCGATTTGGCGCGTTTGTTCGTGGACAAGACCGGCATGTGGGTCGCGACGGCAATTCGCGCCGTACTCGGCCTCGGTCTTCTTGCCGCCGCCAGCGACTCGAAAGCTCCGATGGCGTTGCGCATTCTCGGTTTGCTTGTTCTGATTGTGGCGATTGCCATGCCGATCCTGGGTTTGGAGAGGCATCGGCAAATGATTGACTGGTGGCTCGCGCGGCCGCGAATGGTGGAAATGCTCTGCGGCGCAACTGCGTTCGTGTTCGGCGTTGGTTTGATCTATCTAATTCTCTAGCAGCCACGGATTTGGACGGTGAAGGCTGAGCATGGGAAATGCTTTTTCTCATGTATGCCTCTCGCAATCAACTCCACCAAGCCTTCGGCGAAACCAAAATCGCGCCAGCCAACCACGCTGACCTCGGCGTTCGGTTCGGTCTATTCGGTCGACGAAATCAACGCTTACATTGCAATTCGCGACGAATTGCTTACTGAAGCGGAAGAACTTCATACAAGCGCCAAACTGGCCGCCACAGAATTGGCCAATGATTTCGTTTTCGGTTGCTTGAAGCCCGCGCGATCGCCCTACGAAGCACAGTGTTTACCTGAGTCAGACGCGATTCGCGAACGCAAACGTTGCGAAGCGGTTCGCGCTCGAATCGAAAAACTTCGCAATAACGCGGCTTAGTCCCTGCCCCACAACATCGCGACGGAGGTCGTCAGACTGCCGCCCATGTTGAAGGTGAGATACCGCTTCGCGTTCGGAATTTGTCGCGCACCAGCTTGTTCGGTCAGATGCTGATAAGCTTCAACGACCTGCCGGACGCCTGTGGCTCCGACTGGGTGGCCGTCGCCGATTAATCCTCCGCCCGGATTGACGGGAATCTCGAACGCGAATTGGCCTTTCATTTTTTCGTTGCGCACTTGTCGCAACGTGGTTGCACCGCTCTTCGCCAATTCCGCGCCTTTCCCCGGCTCGGCGAGTCCGAGAATCTCGTAAACCACGATTTCAGTGACCGAGAAACAGTCGTGCACATCCGCGCCCTGAATGTCGCGGGGCTTCAGGTTCGCCATTCCAAATGCTTTCTCCGCTGCTTTACGCGCGATGGAAAAAGTCGGCGCGTCCTTCTTATCGAGCGGCAAATAATCAGTCGTGTGACCAAAGCCCAGCAAGCGGGGGGTTTTCTTCTTATCGCGGCCGATCTTGTCCAAATATTTTCCTGAAACGAGAACGAGCCCTGCGGAACCGTCCGTGATCTGCGAACAATCTGAAACTTTCAGTGGCGGTGCGACGCTCGGGTTCTTGTCCGAAACCTGCGACGCGCAATCTAACGTGAGATCGGCGTCCCGCATTTGCGCGAGCGGATTCAACTTCGCGTGCGCGTAGTTTTTCCAGGCCACGGTGGCAAGGTCCGATTCCTTGGCGCCATACTTGTCGATGTAAATTTGCGCGATCTTTCCGAACAGTTTCGGGAACATGAAGTCGCCATATTCGGGCTTTTCATTGTGATAATCGGCGGCCGCGCCTAGAACGTCAGAGCCATCGAGCGACGACATCGTCTTCTGTTGCTCTGCGCCGACAACCAGGACCGCGTCGTAGATTCCGCCCATGATCCATTCGGCACCGAGCAAGACCGAAAGCGCGCCGGAAGCGCAGGCGGCTTCGGTGTGCATCGTCGGTATCCCGCGCAATTTGGGATCAATCTCCGGGATGAACGCGCCGAGCTGAAGTTGTTTGGTGAACTGCCCGGAGTTGAAATTTCCGACTGCGCCCGCTTGAATTTCGCCGGCGTCGATCTTTGCGTCATCGAGCGCTTTCTTTCCGGCTTCGACGATCAGATGCCGAATGGTTTTCCCCTCTTTTTTCAGGTTGCGCTTAAAATCGGTCCGCGCACCGCCGAGAATATAAACTGGTTCGCTCATGCAATTAATTTAGCCAATCTTCGATTGACGACAAATGTGGGAGGGGCCTCAGTGCCGCGACCCACAATCATCGGGACGCTAAGGTCCCTCCCACATTATTTACCGCCGAAAGCGTTGATTCCGGTGACGTCGCGTCCAATGACCAACGTGTGAATATCGTGGGTTCCTTCGTAGGTGTTGACGCTTTCGAGATTCATCATATGCCGTATCGGTGAGTAACGATCGGTAATGCCGGCCGCGCCCAAAATATCCCGCGCCTTCCGGGCGCATTCGAGGGCCATCTGCGCGTTGTTGCGTTTCGCGAGTGAAATTTGCTCCGGGCGCGCCGTGCCCGCCTCCATCATCCGCGTCAGACGCAAAGCGAGCAACTGCGCCTTGGTAATTTCGGTCACCATCCAAACCAGCTTTTCCTGAACCAGCTGGAAACCTGCGATAGGCTGATCGAACTGCCTTCTCGATTTCGCATAGGCCAGCGCCATCTCGTAACAATCGATCGCCGCGCCGATCACGCCCCAGGTGATGCTCGTTCGTGCTTGCGACAAACACGATAACGGCGCGCGTAACCCGACCGCCTTCGGCAAGCGATTCCCGATCGAAATCCGACAATTGTCGAACCAGCATTCCGATGTGCGCGACATGCGGAGACTGAATTTTCCTTCGATGTCTTGCGCGCGAAATCCGGGCGTGTCCTTCTCGACGATGAATCCGCCGATCTTCCCATCGTCACCTTTCGCCCAAACAACTTTCGCGTCCGCAATCGACGCATTGCCGATCCAACATTTGGAGCCATTCAGAACGTAGTGATCGCGGTCGCGCGTTGCGCGTGTTTCCAAACCGCCTGGATCTGAGCCGTGTCCATGTTCGGTTAGCGCGAAGCAGCCGATCGTCTTGCCAGAGACCAATCCGGGCAGCCAGCGCCGCTGTTGTTCTGGTGTTCCAAAAGAATGAATGGCGTGGATTGCAAGCGCGCCCTGGACCGATGCCAGTGAACGCAGACCCGAATCGCCGCGTTCCAACTCCTGCATCATCAGGCCGAACGCGGTGTAACTCACACCGGCGCAGCCGTGCCCCTTCAAATATGGCGCGAAAAATCCTAACTCGCCCATTCGCGGGATCAGCTGGTCCGGAAATTTCCCCGCGCGGTGACAGGGGACGATCTCGGGCGCGGCTTCTTCCTGCACGAAACGGCGCGCCCGATCGCGTGCGGCGCGCTCTTCGTCGGTCAGCAGTTCTTCGATGCCGTAATAATCAAGCGAGGTCATCTTTTCGTTGCCTGATTAAAGCCCAAAGCTTTCCGACCGCGCGATATCTTTTTCGACCCTCGCAAAGCGCTTTGAAAATCGGTCAGGATGATGGAATAGCAGCCATCCATGGCCCGACTTCACGAGTATCAAGGCAAAGCGATTCTTGCCGCGAACGGATTCAAGATTCCGCGCGGCCGCGCGGCCTCGAATCCCGACGACGCGGTGGCCGTGGCCAAAGAGCTTGGCGGTGCCGTAGTAATTAAGATTCAGGCTTGGACAACTGGACGCGCTGGAATTGGGGGTGTTGCTTTCGCCAAGAGACCAGCTGACGCCCGCGGACACGCAGCGCGAATGCTCGGGATGAAAGTCGGTCAGTTTCCGGTCGAAGCGGTGCTGATTGAAGAGATAATCGACATTGACCGGGAATTTTTCCTGTCGTTGGCGATTGATGACGCCGCTCGCGCGCCGGTGATCATCTTTGCGGCCGGTGGCGGGAGCGGAATCGAGGAACGCGCAGCTTCGACGCGAAGAATTCCATGCGATGCGAAAAGCGGCCCAGTGGACTTGATTGTGAATGAAGTCGTCTCATCGTCCGGTCTTTCGCAAAGCCAGGCGGCAGGACTCGCTGAATCGATCCGTAAATTATTTTCCGCAGCGCGCAGCGTTGAAGCGCGATCGTTGGAAATTAATCCGCTCGCGCTGACAAAAGATGGCGAATTCGTCGCCGCCGACTGCCGGATCACGATCGATGATTACGCCGTTGCCCGTCACCCCGAATTGAAGATCGAAATCGCGCGCGAGTTCGACCATCCGCCGACTGCGCTCGAGCGCGTCGCTTACGCGGTCGAACAAAACGATCATCGCGGCACATTTTATTTCGCGCAGTTGGCGACTTCGGCGCCAAAAGAATCAAAAGGTCTCGTCGGCTTCCACGGCGCCGGCGGCGGCGGATCGATGATGTCGATGGACGCAATCGTGAACGCTGGATTCACCATCGCGAATTTCACAGACACGAGCGGTAATCCGTCTGCGTCGAAAGTGTATCGGGCCGCCAGGATTATTTTAGCCCAGCCTGATTTGGTTGGTTATTTCGGTTCAGGCTCCGGCGTCGCCAGTCAGGAGCAATACTGGTCAGCCTATGGTCTGGCCAAAGCGTTTTGGGAACTCGATCTCGACATTCCGGCTGTAATTCGCCTCGGTGGTAACACCGAAGACCGTGCGGTCGACATTTTGGCCCGTATGTCAAAGCTGCTGCGCGCATCGGTGGAAGGTTATCGAAAAACGGACACGCCCGCGTTCATCGCCGAACGTTTCGCGAAACTGGTTGCCGGTGCCAGCGGCTCGAAGTGGAGACCGCGCCTACCACGCGTTCCGAAGTTTCTTCAGACGCCTTCGGCTAAATCATTCCCAGTAAAAGGTGGGCGCGTTTGGGTCGACACCGCGCGTTGGCAGGAAATTCGCAGCTTTGTGGAAACACAATCCGGTGGACTCGTAGTCGATCGTAACAACGCGCCTGCGCCCGCGCTTCCCGAAGAAGAATTTGCGACCAAAGACTCGGAACTGCTCGCATGTTCTACCGAGTGCAGAATGGCAGGGATCGAGGGTTTCTTTCTGCAACTCGACGTTCCCGGCTTGGATGACCTGATTGGAGGCGCACGCTGATGGCGATTTTGATCGACGAAACAAAGCGGGTGCTGGTTCAGGGGATCACCGGTCGCGAGGGACGAGCACGCACGCGCCTGATGCGTGATTACGGTACGAAGGTGGTCGCTGGCGTAACTCCCGGAAAAGGCGGCGAGAATGTTCTCGGCGTTCCGGTTTTCAACACGCCGCACAATGCAGTAAAATCGTTAGGCAAGATCGACATCTCCGTGCTTTTTGTTCCGGCAGCGGGCGTTAAAGAGGCGGCGATCTCTGCTATCGAAGCTGGAATCAAACTCAGCGTGCTCGTCCCAGACCGCGTTCCGGTTTGGGACGCGATGGAAATCGCGGCCGCGGCTACAGCGAACAGCGCAATGTTTGTTGGACCGAACACGCTGGGCGTATTGAGTCCCGGTAAGGCCGTCGTCGGAATGATTGGCGGCCGCGCGGAAAGTGCGCGGCAATGGTTTAAGCCGGGAATCCCAAAAGGGGTTGGTGTGATCAGCCGCTCAGGCGGCATGGCGTCGAGCACCGGTTACTATTTAGGACAGGCCGGGGTCCGCATTTCCACAATCGCGCACATCGGCGGCGATGCCGTTCTCGGAATTCGTATTCCCGATGCGGCGCTGATGTTCGAATCCGATCCGCTGACTGAGGCGATCGTAATTTTTGGCGAGATCGGTTCCTCGCAGGAAGAAGAGCTCGCCCAGTTAATTCGTGATCGAAAGGTTACGAAACCTGTGATCGCCTATATTGGGGGTAAAGCCGCGCGTGAAGGAACGCGATTCAGCCACGCGGGCGCGATCATCGAGGGCGGACGCGGCACACACGCGGGAAAAGTGAAAGCGTTGCGTGAAGCCGGCGCCAGCGTGGTCGATGCGTTTGGTGAATTGCCAGGTGCGGTTGTCGAAATTTTGAAGAGAATGAATGGTCAAAGCCTGATGAGCGAAGCCGACAAGAACGCCGTTTGGAATACGGCTGTGACGCGCATCGAACCCAACCGCGTCGCGGTCCGCGGCTACGACATCGCGGAGTTGATGGGACGCGTTTCGTTTGGGGCAGCGGCCTACTTAATACTGACCGGCGAATTGCCGTCCACAGCAGTCGGCCGTTTGATGGATGCGATTCTCGTTTCGTCGATCGATCACGGTGCGACACCACCAAGCGCGCTTGCTGCGCGAACAACTGCTTCGACAGGCGCGTCATTGAGTGCGGCCGTCGCCGCCGGCATCATGTCGATCAATCACCATCACGGCGGCGCGATTGAAGACTGCGCGCGCCAACTGAAAGCGATCGCCGATCGAGCTACCCGCGAAAAGATTTCAATTGAAGAAGCGGCGACGCGCACTCTCGCCGCAATGCGAGAGACCGGCGAACGCATGTCCGGATTCGGCCACCGCGTTCACACAAAAGATCCGCGCACCACGCGATTGTTCGAGCTCGCTCGTGAAGCCGGAGTCGATGGCGTGCACATGAAAGCCGCGCGCGCAGTTGAGAAATCGTTTGCCGACGCAAAGAAGGCGCTGCCCATCAACGTCGACGGCGCGATCGGCGCCATCCTCGCCGATCTCGGAATGGATCCGGCCGCGTTCAACGGCATTTTCATGATCGCGCGTACGCCGGGATTGATCGCACACGTGATTGAAGAGCAAACGCGTGAAAAACCGATGCGTCGGATCGATCCGGTCAAACATGGTTACGACGGACCGGCATCAAGATCTTTAACCACGAATAACCATGAATAAACACGAAGCTCGGAAGCATTTCAGCTTATTCCCACTTGTGAAATTATTTGTGTCCATTCGTGTCCATTAGTGGTTAATCAGAAGCTAGAATTACTATGCCAACGACGACCCAATCAAAAACCTATGGCGTTAAGGAAATCTCGAAACTTTTTCCCAGCCTGCTGAAGATCAAGCAGAAATCGTTGCGAGAGAAAGTGGCGGCAGTTTGGAGCGAAGCAATCACTACCGGTTGCGGCGGGAAAGGCTGGACGTTTGCCGAACTGCGCGCAGTGAAGTTCACGCTTCTTGCCGGCGACATCGACATGAAGTTTGTCGAGCATCTCAATTCCTGCGCCCGGCAATGCGTCGCCATCGCGGAGGTGTTGAAGAAATCGTTCCGCTGTAGCATTCCGATTCAACGCGACTATCTGATCGCCGGCGCGCTTCTCGCCGACGTCGGTAAACCGCTGGAATACGACAAAGACGCGTCCGGCAATGTGGTTCAGGGAAAATTCGGGCAGCAACTTCGACATCCGTTTAGTGGTGTCGCCCTCGCTTACAAGCACGGCATTCCAGCAGAAGTGATGCACATGATCGCGACCCACAGCCACGAAGGCGACAAAGTCGAGCGTTCGATCGAATCGATCATTTTTCATCACGCCGATTTCGTGGACTTCGATATCGCCAAGCTTCTTGGCAAGCATGCAGCCAAAAAAGGCAGTTGAGGGTTGAGAGTTGATTGTTGAGAGTCGGTTATTATGGGCCTGACGCTGGTTGAGAAAATTGCCGCACGTCACGCGGATGGGCTGAAACCGGGAAGCATCGTTCGCAGCGGCGATTTCATTTCAATTCGGCCGCGCCATGTGATGACACACGACAACACCGGTGCGGTCATTCCGAAGTTCAAGCAAATCGGTGCGACGAAGATTGCCGATCCGGCGCAACCGGTGTTCGCGATCGATCACGACATTCAAAATACCACGCCGAAGAACCTGGAGAAGTATGCCAAGATCGAAGCGTTCGCTGGCGAGCACGGAATCGATTTTTATCCCGCCGGCACCGGCATTTCGCACCAGGTCATGGTCGAGCAAGGTTACGTTGTCCCCGGCGCATTGGTGGTCGCAAGCGATTCGCATTCGAATTTATACGGCTCGATGGCGGCGCTCGGCACACCTGTCGTGCGGACCGATGCTGCAAGCATCTGGGCAACGGGCGTGACATGGTGGCAAGTTCCGCCGGTCGCGAAGGTCCTTCTCAAAGGAAAACTTTCACCCGGCGTTACCGGCAAAGACGTGATCATCGCGTTATGCGGGCTCTTTAATAGAGATGAGGTGCTCAACCACGCGGTGGAATTTCTCGGCGATGGCGTGCCGGCGCTTTCAATGTCCGAACGAATGACGATCGCGAACATGACCACGGAATGGGGCGCTCTCGCCGGCGTGTTTCCTTTCGATGAAGTGACGGTGAATTATTTGCGATCGCGCGTGCCAGAATTCACGAATCGAGATCGCCCTGGCAAACGCAGTCCAAAATCTCGATCCGGTTATACCAACGCCGACATCGACAATTGGTGGAAGAATCAAAACAATATTAGCGCCGATCCGGACGCGGGATATGCGATCGAGTTGGACCTCGATCTCGCGAGCGTCGTGCCACACGTCTCCGGGCCGAACGAAGTAAAAACGATGGTGTCGCTTCCGGAGATGGAGCGAAAACGCGTTCCGATCCAAAAAGCGTATTTGCTGTCGTGTGTTAACGCTCGGTTCGAAGATTTGCACGACGCTGCCGAAGTCATCCGCACTCGTGGCGGACACGTCGCCAACGGCGTCGAATTTTATCTCGCACCGGCCAGCGCCGAAGTGCAGACAAAGTCGGAGTCTAACGGCGACTGGAAAACGTTGATCGATGCCGGCGCAATTCCGCTACCACCCGGTTGCGGCGCTTGCATCGGACTCGGGCGCGGTTTGGTCCAGAAAGGTGAGACCGCAATCAGCGCCACTAACCGCAATTTCAAAGGCCGCATGGGGGATCGCGATGCGCTGGTTTATCTGGGTTCGCCCGCGGTCGTGGCAGCGAGCGCGCTGGCCGGATTTATTTGCGCGCCCCAAACATTCTCTGAACGGCCTGCAGGAATCGCGGTTAGACGCGCGGAGAAGAAAACAAAACCGACCGGTTCCGTTGAAATCATGGAAGGTTTTCCACCAAAGGTCCGCGGCCGTGTGCTGTTCATCGACAAGGACAATCTGAACACCGACGGCATTTACGGGAGTAAGCACACCTATCGCGATGACATGACGCCGGAGGAAATGGCGGCCGTAACGTTTGAAAATTACGATCCGAACTTCAACGCGCTCTATCAAAAGGGCGACGTGGTGGTTGGCGGACTGAATTTCGGTAGCGGCTCGAGTCGCGAACAAGCGGCCACGGCGTTGAAGTTCAAAGGGATTCCGTGCGTAATCGCCGCCAGCTTTTCCGAAACTTACAAACGCAACGCGTTTAACAATGGTTTCGTCGTTTTCGAATGTCCTGAGTTGGTCACTCACTTACGCAGCACGTTGAAGGATGCAACACCGACGAAAGTCGGCCCGGAAATTACGATCGATTACGCGACATCGGTCCTCACACTCGCTGGAAAATCATTTACTTTTCCGCCATTGAGTCCCGCCGCTCAGGAATTGATCGTTTCCGGTGGCGCCGAAAATCTGGTCGCTTCGCGACTTCGCGCTCAAAAGAGTTGAGTGGGATTTTACCACAGAGGACACAGAGAACACGAAGAAGACAATCAATTGGCTGGTTTCTGTGGTGAACTCTGCGGATCCCGCGAGGGTCGCCACTTGCGGTCGAAACGCCCGCCGATAAGATCGACATCTTATGGCGAAATATCGAATTGCTTGGATGCCGGGCGACGGCGTCGGACACGACGTCATGGAAGCGGCGCGGATCGTTCTGGATCGATTGAAACTCGATGCCGAATACGTGCCGTGTGACATCGGCTGGGAATTTTGGTGCAAGGAAGGCAACGCGCTTCCCGATCGCACCGTGAAAGCGCTGAAAGAAACGACGTGCGGACTTTTCGGCGCGATTACCAGCAAACCGCAATCGGAAGCGAAGGAAGAACTGGTACCCGAGCTCAAAGGCAAAGGCTTTGTCTATTTTTCACCAATCGTCGGATTGCGCCAAATGTTCAATCTCCATACCAACATGCGCCCGTGTAAAAGTTATCCTGGCAATCCGCTGAACTTTCGGGGCAACAAAATCACGAATCCTAGCGGCGAAGATGTGCCCGTGGATCAGGTTGTGTTCCGTGAAAATACCGAGGGCATGTACGGCGGCGTCGAGTTTTTCCCGTTACCGGAATCGGTTTACGAGGCGCTTTGCGCGAACCCGAAAATGAAGAAATGGAAAGACAAGGCAGGTTTCGAAAACATCGCGCTCTCTACCCGCATCATGAGCGTGCAGGGCTGCACCAGCATTTGTAAACAAGCTTTCGAATTCGCCAAGAAAACCGGGCGCAAACGCGTTACCCTGATCGAAAAACCGAACGTGCTTCGGGAAACCGGCGGATTAATGATGCGTTGCTTCAAGGACGTGGCCAAAAATTATCCCGACATTCGCGCGGACGACGCGAATATCGACGCGATCTGCATGTGGATGTTCAAGAACCCGCAGGATTACTCCGTGCTCGTAGCCGAAAACATGTTCGGCGATATTGTGAGCGACCTTTGCGCAGGGTTGGTGGGCGGACTTGGCTTCGCTCCGAGCGCGAACCTCGGTGACAACTACGCGGTGTTCGAGCCGACGCACGGTTCAGCGCCGAAGTACGCCGGCCAATACAAAGTGAACCCGATCGCGATGCTTCTAACGGCGAAGCTGATGCTCGATTGGTTGAAGGAAAACGACATGGCAACCCGTTTGGAGTCGGCGATTGCGCGCGTGATCAAGGAAGGCAAAGTCCGCACCTACGATATGGGCGGAAAGAATTCCACGCTCGAAGTCGCCTCAGCCATCGGCGATTACGCGACGGCCTGACCGAGGAACAAATCGTTATGGCGAAACAAACGACTGATTCAAAACGTCTGCTTTCGCACACCATCGCGGAATGGGCGTGCGCGTTGAAATACGAGGATCTTTCGCCGGAAGCGATCCAAGCCGCGAAATTATTCTGGTTCGACTCGATCGGCTGCGCCCTGGGAGGAAGCCAACAGGAAGACGCGAAGATTCTGCTGAAGCACTATCGCGCCATGTCCAGTGGAAACGGCAAAGCCACCGCGTTGGTTTCCGGTTTCAAGACCAACCCCGTTGATGCGGCGTTTCTCAACGGTCACATGATCCGGGCGATGGATTACAACGATATCTATTGGAAAGCCGATCCGTGTCATCCGAGCGATCTCATCGCAGCGCCACTCTCGCTTTGCGAAAGCGAAGGTCTCGGTGGCAAGGATCTGCTTCTAGCTACGATCGTCGCTTACGAGATCGAAATGCGACTATGCGAAATCGGCCGGCCAGGAGTGCGCGAATACGGCTGGCATCACGCGACATTGAGCGCGTTCGCGGCGCCAGTCGCGGCCGCTCGCGTTCTGAATCTCACTGTCGATCAAATGGTTTCAGCGATCGGCATTAGCGCGGCGCGGACGTTTTGTCCGGGCGCAGTGACCGCTGGAAAACTGACCAACATGAAAAACACGGTCGATCCGTGGGCCGGACGTATGGGTGCGGAGAGCGCGCTGCTAGCTCGCGACGGATTTTCCGGACCGGAACACATCATCGACGGCAAAGAAGGTCTCTTCGCTGTCTTCCACCACGTTCAATACAAGGGACAGCCCGCGACGTTTGACGGTGAAGGCCTGGTCAAAGACCTTCCCAACTCGCCGAACTCGCACTACCGCATCCTTGATTGCGGAATGAAAAGTTTTCCGATCGAAGCGCTTAGTCACGCCCCGTTAACCGCGATGATGAAGACGATCAAGGAAAACAAAATCAAAGCGGGTGATGTCAAAGAAATCAAAGTCGAGGTTATTGCGCGTGCAGCCGATATCCTGGGCGATCCGCACAAATACCGGCCCGATTCCAAGGAAACCGCCGACCACTCGCTCCCGTATTGCATGGCGGTCGGGCTGGTCGACGGAATGGTGACTCCGCTGCAATTCAAAGAGGAGCGCGTGCTCGATAAATCGCTCATTCCGATCATGGACAAAGTGAAAGTGGTCGCAAACGACGAATTTGAGGCGCTCTTTCCGAAATTTCAGCCAAGCCGGGTTACGATCATCGCCAACGACGGTAAGTCGCATTCAACCAGGGTCGATGTCCCGAAAGGCGATCCGCGCGATCCGATGACCGAAGACGAGATCGCGGTGAAGTTCAACGCGCTCGGCGCTGACGTGATCGGGGACGATCAGCGCAAGAAATTGCAGCGATGCATCATGAACATCGACAGCGCGAAAAACGTTAACGAACTGGTAGAGCTAACGATCGCTTTGTAGGTGGATCGGGCTCTCCGAGCACGATGTTAGAAACGACGCCGAAGGGCGCACTCAAATTAGAATCGCGCCTGGAGGTCGCGATCCACCTTTAGGCGTTGGCGCTGCCGGCGTCGCCCGCGCCGAACTGGATTCCCTGGGCAAGCGGAAGCTCGCTCGAGAAATTGATCGTGTTGGTTTGGCGGCGCATGTAGCTCTTCCAGGAATCGCTCCCGCTTTCGCGGCCGCCGCCGGTATTTTTTTCGCCACCAAAGGCCCCGCCTATTTCCGCACCGCTGGTCCCAGTGTTCACGTTCGCAATTCCACAATCGCTCCCTACGACACTCACGAACTTTTCCGCTTCCCGGACGTCGTTCGTGAAAATCGAGCTGGTCAGTCCCTGCGGCACTCCGTTTTGGACCGCGAGAGCTTCGTCGAACTCTCGATAACTCATTAGATAGAGCAGCGGCCCGAACGTTTCCTCCTGGACGATCTTGAAATTCGGCCTCGCTTTGGCGAGACACGGTTTCATGTAGCATCCGCCAGGCAAATCGATGCGTTCCCCGCCGTAAAGAACTTCTCCGCCCTCGTCTTTCAGTTTTTGAATCGACTCCTGCACCATGTTGACCGCGCCTTTATCGATCAACGGTCCCATTAGCGTTTTCTTGTCGAGCGGGTTTCCAATCGGAAGCGATTTGTAAGCAGAAAGAAGTTTCGCCCGCACTTCGTCGGCGACTGATTCGTGCACAATCACACGCCGGGTTGAAGTGCAACGCTGGCCCGCCGTTCCGACCGCGCCGAAGAAAATCGACTGAGTCGCCATGTCGATGTCGGCCGTCGGCGCGACGATGAGCGCATTATTGCCGCCCAGTTCCATGATCGTTTTGCCGAGGCGACCGTGAACAGTCTTCGCTACGTTCAATCCCATCGCGACCGAGCCAGTCGCGGAGATCAACGGAACTCGCGCATCGTTCGCCAACTTTTCGCCGACACTCTTCCGATCGCCGATCAGCAAACTGAAAATCGCCGGATCCGCGCCGGTACCGCGGCAAACGCGCTCGGCGATTTTCGTAACGGCAATCGCAGTCAGCGGTGTTTTTTCGGATGGCTTCCAAATCGTCGCGTCGCCACACACCGCCGCCAGCGTGGCGTTCCATGACCAGACCGCGACCGGAAAATTAAAAGCCGAGATTACTGCGACGAGCCCGAGGGGATGCCACTGTTCCATCAACCGATGGCTCGGCCGTTCGGATTGGATGGTCAGGCCGTAAAGCATCCGCGATTGGCCAACGGCGAGATCGCAGATGTCAATCATCTCCTGCACTTCGCCTTCGCCTTCCGCGACAATCTTCCCGGTTTCAAGGGTGACGAGCTGACCGAGCTCGTGTTTCAGTTCACGCAACGCATTGCCCAGTTGGCGAACCGTTTCTCCACGAACCGGTCCCGGCGTTTTCCGCCATTTTTCGAACGCTTCCTGCGCACGCGTGATCGTCTTTTTGTAATCGTCGTCGGCAGCGGTGCGAACGCTGGCCAGCTTTTTTCCGTCGATCGGCGAGATCTTGTCGATCGTTGCGCCACCGCCGCGCCATTGGCCGTCAAAGACTCCTGCGTTATTCTCGCTGAGCGCGAGTTTCTCGAACACCGATTGCATCGCTATTTCCGTTTCCGGCAATATTGCCGGATCAATCCAATCGCTTCGTCCACCACTTCGGCAGTAATATCAAGCGGCGGACGGAAACGAATCGAACGCTCGCCCGAGCGCAACGTCAGCACGCCGAGATCGTAGAGACCTTTCCAAAACTTCTCGCGCGTCTTGGCGTCCGGCAAATCGAATGCGATGAACAGACCGCGGCCCCGCACAGCCGAGATCATTGGCTCGTATTGCTGCAACTCGCGCAGCTGTTCCAGGAAATGACCGCCTACCTTGGCTGCGTTCTCTACCAGGAATTCCTGTTCGATAATGCGCATGAAATGAGTTGAGCGGACCATGTCGGTCAGGTTGCCGCCCCAGGTTGAATTCAAACGGCTCGGCAAACGAATTGCATTTTCTTTCACTTCATTCAGGCGCGGCCCAGCCATGATTCCGCAGACCTGCGCTTTCTTGCCGAAGGCCATCAGATCCGGCAACACGTCGAAATGCTGCGAGCACCACATTTTGCCGGTAGTGCCCATGCCGCATTGCACTTCATCGAAGATGAGCAGGATGTCGTTCTCGTCGCAGA
>Ga0307474_10001794_pt1 | contig 15513 bp, 13 predicted proteins | sample atmos_gasesECM1C_2_FD_203312 | JGI IMG/M metagenome (GOLD analysis project Ga0307474, IMG submission 203312) | Hardwood forest soil microbial communities from Morgan-Monroe State Forest, Indiana, United States - atmos_gasesECM1C_05 | ecosystem: Environmental > Terrestrial > Soil > Temperate... | reverse complement strand
CGGGCACCGCTTTATCCTTCTGAGGGCTGCTGCCGCCCGGCGCTTGCGCAAGTCCGGCAACGCTGAACAGTAAGCCGGTGGCCAGCACCGGCGCAAGCGTGCTTCGGACCCAGGCGAACGTACTCATGAAGAACTCCGCGGCGCACGGTCATTTAATGACAATTCCAGATAAAGCGTGCCCTCCATCGGATTTGCGCGGTAGGGAGCAATTTCCCGGAAGCCCAGCGTGCGGTACAGCGCGACCGCGTCCTTCATCACCGGCCCCACCGTATCTAAACGCAATCTCTCATAGCCGATGCTGCGAGCCTCCTCCAGAATCACTTCCGCCAACTTCCGTCCCAGGCCTTTGCCGCGGAATGCCGGGCGCAAGTAAAGCCGCTTCATCTCGCAGATTCCGGGTTCGAGCTTGTGAAGGGCGACGCATCCAGCGACCTGGCCCTCATATTCCGCAAGAAGCAAGCGTCCCTCCGGCGGACGATAATCGCCTGGCAATCCTGCCAGTTCCTGATCGAAGTTCTGAAAGCACAGGCTGAATCCCAGCGACTGGGCATACTCGAGAAAAAGCTCGCGCACCTGCGCAATCTGCGCTGGGGAGGAAGCCTGCGTCATGCTGAAGCCCGCAATCCGGTTCCGTTCGTACGTCTCATGCATTGGTACTGTCTCAGTCACGCCGTCGCGCTGGCGTGTCGCCGGCTCTCATTGGCGCTTTCGCGCAACCACAGATGCCGGCAGGATGCCGGCGCTACCCTTGTGGCGCTACCTTGGTGTCTTACCCCATCAGCATGCCGCCATTGATGTTCAGCACGTGGCCGGTGATGTAGGACGCTTCGTCTGAGGCCAGGAAGCGCACCGCGCCGGCCACGTCCTGCGGGGTTCCGATTCTTCCCAGCGGAATCGCCTTCAGCCCGCTTTGCTGGAGTTCTTCTGGCAGGCCCGCGGTCATAGCCGTTTCGATGAAGCCGGGAGCGATTGCGTTACAGGTAATGTTCCGCGAACCGACCTCGCGCGCGATGGCCATGGTCAGCCCGATCAAGCCTGCCTTCGAGGCGGCGTAGTTTGCCTGCCCCGCCTGTCCCATCTGTCCAAAAATGCTGGTCACGTTGATGATCCGTCCCCAGCGCTGTTTCAGCATGGAGCCAATCGCCTGCTGGATGCAGAGGTAAGCGGAGGTCAAATTGGTGTTGAGCACGGCGTCCCAATCGGCGCGCTTCATGCGCATGACCAACTGGTCGCGGGTGATGCCGGCGTTGTTCACGAGGATGTCGATTTTGCCGAATTGCCCGATCGCCGCCTTGAACACAGACTTGATCTGTTCTTCGTCGCTGACATCCAGGGGAAACGCGGCGGCCTGCCCACCTGCAGCCGTGATCTCCCCAACCAGTTCATCGAGCTTGCCTTGATTGCGCGCCGCGACCGTGACGGTTGCGCCGGCCTGGGCGAGCTTCAGCGCGCAGGCATGGCCGATACCTTGCGAAGCGCCGGTCACCAGCGCCACGCGTCCGGAGAGGGTCATTCGCAGCTCCTAGGAAAAAAGCGTACAGATGAAGAATCGCAGATTATACGCGTTGCCGATGCACTCCAAAAAGTTGCGAACGACTCTGGGGATTCTTGCGTCGCATCCGCCGTGCAGCGCAAGCGTTACTGTTCGAGTCCCACTTCGCCGCCAATTTCCCGCGCGACTTGCATTTGGTTCCGAAATAAGATCCGCAACAGCGGCGGCGCGAGCACAGTTGTCACCGCCGTCATGAATACCACGACCGCGTATGTAGACTGCTCAATGATGTGGGAATTCAGTCCGACCAGGGCCACAATCAGCGCTACTTCCCCGCGCGGCATCATGCCGATGCCCACGCTCAGCACGGTGTTCCAGCCCTCACCGAGGAGCGGCAAACCGCAACCCACCACCTTCGACAGAACCGCCAGCACCGTAATCACGGAGGCCACGAGCAGAACGCTGCCATTGAAGAGCTTCACGTCCAATTGCGCACCGATCGAGAAGAAGAAGAACGGGCCGAGGAGCTCCGTAATCGCGTGCACGCGCGGCAACAGGTCCCATTCCGGAGAGTACTCGGAGAAAATCATGCCTGCGAAGAACGCGCCGATGATGGCCGCCATACCGATGGTTGCGGACGCGAAAGAGAGTCCCAGGCAGACCATGAGCGCGATCATCAGCGGAGCATCGCGCGTGGAGAGGCGCGAGAAGCCCGGCCTGAGCTTGCACAGGATGCGCGGGCCGATGAAGATCATGAAAAGCGCAAACAGGATCGCTTCCACCGCCAGCACTCCCAGCCGCCCCCACTGCACTCCCTGACTCGCCAGACCATCGACCACCGCCAGCAACAACATGCCTAAAATGTCGTCGAACACGGCCGCGCCCAAAATGATTTTGGCGGTGCGCGTGGAGAGCACGCCCATATCCCCCAACACGCGCGCGGTGATGCCCACGCTGGTGGCCACCATAGCCACTCCCACAAACACGGATTCCTTCAGCGCGTCGCCTCGCCAATGCATATAGGCGACTCCCAGGACAAACGGAACGATCACGCCGGCCACCGCCACCATCGTGGCCGTGCGTCCCACTTTGATCAGTTCCTTTGGGCTGACTTCGAGACCGGCGTTGAACAGGACGAAAATGGCTCCCATTTCAGCAATTGCCCGGAGCGGGTCACTGGAGTGGATCCACCCCAGAGCGAATGGACCCATGATCACTCCGGCGAAGATTTCACCCAGAACCGCGGGCAACTTCAGCCGCTCGAAAACTTCTCCGATGGCCTTGGCGGCCACGAAGATCGCGAACAGCGAGAAAAGGAAGACGTCGTGCTCGTGCATGGTTCCTTAGGCGCTAACAGAAATATGCGGCAAGCATATTGGGTGAGTCTCTCACTCGCAAGCCAGACCAGGGAAGTCTGGCGCGTCAGAGTCGGCCTGATTGCTGCTAATCGGGCTCTGGGCACTAGGCACTAGGCACTAGGCTCTGGGCTCTAGGCTCTGGGCCGTCCCTCTACAATTGGGCGCATGCATCCAGCCCTTGATTGTTTGGCTCACCGCCCGTGGCCTCTGCCTCGAGGACCATGGGTGATGGCGCAGGTTTGGCATGACTTGTTGTTTGCGCATTGGCCGGTCGCATTCGAATCGCTGCGGCCCCTGGTTCCGCCACAACTTGCTTTGGAGAGGTTCGAGAGCCAATGCTGGGTGGGCGTTGTCCCTTTTTGGATGAGCGGAGTGCGGGCGCGCGGGATGCCAGCGATTCCCGGCCTCTCGCGGTTTCCAGAGCTGAATGTGCGCACCTACGTCACCTGCGGCGAAAAGCCGGGCGTGTACTTCTTCAGCCTCGATGCGGGCAGTCGGATGGCCGTGTGGGGAGCGCGGGCTGTCTATTACTTGCCGTACTTCTTTGCCGAGATGAAGGCCGATTACGCGGGCGATGAGATCCTATACCGGTCCAAGCGGCGTACTCAGCAGGCCGAGTTTCGCGGACGCTATCGTCCGCGAACTCTGGTCGAGCAGCGCACTCCGGGAACTCTGGCACACTGGTTGACGGAGAGATACTGTCTGTACGCCGTCCACAGGGACGTGGTGTATCGCGGCGAGATTCATCATGCGTCATGGCCGCTGCAGGATGCTTCCGCCCAAATTGAAGTAAACAGCATGGCCGCTGCCGCGGGAATTTCTCTTCCCGACACAAAACCGCTATTGCATTTTTCGAAACGGCAGGATGTCCTGGTCTGGCCCTTACGAAAGGGATAGCCCAGAGCCTATCCCTCAAATGGCTGGTACTTGCGTTGCGCTTTGCACCGGGGACGCGGGTACAGCCAGGTAATCGCGCTGGGTGATATCCACAATGGCGCGGCCCACGATGCGCGCCTTGGCTTCCGAGTGAATATGCGCCGGAAGCATGAAGGATTGCACTTCGGTGTAGTCCTGCCAGAATTCGATGTGCTTGACGAAGAAGGAGGGCGACTTCACCACGCTGCCTTCGGCGCGCACCAGCGCTCCCGTGTGCGCATCGAGGTAGACACGACCCTTGAACAGCCCGGGACGCTTTTTATGGGGCTTCACCTGGTAGACGTGCACCAGCCGATCCTGCACCCGTGCCGCGCCCTTGTAGGTGAACTTGTAGTTGGCGGGGCTGATTGCGGTCTGGGAAGGATCGTCCTTCTGCACGTGGTCGACCTCCGACTGCAACAGGCGCGTGATCACGTTGCTTTTGACGAAGCCATCGCCGGTGTAATGCACCGGGGTGAATTGCAGGGTGTGGGGCGCCTCGTACTTGCGTTGCAGCTCAAACTCGCCCTGCTGGGAAGTGTCGGGCAACTCGGCACGCACGACCGTCACGGCAGAGTAGGAGGAAAGTTCGGCAGCCTGCTGCGCGATGCGATGCTGGTACGTGGAGAGCGTCAGATCTGGCGACATCACCGGGAGTTCGTCCGGGGTGTCCAGTCGCGGCGCAGGTATCGGCACCGCCAAGGCGAGCGGGTAGGCAGGCAATGCTTCACTCGCCGAAGCCGCGGCTGGAGCCGCCGCTCCCGCGAACATTGCTTGTGCGAAGGTCCTGCCCGGTAAACCCAACCCCAGGAGGAAAACTATGAGAACAAAGCGTTTCATTCAGAAATCAAGAATCTACATTTATATAAGATTCGACAATCGGCTGAAAAGAAGCAAAAAACCACCTGTACCATAAGCTACATATCGGCCGTCTCTGCCCTGGCGGTTGCGCAAATTGTCCACAAGGGCACGCATTGCGCAACATCCGCCACCCAGATAACATTCCTGCACTCCCATGTCTGATGTGATGACGAAGCCAGAGCCCACTTTCAAGAACACGTCCGCCCCAGATTCTCCCTCGGTCGAAGTATTTGCCGTGTACGGCGTCGAACCGGAGGTGCAGGCCTACGCCATGGCCAAATATTCCCGCTCGGCGCTCTCCATGAAGGAGTCGCTGAAGGAAATCACTGCGCAAAAGGCGGAGAAGTTCCTCAACACTTTCTATTTTCAATACGGCCACCGCTCGATTGCGGATTTGGCGCACATTGCGCTGGCCATTGAGAAGCTATCGATTCTGGCGGCGATCGCGGTCGCCGACGAGCAGCGCTGGGATGGCCAGGAGCGCTCCACCCGCTACCAGGATTTCAAGAAGAGCGGCTACTACGTCCCGGATTTCGGCGGAGACGAGCAGGCGCGGACATTGTATCGGAATACGATGGATGGGCTGTTCGAAGTTTACGAGGCCCTCTCCCAGCGTATCTACGAGTATCTGGCCGAGATCACGCCGCGCCCGGAGCCGATGAAGCCCGAAGCCTACGAGCGCACTCTCCGCGCGCGTGCCTTCGACATCTCACGCTACCTGCTGCCGCTCGGCACCAATACTTCGCTGGGCGAGATCGTCAACGCCCGCACGCTCGAGTCGCAGGTGGCGCATCTGCTATCTCATACGCACGAAGAGATCCGGCATTTGGGTGAGTTGCTGAAGAATGCGGCGCTCTCGCCGGCCTACAACGTGAATCGCGAAGCGCTGGAGGAGTTAGTCAGCGAGATTCGGGCGGTCTCTCCTGAGTTGGCTTCGAAGGCCGAGGAGCAACTCCTGAAAGAAGTGCGGGTTGCGCCGACATTGGTGAAGTATGCGAATCCGAGCCCGTATGAGATCGAGACCCGGCGCGCCCTGCAGCAGGCGGCGGTCGAGTTGATGGGACGAACCCAGGCGGCGCCGTCCAAGCTCGTGGATTTGCTCGATGAAGAGCCGCTCGAGGTGGAACTCGCGTCCACGCTGCTTTACGAACACTGCCATTATCCCTACCGCCAGATCCGGCAGTCGGTGCAAGCGGCGGGCGAGAAAATGCGCCGCGAGATCATCGACCTCGGCCTGCGGGGCCGCGCTTCACACGATGAAATGCTGCGCCCGTTCTGCGCCGGGCAGCCGTTCCGGTTCGACATTCTCATGGACATCGGCGGCTTCCGCGACATGCATCGCCATCGCCGCTGCATTCAGATTGGGCAGGGCTTCACGACCGCTCATGGATACGACACGCCTCCGGAGATCGATGCCGCGGGCGCCCGTCCGGGCTACGACGCTGCCATGCGGCATGCGGCCGGCGCCGCGCAGCAGATCGCGCGCCGGCCAGGCGAGGAAACGATCGAGAACTCGCAATACGCGATCCCCTTGGGCTATCGGAAACGCACGCTCTTCAAAATGGATTTCGCCGAGGTGGTCTACATCTCCGAATTGCGGACCGGCCCCGCCGGTCACATGTCGTACCGCAGCGTGGCCTATGCGATGTACGAATCGGTGGCACGGAAATATCCGGCGCTGGCGAAGTATTTTCGGGTGCACGATGTGAAAGAGCCGATCGATTTGCTGAAGCGGTGAGAAGCGTGTGGCCATTGTGCGAGGGGGTCGAGCCGCGAAGCGGCGGAATTCATTAGCCCAGCGCGTCAGCGTTGGGTGAACAGCAACAAACATCAAGCCCCGGAGGGCGAAACCAACCAAAGACAGATTTCTCCTCAAACAGCAAGATGGAGGTGGTCACGAACGATCCGATACGATGATGGTGACGTTGAGATTGCGCGCGACGCCTAGGCCCAGAGTTCTTCCCTGAAGGCAATGAAAAGTTCGCGCTGTAGGTATGGCTCATTTGCTTTCGCCCCTCCGGGGCTTGGTCGAGACTGGCACCTTTTCCCAGCGCTGACGCGCTGGGCTAATGAATTTCGCCGCTCCGCGGCTGGGTGCGGGGATTTTCTAATTTGTCCTTCTCTTGGCGGCTGCTCTGGAGCATTTTTGTATCTCGTCCTTTCGTTGGTGGCTGCTCTGGGGGATTTTTGTACGTCTTTGTCCTCGTCCTTCTGTTAGCGGCTGCGCCCGAGCATTTTCTTATTCGTCCTTCCCTCCAGCCACTGTGCGCGAGGATTTTTCTGATGCGCCCTTCTTTTATCGCTAACTCATCAAGTTAAGGCCGTACGGCCAGAATGTAGCCTCTCCGGCTCTGATACTCCACCTCCGGCGCGTAGGGGTCGCGCTCCAGCGCCTTTTCGACATGAAACCCGGCGGATCGCAGATATCCCCACATCTCGTTCGCGGTGAACAAGGCTACGTCGAGGCTTACTGGGCGCCCAAAGAGTTCCTCGTGATGACTGTCTTCGGCGCCGAGGTGAAAGGTGATCAGAAGACATCCGCCAGGCTCGAGGACCCGATGCAACTCTGCCAACACAGCAATCACTTTCTGGCGAGGAATGTGAATGATGCAGTAAAACGCGGCGATCCCGCGCAGAGATTCTGAGGCCAGCCCAAGGCCGAGCATCGAGCTCTGCACGAAGGGAATGTCAGGATTCAGGCGGCAAGCTTGCGCCAGCATGCCGGCGGAAAAATCGACGCCGAACGCATCTACTCCCCGATCGCGAAGATAGCGCGCAACTTGTGCAGGGCCGCAGCCCAGATCACAAACCCTGCCGCCGCGAACGCGATCCGCAAAGCGATCGAGCAGTTCGCGATCGAACGGTTTGCCCGCCAACTCGCCATAGATTGCGTCAGCGTATTCCCGGGCGACCGAGTCGTAGCTTTGACGGATGTGGCCGCCCACATTTCGTTCTTGTTCCCCTTCATGCGGGTTGGCCATCGCGAATCCTTGCGGCAGCCATCTTACTGTGCTCCGGCCACAGCCATCACGACATCGTAAAGAATGCGCGGGCCGCGCCGTACTTCCTCAACCCGGATGCGTTCATCAGTGCCATGCTCGGTGCTGCCTTCCGTGTCAGTTGCCGTGTAGGGACTGAATCCGTAGGCGTGAATGCCAAGCGGCCGATAGCGCTGGTTCTCGGTATATCCGCTGGTAAGGCGCGGTATCACCGGCACCGCTCCGAAATACTGGGCTGAAACATTCCGGATGGCTTCGTAGAGCCTGGTATTGGTGGGAGAGTAGTTGGCCTCGCGGAAGCGGCCGGGCACCGGTTCGACGGTGACATCCGGATCGTTGACCACCCGGCGGATAGTCTCCAGAAACTGCTTGCCATCTTCGCCAGGAAGCAGGCGCACGTCGAGATTCGCCCACGCTTCGGAAGGAATCACGTTGGTTTGTTCCGATCCGCCCATCATCGTGAGCGAGATGGTATTGCGGACCAGGAAGTTCAGGGACTCGTCGTGATCGATCTGCTGCTGGAAAACCGGGTCCTCGAGCGCCTGGCGGATATCGAGGAACTTCTTCGCCAACTCGGGCGGCTGGTAGGCCGCCATCTCGCGCAGGGATTCTTCGACCACCGGCAAAACCTTGTAGGGAGTGCGATAGGCGAGGATACGGTTGAGCGCGCGCACCAGGCGATTGGGAGCGGAATCGGGGATCGGCCGCGAACCGTGTCCGGGGCGCCCGTGGGCGACCAGGTGCAGCCAGTAGGGAATCTTCTCCCCGACATCGACCCCGATGTAGCGCACCCTGCCATTTTCCAGCAGATTCTCTCCGCCTTCGTTGATCATGTATTCGGCGTTTTCGAGCAGGTCCCGGTGGTTGGCAATCATCCAATCGGTCCCGGAGCCATCCTCCTCTTCATCGCTCACCGCCAGAAAAATCACATCGCGATCGAGGGCCACTTTTTCGCGCTTCAGGGCGACCATGACAACCAGTTGCGCGATGCCTTCGTTCTTCATGTCCTGGGCGCCCCGGCCGTAGATGGAACCGTCGAGCACACGCCCGCTGAACGGTGGCACTCTCCAGTGAGAGGGATCGCTGGTGACCACGTCCATGTGGTTCAGGAGCACAATCGGACGTTTCGCATCCGTTCCGTTATGCGGGATTCGCGCCCAAAGGTCGGCGCGGCCAGGTTGGTACTCAAAAACCCGGTTCTCGATGCCTTCGCTGTCGAGAATCTTTTTGAAGAAATTGGCAGCTTGCAGTTCGTTCCCGGGCGGGTTGGTCGTATCGATGCGCAGGTATTGCTGCAGCCACTCGACGGCATCGTCGGAGTAGCGGGAAAGATGGTCCGGCGGCACGCGCGACGAGGCAAGCGGAGAGGCGGGCGCGCTGGGCCCGGCGAAAGTAGCGAGGACCTGCGGCAGAGTGATTCCGAGGGTAATGGTTAGAAGGGCGGTAATGCGAAAAGTGCAAGTTTGTTGCACACCTGCTTGCAACATCCGTCGTTTCTCCCTGAGTTTTCCGGAAGTTACCAGGGGTCTCTCCAAGTACTTTTTATAGCAAATTCTGCCAAAATTACTCTGCGCCGGTTTTCTGTGCCGCCGTGGCCGCCAAAGCGCGGTAAAATGTAGTTGACTCTCAAGGCTTTAGCGTAGCCGAACGGCTTGGGGCTTTGGCACGCTACCTGTAAACAAGCATAATCGAGCGCTGCGGAACTAGCGGCGCGTATTCAGTGGAGATTCAGTGCATACGTTGCGTCAGCGTATGCCGGCAAAGCAACCTTTTGCTCTAGTTCACCCGTTAGGGGACGCACTAAAAATCACGCAACACGCTCTCAGGCGTGCTGGAGTGGAGCCCGAAAACGCTCCCCCAATCGGAGGAAGTTCAAATATGAAAAACAGCATCATTGCAGTGCTTGTGGCCTTCGCACTTGCCGTCCCGGCATTCGCCCAGCAAACCAGTTCGACCACGCCCTCGCAGGGCACGACCCAGGCTGCGCCCGCGCCTACCAAGGCCGACGCCGCCACCGGCAAGGATCCTTTGCAGCCGGACACCCACGAGGGATTCTGGGGCAAACTGAATCCGTTTGCCCGCAAAAAGTATGTCCAACGTCAGACCGCGCCCATCCGCGACCGCGTGAACGAGCTCGATGAACTCACCGCCGCGAATGGCAAGATGATCAAGGACGTTGATTCGCGCGCCCAGCAAGGCATCCAGCTGGCCTCAAGCAAGGCGAACGAAGCCGACCAGCATGCCATCGACGCCGGAAATCGCGCCAACGCCGCCCAGCAGACCGCAACCCAGGCGACCACTCGCCTGAGCACGGTCGAGCAGGTAGTCGGCAACATCGACCAGTACACGCCTTCCACCCAGACGGAAATCCGCTTCAAGCCCGGCCAGAGCGTGCTGAGCAAGGCCGCCAAGGATGCGCTCGACGAGATGGCCACCCCGCTGAAGAGCCAGCGCGGCTACATCGTCGAAGTGCAGGGCTTCTCCTCAGGCCGCGGTCAGACAGCGATCCAGAACTCGCAGAAGATGGCCGAGTCGGTGGTTCGCTATCTTGTGCTGAACCATGACATCCCGGTCTATCGCATCTACCTCGTTGGCATGGGCAATGCTCCGACGCAGGCGACGACCGGCGATGGCAAGACCAAGCGCACCAACGGCGGACGCGTGGAAATCAGCCTGCTGAAGAACAATCTGGATCAGCTGGCGTCGGGCTCGACGTCGACATCTCCGAACCAGGGCCAGCAGCAAGAACCTCCGAAATAGCTTCGTAACCCGACGGGAAATGCTTCTGTCTTCTCTCCCAAAAAGCCTCTCGCAAAAAGCGAGAGGCTTTTTGCGTTAGGTCGCGGCGAGTCCGAGACCATGACGATAGCCGATCCGAAACCCGCAATCCGAAACCCGCAATCTACAATCTGAAATCTACAATCTGAAATCAAGGGGAGCCTGCCCTGAGCAAAGTCGAAAGGGCGGTTTAAGGCTTGCTTCGCAGTAAAAAGCTTCGGCATCCTGACTCCGGCCGAGGAGCAGAGAATTCATTCGCGCGTGAGCATCGGACAATTTCGGACCTCATGTCTCCCCCGCGCTTGCTTTTCTCAACTCGAAAATAGAATCTATCCCTACGGAGAATCCATGGAAACGCTCTGCTACTCGCAAATGAAGTCCCTCATCGGTCCCTTGAATCTTGCTGTCTCCGAGAAAGGTCTGGTCGCCCTCGAATTCGATCGCCACCACTTCCCGCCAAAGAAAACCAAATATCAATGGGAGGAGTCCGCCGAAAGAACCGAACCCTTCATCCTCGAACTCCACGAATATTTTGCGGGCAAACGCCGCGAATTCACATTCTCCCTTGACCTGCGCGGAACCGATTTCCAGCTGAAATGCTGGCATGCCCTGCTTGCCATCCCTTATGGCGAGACGCGCACTTACGCCGATATCGCGCGCGCGGTTCGCAAGCCGCAAGCCTTTCGCGCCGTGGGAATGGCCAATAACCGGAACCCCATTGCGATCGTCGTACCCTGCCATCGAGTCATCGCTTCAGATGGGACACTGTGCGGTTACGGGGGAGGTCTCGACATAAAGCGAAAGCTGCTTGAACTCGAAGGCGCGCTCACGGGGATGTTGGCCGCGTAAATATTCCTTCCTTGCACTTCTCCCGCGACGAGCCTAGATTCGTGATCAACGCTTGGGGACGTCTTTCATCAGGAAAACCTGCAAGAGGGCGGGAAGGCCATGCTGCCGCGTGTCGAATACTCGGTGACGGCGTCGGCTTCTCTGGAGAAGGTGTGGTTAGCGTTCTCCGACCTGAGCCGGCTCCTCGGTCGCGGGATCTATTCCGAAGCGGTCTGGACCGAGGGTGTTCCGTGGCAAGTCGGCAGCCGATTGCGCTACGTTGTGCTGCATCCCGTGCCGGCAACCATCTCAGCCGTGGTCACGCTGAGTGAACCACCCCTTAAAATCGGCCTGATCAATCACTCTCTGGGCATCACCGCTCAGCAAATGGTTACGTTCTCGCAGGTGAAGACAAACACCACGCGGGTGATCATGACGATGGATTTCGTCGGCGAATCCACGTCCCCGACGCCCATTGATGTCGCCGCCGCACTCCGTTTTTTTACGCAAGATGCTCTCGACACCATGCTGGACCGGCTGCAAGAGAACCAGAAGACAGGCTGACCTCTAGAGCATCGCGCCGGTCTCAAGCCCGAGAATGTTGAGCGCAATCTCCAGCTTGTGAATCGCCTGGCCGATTTCGGGGTGCTCCCCGACCTTGGCTTCGAGCACCTTCAGAAGGGCATGAGCTCCCGCCACCTGCTGGGCTGCTTCTCCCGAACCAGACTCCGGTTTGGCATCCTTTTGCGATTGCATAACATGCATCTCCCGATGAACCCGCAGACTTCTCCCACGGATGGCACGAGTTTCGTAGCCGCCTCCGCAGCGGGATTATTGTAATCCGCTCTCCTGTTCGCAAGCAGTGATCCACCGACTTTCGGCTTCTGTTAGATAAACCAGATAACCTTTCTTGTCGATAACCAGTCTTACACAGTGAGGGCGATCACATTGTGGATGGCAACGCCGGGGTTACAATGCTATTCGTAACAGTAAGAGGGTTCTGGTTTTAGGGCCTGTTTCAGACGATCGTCGGAGTGAATCCTTCATGCAGGCGTCGCGGTCTCCTCTTCAAGCCTTTCTTGTGGCTGTGATGTTCGTCGCAGCGCTCCTTTCTATTGGTTGCAGCAACATCAAAAGTCAGACGGCTGCGGCGTCCGGCCGGCCCCCTGCTCCTGTCGTGGTGGCCACCTCGGAGCAAAGGGATGTTCCCATCCAGGTAAATGCGATTGGCAACGTAGAGGCGTACCAGACGGTTCAGATCCGGTCGCAGGTCAATGGACAGATTGACCAGATTCTGTTCAAAGAAGGCCAGGACGTCCGCCAGGGGCAATTGCTGGTTCGACTCGATAAGCGGCCCTTCCAGGCGGACCTGGACAAAGCCATCGGCCAGCAGAAGCGCGACGAGGCCCAGGCCGAGAACTCACGACTGCAGGCCGACCGTTACAGCGCACTGGAGAAACAGGGCGTGGTTTCCCGCGAGCAGGCGGACCAGGTCCGCACCCAGGCCAAAGCGGACGCCTCAGTGGTGGAAGCCGACAGGGCTGCGGTCGAGGCCGCCCGCGTGCAGTTCCAGTACACCGACATCTACTCCCCGCTGGATGCCCGCACCGGCAATTTGATGATGAATCGGGGCAACCTGATCAAGGCCAACGACACGCCCTACCTGGTGCAACTCAACCAGATCAGCCCGATTTACGTGACGTTCACGGTGCCTGAATCGGTTCTCGGCGAGGTGCGCGAGCACTCCCTCAGCCGCAAGCTCACGGTGTTCGCTTATCCCAAAGAAGAACACGGCAAGCCCGCCGAAGGATATCTGTCTTTCATCGACAACGGCGTCGACACCAGCACCGGCACGGTGAAGTTAAAGGCCACCTTTGAGAACCGGGACCGGCGATTGTGGCCGGGCGAGTTTGTCGACACGGTTCTGCAATTGTCAATGCGGAAGAACGCGATCGTGGTACCGACCAAGGCAGTGCAGACGGGCCAGCAGGGCGAGTACGTCTATGTTGTCACCGCGCAGGATACAGCCGAATCGCGCCCGGTGAAAACTGCGGGCACCTACCAGGACTTGACCGTAGTCTCGACGGGGTTGAAAGCGGGAGAGCGGGTGATTGTCGGTGGGCATTTGCGGGTGGCGCCGAATGCAAAGGTAGTGGTGCAGAGTGCGGCGTCCAGCGCCCTGCCCGACGTGTCTGCCCGCAGCAATTCGGGCGGAGGCAGCCTGTGACCGATCTCTTCATCGGGCGTCCCATCATGACCACGCTGGTCATGGCGGCGATCCTGGTGTTTGGAATTTTCGCTTATCAACTGCTGCCGGTCAGCGATCTTCCCAACGTAGATTTTCCCACCATTCTGGTAAGCGCGTCTTTACCGGGCGCCAGCCCTGAGACGATGGCGTCCTCGGTCGCGACTCCGCTGGAAAAACAGTTCTCGACGATCGCCGGCATCGACTCGATGACGTCGAGCAATTCGCTGGGCTCGACGAACATTACGGTCCAGTTCAATTTGAGCCGGAATCTGGATGGCGCCGCTCTCGACATTCAGGCAGCGATCACCGCAGCCGGCGGACAACTGCCTCCGGAGATGCCGACGCCGCCCACGTTCCAGAAGGTCAATCCCGCCGATTCGCCCATTCTGTATCTTGCGCTCAGTTCGCCCACCATGAAGTTGTCGGAGGTGGATGAAGCAGCCGAGACGACGATCGCCCAGAACATCTCGATGGTGAACGGCGTGGCCCAGGTGCAGGTTTACGGCTCGCAAAAATACGCCATGCGGGCGCAACTCGACCCGAGCGCTCTGGCGGCACGGCAGATTGGCATCGATGAAGTGGAAGCCGCCCTCCAGGCGGGGAATACGAATCTCCCAACCGGCACGCTCTACGGACAAAACCGCACCTTTACGATCTTGTCGAATGGGCAACGGATGAACGCGCAGCAGTTCGGCCCGATGATCGTCGCCTATCGCAACGGAAGGCCGGTCCGGCTGAACGAACTGGGACACGTGATCGACAGCGTGCAGAACGATAAGACGGCCAGCTGGTTCAACGGCGTTCGTGCAATCGTGCTGGCCATCCAGAAGCAACCCGGCACCAATACGGTCGCTGTTGTCGACAGCATCAAGAAGCTGCTGCCCCGTCTCGAGGAGCACATTCCTGCCGCCGTCCACATTGACACGCTCTATGACCGTTCCGTCTCCATCCGCTCTTCGGTCGATGACGTCAAGTTCACTCTGCTGTTGACCATCGGCCTGGTCATCCTGGTGATCTTCATTTTTCTGAGGAACGTGTCGGCGACGATCATTCCGTCGCTCGCGTTGCCGATGTCGATCATCGGAACATTCTCGGTGATGTACCTGCTGGGCTACAGTGTCGACAATCTTTCGCTGATGGCGCTGACGCTCTCGGTTGGATTCGTCGTCGACGACGCCATCGTAATGCTCGAAAACATCGTGCGCCACCGCGAAATGGGGAAAACGCAGCTGCAAGCGGCCCGCGATGGCGCCGGCGAAATCGGCTTCACCATTCTGTCAATGACACTCTCGCTGGCGGCCGTGTTCATTCCTCTGTTGTTCATGGGAGGAATCATCGGGCGCCTGCTTCACGAATTCGCGGTCACGATCGGCGCGGCGATTCTGGTTTCGGGATTTGTCTCGCTCACGCTGACGCCCATGTTGTGCAGCCGCTTTCTGGGCCACCAGGAGAGCGGGCATCACGGAAGGCTTTTCAACCTGAGCGAGCGTGCCTTCAACGCCTGGCTGCGCGGATACGACCGCAGCCTTCGAGTCGTGCTCCGCCACAAGTTCGTAACCCTGCTGATCTCGTTCGTGGTCATCGGGCTCACGTTCTACCTGTATTCGATTTCGAAGACCGGGTTCATTCCTGACGAAGATCAGAACCTGGCGTTCGCCTTTACCGAAGCGCAGCAGGGCATTGCCTTTCAGGACATGATGCAGTTGCAGCAGAGAGTGAGCGACGTTGTGCGGCATGATCCGAACGTCGTGAATACGATGTCCGCCATTGGAAATCCCATTAACCAGGGCCGCATCTTTTTCCGCCTGAAAGACCGCAAGGATCGTGTCCATCAGATGAGCGCGACCGAAGTAATCCAGTCGCTGCGGCCGAAGGTTTCGCAGATCCCGGGCCTGAACGTCTTCATGCAGATTCCGCCGACCATCCGTATCGGTGGGTCGCTGACCAAGTCGCAGTATCAGTACACGCTGCAGTCGCCCGATACGAACGAACTGTACGAGGCGGCGCCCAAGCTGGAGAACGCGTTGCGCACGC
>Ga0307474_10001793_pt1 | contig 15513 bp, 14 predicted proteins | sample atmos_gasesECM1C_2_FD_203312 | JGI IMG/M metagenome (GOLD analysis project Ga0307474, IMG submission 203312) | Hardwood forest soil microbial communities from Morgan-Monroe State Forest, Indiana, United States - atmos_gasesECM1C_05 | ecosystem: Environmental > Terrestrial > Soil > Temperate... | reverse complement strand
CTGCCAGCAGTTGGGAGTGCAGGCGCTGGAGTTCGGCGCCCGGCTCGATGCCGAGCTCGTCCAGCAGCTTGCGCCGTGCGGCACGGTAGGTGGCCAGTGCCTCGGCTCGCTGGCCGTCACGGTGTAGCGCCAGCATCAGCAGCTGGATCAGCCGCTCCCGCAGCGGGTGCGCCGCAGCCAGGCGCCGCAGTTCGGCAACCACCTCCCCGTGCAGGCCCAGCTGCATTTCCGCATCGATCCGGCCTTCAAGCGCCTGCAGCCGCAGCTCGGCCAGCCGCGGAACCTCGCGCTGGGACAGCATGTCGGCGCAGACGCCGACGAGCGGCTCACCACGCCACAACGACACTGCCTGCCCGAACTGGCTGGCCGCCGTCCGCCATTCGCTGGCGCGGGCCGCCGCCCGCCCGGCCCGCGCCAGCTCCTCGAACTGCTGCATGTCCAGCTCGCCGGCCAGGACGCGGATCAGATAACCTCGCCGCTCGGTGCGGATCCGGTCATGGGCGAAGTCCGCCAGGGATATCCGCAGCCGCTTGACATGGTTCTGCAGACTCACCAGGGCGGTCGGCGGCGGATCGGCGTCCCACAGTATGTCGATCAGCGCGTCCTGGCTCACGATCTGATTGGCGGCCAGGAGGAGGGCGGCAAGAAGGGCACGTTGCTTGCCCGGCGGGATCGGCAGCACCGCCGTACCGCGCCGCACCAGCAACGGGCCAAGCACGCCGAACTCCACTCGCGCATCCGTCGCCATGATTGCCTCCGGCCAGAATCGGCGGGCAGGGCGTGCTCCCGACGTATCCCAGCATTGTCGGTTCGCGCGAGCCCGGTCCCATGGGGTGTGATCGGCAGTCTCACCGGCAGAAACGCGTGGATCCCCGCGGATTGCCCACGGCAATGGCCACCGGCCCGGGCCAAAGCCCGCACGGTCTCATCACGGCAGCGGGTTCCCTTCCGCCAGCCAGTCCAGTGCCACGGCGGCCGTCCATGACTGCTGGGGCGAGCCAAGCGGCTCGCCCGTGAAGGGTTCGAAGTACTCCGCGAACTCCTGGGCCGTGGCCAGCTGGTCGAGGGCAGCCAGGCGCAGGTTATCGGCCCGCTCGTGGTAGCCCAGTCGGGCGAGCGAGCGCCACAGCAGCCAGTTCACGATCGGCCAGACCGGGCCCCGCCAGTAGTTGCGCTCCTCGAACACTGGCTCGGCCGGGCTGGTGCTGGGCAGCAAGCGCCAGCGCATCCGGCTGTCACCGCAGAAATCAGCCGAGTCGAGCCGGCTCAGCTGCGTGGCGCACTCGCGCTTGTCGGCGGACTCCGCGAATAGAAGGGCGAAGCCGACGAACGTCCGCAGTCTTATCGGATCGCCGGTGCGGACGTTGTAATCGACGCACAGCTGAGACTGCGGGTCGATACGCGCGGATAGGGCACGGCGGCCGCGATCGACCCAGTCAGCCAGCAGGCGGCGGTCGGCATCGCTGGCGTCGGCTACCCTGGCCAGCTCGAGCAGCGCGGTGTTCGCCGCCACGAGCACGGCGCTGAAGAAGACATCCTTGATCAGGAAGGGATAGCGCCGCTGGATCTCCGCGTCGTCGAACCTGCACAGCTTGAGCAGCTCGATGAGCCACAGGTAGCGGTCGTAGTCCCAGTCCGTGGGACGCTGTGACGGATCGGCCACGGACCGGGTGTCCAGGCGTGTGTACGGCCCGAGGTCTCCGACCTGTACCTGGGCCAGTGCGTGGTCCCACCGCGGGGAGTTGTCTGTGCCCTCCCACGGATGGTAGACGGTGACCAGGCCCGACGCTTCCGGATCCCGGCCGGTGGCCAGGTACCGGTGCCAGGCCAGCATCCGCGGGTAAAGCTTTCGGATGCGCCTGCGGATATCGTCAGCCTGGGATGGCGGCGTCAGCTGCCAGATGCGCAACATGGCTATAGCGTGCACTGGCGGCTGGCATAGGCCGGTCGTCAATATCGGCGAGGCCGGCCGAGGCTGGGCGACCTTGCAGCCCCAGCGTTCCGGGCCGGGGAAGTACGGCTGGTCCCCGTCGCTGTGGAAGACGATGTGCGGCACCATGCCGTTCGTCCACTGCGCGGCGAACAGCCGCTCAAGTTCCAGCATCGCCCGGCCGGGGTCCAGGTGCGCCCAGCCGATGGCGATGAACGCGCTGTCCCAGCTCCACTGGTGCGGGTAGAGATGCGGTGAGGCTTTCGTCCAATCGCCTCCGTCGTTACGGCGGAGAACCGCGGATGCCTGCTCATACAGTGCTACGCGATCGTTGGCGGTCACGCTCAAGCTGTATCTCCTCCTGACTGACCGGGTGGAACCAGCGGATTTTCTCGGTGACGGGACGGATCCAGAGGTCGGCGTTCTCATTAATCGCGAAGTCGCTGGCCGTGAGTACCTTGAGGGCCTGGTCGGCGATGGTCACCGTGACCAGCGTCTGCGAACCCAGCGGTTCGACAACGGCTACCTGCCCGCGCACCGACCCGGGCGTTCGCGTGCGGCCGGCCCGCACGTTCTCGCCCCGGATCCCGGCCAGCACCTGCTGCCCGGCGAGCTGGCGCAGGTCCTCGGAGAGCGCAAAGCCGTTCTCCGGGTGATCGCCCACCTGCGCCTGCAAGTGCCCGTCGACCCAGTTGACGGTCACGGCGAGGCAGTTCATCGGCGGGTTGCCGATGAACCCGCCGACGAAGGTGTTGGCAGGCCGGTCGTAGACCTGCAACGGCGTATCGCACTGCACGATCTGGCCGTCGCGCATCACCGCCATCCGGTCGCCCAGGCTCAGCGCCTCGACCTGGTCGTGGGTGACGTAGATCGTCGTAGCCTTCAGCTCATGCACGAGTTTCTTGAGGTCGGACCGGAACTTCAGCCGGAGCAGGGCGTCAAGGTTGGACAAGGGCTCGTCCATCAGCAGGACCGAGGGTCCCACGGCGACGGCACGGGCGACCGCCACCCGCTGCCGCTGACCGCCTGACAGCTGGGCCGGCCGGCGCTCCAGGTAGTCGGTGAGTTCGACCAGATCGGCGGCCCAGCGCACCCGTTCGTCGATCGTGGCGGCGCTTGCCTTCTTCATCCGAAGCCCGAACGCGATGTTCTGAAAGACCGTGAGATGCGGGAAGATGGCGTAGCTCTGGAATACCATCGCAATGTCGCGACGCCGCGGCGGGAGCATGGTCACGTCCTGCTCGCCGATCGTGATCGTGCCGCTGTCGGGCAATTCGAGGCCGGCGATCATGCGCAGCAGCGTCGTTTTGCCGCATCCGCTGGGCCCGAGCAGGACGAACAGTTCGCCATCTTTGACCGTTAGGTCGACGCCCTGCACGGCCGCGACCCGGCTCCGGTCGAAGGACTTGCTCACCGCCCGGATGACGATATCGGCCACGTTGGTCCCCTCTCCTACAGCTGGCTCTGAGTGCCGAAGCCGAGGATGTAACGGCGGATAAGGAAGATAAATATGAATGTCGGCGCCATGAGCAGCCAGGCCGCGGCGTACTTGTACGGGTTAGGAGAATCGCTCAGCGCGTTCAGGACCAGCGCCGGCAGCGTGGGGCGTTCTAGTGTCAGGATGGATGCCGCGAACACTTCGTTGTAAGACATCAGAACGCTGAACGCCCCGGCCGCGGCCAATCCGGGAACCGTCAACGGGACAACCACCCGCACGAACGCGCCGAGGCGCCCGCAGCCGAATACCTGCGCCGCCTCCTCGAGGTCGACCGCAACGCTGTCGAACACGCTGCTGGTTATGAGCACGACGAACGGCAGGGTCAGGGCCGTGTGCATGAGGGCGACGGCCCAGATGGTGTCGTAGATGCCCCACTGGAGGAAGAAGACGGCAAGCGGAATCGACAGCACCACGACCGGGAACGCACGCGTCGACACGATCGTGACGCGGTAGCTGCCCCGGAACCGGAATCGGAACCGGGCGAGGGCATACCCGGCCGGAGCGCCGACCGCCATGGCCAGCATGGCCGTGATGCCCGCGACGATCACGCTGCGGCCAAGCGCGGTCGGCACGCCGGCCGAGTCGAGGAAGAACCGCATGGTGCCGAGCGACAGGTGGGGCAGCAGAGCCCTCGGGTACTGGTATATCGCCGAGGAGGCGCTGAACGCGCCGACGGTCAGCAGATACATGGGGAACAGCACCCAGGCGGCGAGCAGTATGGCGCCCGCGTACCGCCCCACCGTGCGGCCCGTCCGGCGCCAGCCCGCCTGGCGACGGGCGGGCCGCGCCACCGCGGTCGCCGGCGTTGCGGCGGCGCGCTCGCCGGTGCCGGCGGTCATCGCGCCTGCTCGGTGCGTACCGGCAGCACCGTCAGAAACAGAGCAGCGCTGGCCAGCGAGAGCAGCATGATCAGGACGCCGTAGGCCGCGGCCAGATGCGGTTCCTGGAACTGGGTGTAGGCGTTGTTCGCCTTGGTGGCCAGGACGTCCAGGCTCGATCCGGCCAGGGCGATGACCGTCGCGAACACTTCGAAAGCCAGCACCGTCCGCAGGATCAGCGCGGTCCGCAGCGTGGGGCGCAGCAGGGGCAGCGTAACGTGCCAGAACTTTCGCCATGGCGAGGCGTGGAAGACGTCGGCGGCCTCTAGATAGTCCTTGGGGATGGCCTGCAGCCCGCCGACCAGGATGATGACGATGATCGACGTCGAGCGCCATGCCTCGGCGATGACGATGGTGCAGATGAGCAGGAGCGGGTGCTGGTAGCTCAGCCAGATGACCGGCTGATGGATGATGCCCAGGTCCGTCAGGATGCTGTTGAGCCACCCTTGCTCGGTGAAGATCGAATACCACAAGATCCCGGACGCCAGCTCGCTGATTCCCAGTGGCAGAAGGTAGATGTACAGCCAGAGCCCCGATCCCCGTAGCCGCGCGTTCACCAGCAGCGCCATCACGATGGCCAAGGCGAACTGGACGGGCAGGATGAGGCCGAGCATGATCAGCGTGTTTGTGATCGACGACCAGAAGCCGGGATCGTTGACCAGCTGATGAATGGTGGCCAGTCCTAGCTGGCCGGTCTGGCTAGTGAAGGCCAGTCGCACGCCCGACGCCATCGGCGAGACGAAGAACACCAGCAGGTACGCCACCGAGGGCAGCAGCAGAAGGTATGGCAGCCCTCGGACCCCGCCCGTCCGGCGGCGGGCGGGCGGGGTCCTCGCCGCGGTGTCAGCCAACTTGGCAGACGCCTGTGCTCGCGGGGTCCGGCTTCCAGCATGCGGCACCGGCGGTGTGCAGGACCGATTGCAGGGTGGTCGCCGCCTTGTCCAGGGTCGGGCCGATCGGCTGGTTGTGGAGGGCAATCGCGGTGAAGGTGTCGATGAACACCTGGTCGTACGCCGCTGACTGCGCACCAAGCCCGACCGCCAGCTCGCAGTGCACCGCATCGGGAGCGTTCGTCATCGCCTGGATGGCCTTCGCCTCGCCGTTCAGGGCAGGCGGCAGGTTGGTTGGCAGCTTGCCGGTGGGGGGGAACCAGGCCTCGGTGTCGAGCATGGCCGCCGTGGTCTTCGGCTCGGTGAGGTACGCGATGAGCGACTTCGCCTCCGTGACGTGCTTGCTCGTCGCCGGGATGGACAGCCCGCCGAGCACCGGCAGGGATCCTTTGCCCATCGGCCCGCTCGGTGCCGGGAAGGCGACGAACTGGTCGGGCTGCTGCTTCAGCGCGTCGATCATGCGCACCGCGTGATCCCAGGCCACCCAGACCTCGCCGGACAGCAGCGGCTCCTGCATGAAGGCATAGGTCGGCGACTGGGGGTTGGACACCGCCCACAGCTGCTTGAAGTACTCCCACATGGTCACGGCGTCGGGGCTCTTGAACGTCGTGTTGAGCGCCCCGGTGTAGCTGGGGTAGAGGTACCCCTCGATGAAGCGCTTGATCAGCCCGTCGGGGCTGGCCGGGAGTCCGAACAGCTCGCGGCCGGTGGCCTTCTTCAGTGCCTGGCCCCAGGCCAGCAGCTGGTCGTAGCTCAGCGTGTTGACGTCCGCGCCGGCGGGCAGGTGGGGAAGGGCCTGTTTGTTGGCCACCATCAGGTAAGAGGCCTGGATCCATGGCACGAACCGGTAGGTGCCGTTGATCTTGGCCAGGTCCAGGTACTGCGGCGGGAAATTCCGGTTGCGCAGTTCCGCGATGACGTCGCTCATGTCGCGCAGCTTGATCTGCGCGGCCAGGCTGACGAAGTCACCCTGCAGCCCGCCGATGAGGTCGAGCTTGCCGACGCCTGCCTTCGACTGAGCGACGACCTGGTCGATGAACTGCGTGGCGTCGGCGAAGGAGGTGAAGTTGACGCTCGTGCCGAAGCCGCTGAGGACCTGGCGGCGCATCGCCGATTCCTCATCGGTGCTCGACAGCTGATCGGACAGGAACACGAGCGGACCGCTGCTGGCAGCGCTGCCGCTGCCCGAGCTGGCGCCGCACGCGCTGGCCATGCCTGCGGTGATCGCCCCGCCCGCGGCGAGCGCTCCGAGGCGAAGTACGTCGCGGCGCGCCATTCCACTGCGACGCTGCTGGATCGATCTGATATGCACGCCACCTCCTGGCTGACGAATGGCCCGGCCCACAGCACGCCACGTTCCGGGACTGACGACCGGCACGACCGGCAGCGGGGGACGACCCTTACATAGAGTTACGATCTATTTGCTACGGCACAATAGCAAATAAAGGACAGGCCACGTCAAGGGTTTTGCTACACCTCAATGACAAAAGTGAGCCGTCGCGGTCAGTGTCGTTGGTCGTGGACCGGGCCGCCCAGGCGCAGGGGCCGCGCGCAGGGCGGGTCGTGGGCCGGGGAGGGTCGTGGGCCGGGGAGGGTCGTGAGCCGGGGAGGGTCGTGGGCCGGGAAGGGTCGCGGGCCGGGGGAAGCTAGCCGGCCTGGGTGCAGCTAGTCGGCACGGGGGAAGCCGGTGATGGCGCTGATGGCGTCCGCGGCGTGACGGCTGGCCTCCTCGGGGGTGCGCCGACCCGTGATCACCGTCTCCAGCATGACCTGCAACTGAGCCGACACCCGGGGATAGTCGGCCGTGGCCGGACGGATGACGGCGTGGTTGAGCAGTTCCAAGGCCGCCGTCGGCCCGCCCAGGACATCGGGCGCTACCGGGAACGCGCTCCGCCGGGGCGGGAGGCGGCCAGCGGCGATCGAGACGGTGCTGAGCTCGTCGGCGGAAGCGAGCTTCCGCAGCATCCGCATGGCCAGTTCACGGCTGGCGGTCTGCCGGAAAACGCCGATGACCATCACGCCGGCCAGCGTCCTGGCTCCGCCACGCGGTCCCTGCGGCATGCCGGCGAAGGCGAACTCGTCCCACAACTTGTCAACGGACAGCCCGGCCGCCGATGCCAGCGCGCTCGCCTCGTAACTGCCTCCGAACGCCACGGCGGCCTGGCCCCGGCCGAGCAGCCGGACGGCCCGGTCCCACTCGAACGCGACGGCTTCCTCGGGCAGTGCCCCGCGAACGGCGAGGTCCCGCAGGTATTCCAGGCATTCCACCGTGGCCGGGCTGTGCAGGACCACGCGCTCGCCATCGAGCACCCGGGCTCCGTTGGCCGCCAGGAAGGCGAGCAGGCAGTACGACGTCGTTTCCCCGCCCCGGGAGCCACCGGGCGCGACGATGGGCATGGGCAGGCGCCCGGCGAACGACTCGCCCACGGCGGCCAGATCCGACCAGTGGGAGAGCGCCTCGACGCCCGCCTGGGCCAGCGCGGAACGGCGGTACCAAATGCCAGCCACGTCGGCGTCGACCGGCATGGCCACCGGATGGCCGTCGAACTGCGCCGCCGCGATCAGCGCCGCCACGAAGCCTGGCCGGTATTCCTGGTCCACCCACCGCGGGTCCAGTTCGTCGAGCGGCAGCAGGAACCCGGCCGATGCGAACTCGGCCACCCACACGCTGTCGAGGACGGCTAGGTCGGGCGCCCGCCCCGCGGCCACCGCGTGGACGAGTGACCGACGGAGGTCGGGGAACTCGGTAGTGGCGATGTTGAGGCGTACCCCCTCGGGGGCGGCGCTGCGCAATAGCCGCTCCCAGGGTCCGTTCGGCACCACAATGCGCAGCTCCGGGCGGTTGATGTCCCGTCGTTGCCAGTGCGGGTTGACGATCGTGCCCCGGCGCCGGTGGCGGGTGAGCACGCCCTCCGCGGCCAGTTCCGACAGCGCGCGGCTTACCGGCGTGCGGCTGATTCCGTAGATGGCGCAGAGCTGGTGCTCGGTCGGCAGTTGCTCTCCCGGACCGTAACGCCCCCGAAGGATCTCCTCGAGCAGCAGCATTTTCAGCTGCGCGTACAGCGGAATCAGGTGATCGGGATCGATACCGCCCTCCACGGCGTCGGCCGTCGCCGGTTCACGGTGGCTCACTGTGGGAACTCGCCCGGATTGATCACACCTGACCCCGTGGGACATCAGACTCTCGTGCCGCAAGCAGCGATCGTATCTCGTTCGCTGCGCCGCGGTGCCGTGCGGGACCGGGAGGGAGTTTTGCTCAGGGGGTATCCATCGGCACCCTCGAGCCATCCGGCTCATGACCAGCCAGGCATCATCGTCGGACCTCCGCATCCGCTGAGCCAGGGTTCACGATCTATCAGGCGCGTGGATTGGTGCCTGCAGCGTCCATTAAGTCTTAGCGGCAGCACGACCGGATTAAGGGTTATTAATCTGCCAGTAGAAGCTCGATTGATCGGTGCCGGAACTGGACGTAACCTCAAAACCAGTGCCCGCGGTCCGGCCGGATACGCGCAAGATCCCCGGCGTCCCGCCGTTTACGAACCCTTGGGTAAGCTGAATGATGCTGTTGGCGTTCACGCAATTACTGCTGATGGTCGCCGTGCCGCCGGATAGTTTTCCCTCACCCATTCGGGGCGCGCGCAACGTGGGTTTCGATGATGGCCCGTGCGCCCCTACCACGTCCGGGCCCCACCGGACATCCGGCGTCGTGCCGTCGTCGTTGAGGAAGGTGCCAGCGCCCTGAATGTAACTCGCGGCGACAACGACCTGACTCTTGGGCGCGTTCGTCGCCAGAATCAGCCCGTAGTTGGGTGAGGGCGTGCCGGTCCCGTCGTCGTCCACGCCCGGCCAGACGGTGCAGCCGCTTATCTGAACGGGGCCCGGATAGGACGAGATCGCGATTCCGGCGAATACGCCCCCGCCCGCCTGGTCCTGCCGGCCGTCGCGGCGGAACGCGCACGCGCTCAGCACCACCGGCAGGCCCAAGCCGTCGCTGGAGGTGATGTAGATGCCGTGCGCCTCATTCCGGTCGCTCGAGCACCCGACCAGCCTCGCGACGCCCGACCCCGTGGACGTGCTGCTCGACATGTACGTGTAGCCGTTGCCCGCGTTGTGCTCAGACCGGCACGCGGTCCACACGCTGTTCGACCCATTCTGAATATAAAACCCGTCCGCGGCGCCGTTCTCGCACAGGCAGTCGTAATAGGTGCTGTCGGAGATCTTGATATGCTTAAAGCCGACATCACCGGGATACCGTACGTTAACGCGCTCGAGATGGACAGCGTCAGGCCCCAGGCCGAAGCTGTCATTGACCATGTTAAAGCCGCACCCGCTGGGGTGGGCGATCAGGACTCTTTCCAGGTGAGCGCGTGATATTTTGCCGAAGATTTGAAGCCCGTCGACGCTAATCTGACCGTTGGTGATCGGGCTTACCAGCGTCCTGGGGACCTGCAGGCAATCGATCATGACCCCGTAGATCTTGGTCTCATCACCGGAGACGGAGTATCCGCCGGCTTCCTGGCCTATACAGGCCACCACGGCATTGACCGCCCCCCCGGGAACGGATACCGGCTCCCAGGTGCCAACCGCCGAGATGCACGAACCCCAGGCGTGCACCGAGAGTTCCGTGTTCTCGTTGGCGAACTGCCCGCGCAGCACACCGCCGGGCGGGATGATGATGGGCGAGTTGACGTAAAAGACGCCGGCCGCCAGAACCACGTTCTGGCCGCTGAGATTGGCGGCGAGGGCGTTGTTGATATTTGGGGTGTCCGTGTTCCCGGTTGTGTCCCCGGACGGGAGGACGCACGTGTTGGCGGTGAGCGGATCCGTGACGACAAGTGAGGTTCCGCTTGCTGACGCGGCTTCGTTTGCGGGCGTGGCTGGGCTCGCCAGCGCTGAGCGCTGCCCGAGCGCGACCGCGCCGAGCGCTGTCGCGCCGGTCAGCGCCGCGGCCCGCAGCGCGACTCTCCGGCCGGGCCCGGCAGATTCCCGCGCGGCCACCGCATCGATCTTCGGCCCGGACTCGGCCCGCGCCGTCACCGACGGTCCATGCGCGGGGCGAGCGAACATTCACCGTCGGCGCTGCCGGCGCGCGATGGCGCGACCGCCGGGCCGACCACAGCCGTAACCGTCGTGGCAAGCATGAGGATTCTCCTTTGGCTATTCATTAGCCCGGGCAGCGGCCGGGCCGGTGAGGCAATGAATCCCGCATGCCGCGGGCCTCGCGGCCCTAAGTTAGACCGCCTGCCCATGGTTGGCCCAGGCGCTTTGACCGGCAGAAGTTGCGGCAGTTATGTACGTTCATCGGCAGTGCCCCTGGTATCGGACCGCTGCGCTACCAGGACGTGGCCAAGCCGGCGGATCGGGTGCGCAACGAGGCGCAGGTGGGCCGCCAGGCCATGAACGGCGCCGTGCTGGTCGTGGCGGCGATGCGAGCGGGCGCGCCGGTCCCGGTCGACATCGAGCGGTCGTGGCGGGCGGACCTGTGCGGTCGGCTCGATCTTCAGCCGTTCGACCAGGCCGCCCGCAGGCTCGGCGCGGCGGCTACTGGCGGATGATGGTGCTGACGATGAGCAGCGCGGCCAGGATGAAACCGATCGCGATCAGCCCGCTGCGCAGCCGCGTCTTCCGGTAGCCGGCGATCCGGCCGTGGGTGGTCTTTATGTCACCATGGGCGGTATGGGCGCGATTGGCGTGCCAGCCCAGGATGCAGCCCACGACAAGCACCAGTACAGCAATTCCCAAGGCTGCTGAGCCCATTGACCGTGCCCCTCCCCGGCCGCCCGCCTCCCTGATGATGCCCCAATGCAGATGGCTGTACCAGCAGAAACGCCGTTCCGGCCGTCCGGTCATGGCCGGTACCGCCGCGCCGAAACCATTAATACGGGGGCGGGCCAGGCAGCGACCAGCGGACTGGCAGGATTGATGCGGTCGTCGAACCGACCGGCAACCCGCAACCCCTAGGGAGAGAGAGCGCATGAAAGACGCGCTGATCGCAGAGACCATCACGATCGCCGGGCACGAGGGCGATGAGATCGAGGCCTACCTGGCGCGGCCGCTTGGCCAGGACTCGTTCGGAGGAGTCGTGGTGATCCACCACATGCCCGGCTACGACGGCGGGACCAAGGAGATCGCCAGGAGGTTCGCCGCGCACGGTTACGCCACCTTGATGCCGAACCTCTACCACCGGGACGCGCCGGGCGCCGACCCGGACGACGCGGCCGCCACCGCGCGGGCCAATGGCGGCGTGCCGGATGAGCGCCTCGTCGGCGACGTCGCCGGGGCCGCCGCTCACCTGCGGGCGCTGGAGGGCAGCAACGGGAAGGTGGGCGTCATCGGGTACTGCTCGGGCGGACGGCAGTCGTTCCTCGCCGCGTGCAGCATGCAACTGGAGGCGGCGGTCGACTGCTACGGCGCCTTCGTGGTCGGAAGTGTGCCGGAGGGCTTCCCGCTGAAGGTCGGCCCGATCGGGCACCTCGCCCCGAGCCTGTCCTGCCCGCTGCTCGGCCTGTTCGGCGCCGAGGATCAGTACCCGTCGCCGGAGCAGGTCGACGAGCTGGACAAGATCCTCACCGAGGCGGGCAAGGAGCACGAGTTCCACAGCTACGAGGGCGCCGGGCACGCGTTCTTCTCGGTGGACCGGCCCGCGTACCGGGTGGAGGCGGCCAACGACGGCTGGCAGAAGATCTGGGGCTTCTACGGCCGGCTCCTGGCCGGTTGAGGGAGCTGACATGTGCACCTACCTGACCGAGAAGATCACGGTGGCGGGAAGCGGCAAGGGCGCCGCGGGCTGGTTCACGGTCACCGACGCCACCGTGTATCTCGATCACCCGCAGCACGCCCCGGCGGAGCACACGCTCAACATCGACTTCCTCAACCCGGCGAACGGGCCGTCGGCCCGGGTGGCGGTGGAGTTGACCGCCGAGTCGGCCCGGGCCCTGGCCCGGGCGATCGAGGTAACTCTGGAGTCGGCGCCGCCGGGTCTGGTCTGAGCCCGGGCCGGGGGCTGGCACGCTCGGCGAATTGTCGGCAGCGCGTGCCAGGATCGGTCCAAGCAGGCGGGACGAGGTGGTGGCCATGAGATTCCGGGTCGGGCGCGAGGTTCTGGGCGAGGCGGTGGCCTGGGCGGCACGCGCGCTGTCGTCGAGGCCCGTGGTGCCGGTGCTGACCGGGCTGCTGCTGCAGGCGGACGACGACGGGCTGACGCTGTCATGTTTCGACTACGAGATCTCGGCCCGGGTGCGGATCGAGGCGGACGTCAAGGAGCCGGGGACCGCTCTGGTCCCCGGCCGCCTGCTCGCCGACATCACCCGCAGCCTGCCCGCCCTCGACGTCGAGGTGGCCAGCGACGCCGACCTGGTCGGCCTGACCTGCGGCAGTGCCGAGTTCGGGCTGGTCTCGCTGCCGGTGGAGGAGTACCCGGTCCTGCCGGAGCTGCCCCCGATCGCCGGCACGGTTGACGGAGGCGTCCTGGCCGTGGCGGCCGCCCAGGTGGTCCCGGCGGCCAGCCGGGATGACACGCTGCCCATGCTGACCGCCGTTTGCCTCGACATCGACGGCGAGACGATGACGCTCGCGGCCACGGACCGGTACCGGATGGCGGTCAGGGACGTCCGCTGGGATCCGGCGGCGCCTGGCCTGCGGGCCATCGCCATGGTCCCGGCCAAGACGCTGGCCGACGTGGCGCGGACGATGGCGGCGGGGGTTCCGGTCACGGTGGCGTTCGGCACGGGCGAGGTGCAGGCGGCCGCGCCGGGCGCCGGGCCATCATCGCGTGATCCGCGGCCGGCCGACGGGGTGATCAGCTTCGAGGGCGGGGACCGCAGGCTGACCGCCCGGCTGATCGGCGGCGAGTTCATCAAGTACCGGTCGAGGTTCCCGGCCGAGTTTGGCTCGCACGCGCTGCTGCCCGCCGGCCCGTTCACCGAGGCGGTCCGGAGGGTGTCGCTGGTCGCGGAGCGGGCCACGCCGGTGCGCCTGGCCTTCGACTCGGGGGAGGTCGTCATCGAGGCGCACACCGACGGTCGGGCCCGGGCGACCGAGACCGTGCCCGCCGAGTTCGAGGGGGGCGAGCGAGTCATCTCGTTCAGCCCGCACTACCTGCTGGACGGCCTGGCGGCGGCCACGGCGGCCGCGGCCGACCCGGTGTTCGCACCGCGCGAGGGCGACGACGAGGACGCGCCGCCGGCCGACCCCGGGCAGATCAGGCTGGAGTTCAGCACGTCGGCCAAGCCCGCGCTGATCACATGGGTCGGCGACGAGGGGCCGGATCCGGCGCACCCCGCGCCCGCGTTCCGCTACCTCGTCGTCCCGCTCAGGGTGCCGGCCCGCGGATGACCGCGGCCGGGCTCGTTGTCTGGCGGTCACCGACGGCCGCCGGAGATCCAGGGATGACCGGATGAACGTGCAGGGTTTTGCCGACCCGCGGTTCGCGGCGGTGCGTGACTGCTTCGCCAGCGTGCTGGACGGCCAGCCGGGCGCCGGCGCGGCGTTCGCCGCGTGGTGCGACGGCCGGCTCGTCGCGGACCTATGGGGCGGCCGGGCTGGTCCGGGACCGGCCCGGCTGTGGGAGGCCGGCAGCCTGGTCCAGCCGTACTCGGTGAGCAAGCCGTTCGCCGCGGTGTGCGCCCTGCGCCTGGCCGAGACCGGACGGCTCGACCTGGATGCGCCCGTGGCGCGGTACTGGCCCGAGTTCCGGGCCCCGGCCACCGTGCGGCACGTGCTCGCGCACCAGGCCGGGGTGGTGCTGCTCGAGCGGCCGGCGCCGACCGAGGTCTTCTACGACTGGGACCGGCTGTGCGCGCTGCTGGCCGACCAGGAGCCGTGCTGGGAGCCGGGGACCGCGCACGGCGAGTCCGCGCTGTTTTATGGGCACCTGGTGGGCGAGCTGGTGCGCCGGGTTGACGGGCGCGGCGTCGGCCGGTTCCTGCGTGAGGAGATCTGCGGGCCGCTCGGGCTGGAGTTCTTCTTCGGGCTGAGCCCATCGGAGCAGACCCGGACCGTGGACCTGACCGGCCTCGACGCTGCGTTCCGCGCGGCCAACGCGGCCGGGCGCCCTGCGCTGTATGAACGGGCGATCGGCAACCCGCCGGGCTCGCAAGACGGCGACGTGGTGAACGGCGCCGCCTGGCGCACGGCCGAGATCCCGGCCGTCAACGGCCACGGAACCGCCCGGGCGGTGGCGGGCTTCTACCAGGCCCTGATGGCGGGCGACGTCCTCGGCCCGGGGATGCTGGCCGAGGCCGTCACCGCGCAGACCACCGGCGTGGACCGGGTGTTCGGCGAGCCGAACTCGTGGGGGCTCGGCTTCGGGGTCGACGACGACGGTTACGGCATGGGCGGACTCGGCGGGAGCTACGGGGGAGCTTGCCCGGCGGACGGCTACACGGTCGGCTTCGTGACCGGGAGCGTCGGAAACCACGACCGGGTCGACGCCCTGGAGAACGCGCTGCGAGGCTGTCTCGGGCTCCCGGCGCGCTGACTTAGAAGCGCCGGCGGACGCGGACCCGGCCCCGCCCGCAGGCCCCGCCCCGGCCCAGGCCGAAGACCCGCCGCAGCAGCCCGCGGAGCGTGCCCAGGATGGCCAGGAAGATGGCCAGCTTGCCCGGCCACGGGAACATCCGCAGGTGCAGGTCGAACACGATCAGCCAGGTGGCGAACGCGGCGATGATGACCGGGAACAGGCCAAGCCGGACCCGGCGGCCCGATCCCCGCGCGCCGTCCTGCCCGGCGTGGTCGTAGCCGGCCGCGCTGGCCACGGGCAGCGGCGCCGAGGGCGCGGTGGCATGCGGGAGGTCGTTGGTGAGCAGGTTCAGATCACGCTGCGTAGCCGCCTTGAACACGGCATCGAGGCGCTGATTGAACTCCTCAAGCGTCAGCCTGCCCTGGGCGTAGTGCTCGCGCAGTTCTGTCGCCGCGGCCTCGCGCTCTGCGTCCCCGATGCGAAGGTCTCGTCCTGTCGCCATCTGATCCTCCGTCTGCGTTAGCAAGACGATATATCTCGACGGGTCCGACGGCAAGTCGCAGCGGGGCGTCCGGGCCGGTCAGTTGACGAAGTAGCTGGAGCCGCCGCTTTCCGGGTTGGTCACCTCGGCCGGGACCGACATGGTGCCGCCCTTGGCGAAGACCAGCGTGAGCGTGATCTGGGTGCCGCCTTTCATCGGGCCCGCGTCGCTGATCAGCAGGTGCGAGCCGTCAGGGGTCAGGCGCAGCAGGGAGTTGCCCGGGATGCCGAGGTCCGGCACCGTCTTCATCGCCGCGCCGCCGGGCTGGACCGGCTCGCGGAAGGTCACCCGGCCGCCGACGCTCGTCCGCGCGGAC
>Ga0307474_10001792_pt1 | contig 15513 bp, 11 predicted proteins | sample atmos_gasesECM1C_2_FD_203312 | JGI IMG/M metagenome (GOLD analysis project Ga0307474, IMG submission 203312) | Hardwood forest soil microbial communities from Morgan-Monroe State Forest, Indiana, United States - atmos_gasesECM1C_05 | ecosystem: Environmental > Terrestrial > Soil > Temperate... | reverse complement strand
GATGAAGGCCTCGAGTATCGGGTCGAGAATTTCATACGGCGGTAAGCTGTCGGTGTCTTTCTGGTCGAAACGCAGCTCAGCCGAGGGCGGCCGATCGATGACCCTCGCGGGAATCACCTCAGACTGCGCGTTTCGCCAGCGGCACAGGCGATAAACCAATAGCTTGCTGCAATCCTTGATAGGGGCGAATCCGCCGGCCATGTCGCCGTACAAGGTGGCATAGCCCACCGCCATTTCGCTCTTGTTGCCGGTCGTGAGCAGCATCTTCCCGGTCTTATTGGAAATGCCCATGAGCAGCACGCCGCGGCAGCGCGACTGAATGTTCTCCTCCGCGGTATCGGGCGCCCGTCCCGCGAACTCGTGCTGCAAGGCAGCCAGGGTCGCCTCGAACATGCCTTCGATGGAAATTTCACTGTGTTTGACGTGCAAATTTCTCGCCTGCAAAGCGGCGTCGTCCTTGCTCATTTGCGAGGTGTAGCGCGAGGGCATGGCCACCGAATGAACCCGCTCCGCGCCCAACGCATCGACCGCAATGACCAGGGTGAGCGCCGAATCGATGCCGCCCGACAGCCCCATCACCACGCCCGGGAAACGGTGCTTGGTGACATAGTCACGGGTGCCCTGCACCAACGCACCGTACACGCTCTCTTCCTGGCCTTGCAGAGGCACCATGTCGGCGGGAATCGGATGGACCACACCGGATGCATCCAATCCCAAGTCCACGACATACATTCCCTCGGTAAAGGCCGGCGCGCGTTGCGTCACGGCGCCCTTCGCATCCATGACAAAGGAATTGCCGTCAAAGACCAGCTCGTCCTGGCCGCCGATCAAGTTGCAGAACACCACCGGAATGCCGGTTTCCTGGATCCGCTCGCGGACCACCTGTTGCTCGCGCATGCGCTGCTTATCGACCTCGTAGGGCGAGGCATTGATGATCAGCAGCACTTGCGCACCCTTCTCACGCGCCTGGCGCGCAGGCGCCGAGTCCCAGGCGTCCTCGCATACCAAAACTCCCGCCCTCACCCCGTTGAGATCGAGGATCGTCGCATCGGTGCCCGGCGTGAAATAGCGCTTTTCGTCGAAGACTCGATAGTTGGGTAGACAGGCCTTGCGATGATTGGCCAGCACCTTGCCGTCGCGAATCACAATGGCCGAATTGAAAATCTTGGCGCCGGAGTATTCAGGGTAGCCGGCGATGAGCGTAATGCCGCGCACCTCTTCTTTGAGGCGTTCGAGCGAGCGCGCCACCTGCAAGCGCATCCCGGAGTGAAACAGCAGATCCTCGGGTGGGTAACCCGATACCGCGAGTTCCGGGAGCATGACCAGATCCGCGTGGTACCGATCTCGTGCCTCATTGGCGGCAGCCACAATGCGCGACGTATTGCCGTCGACATCGCCTACCACTAAGTTCAGCTGCGCCATCACACAACGCACTTGACGCGACACACTCAACGCATTCCCCTCATTTCAGCCGCTGGGCGATCGCGGCACCCATCTCCGCGGGCGAATGGACCGTCGTGATACCCGCCGCTTCGAGCGCTTCGAATTTCGCGGCGGCCGTACCCTTGCCGCCGGCCACAATGGCTCCCGCATGGCCCATTCGCTTGCCGGGTGGCGCCGCGACGCCGGCAATGTAGGCGACAACCGGTTTGCTGACGTGCGCGCTGATGTAGGCCGCGGCCGCCTCTTCGTCGCTGCCGCCGATCTCGCCCACCATGACGATGCCTTCGGTCTGCGGATCTTGTTCGAATAGCTCTAAGACATCGATGAAGTTCATGCCGCGCACCGGATCCCCGCCAATGCCGACACAGGTGCTTTGGCCCAAGCCGTTATTGGTGGTCTGGAACACAGCCTCATAGGTGAGGGTTCCGGAACGAGAAACAATGCCCACCCGCCCCTTCTTATGAATGAAGCCCGGCATGATGCCGATCTTGCATTCCCCGGCCGTGATGATGCCGGGGCAATTCGGTCCGATGAGCCGGGTCTGGTACCCGGCAAGCGTTGCCTTGACGCGCACCATGTCGTTTACCGGAATGCCCTCGGTGATGCACACGATCAGCTCCACCCCCGCGTCCGCCGCCTCCAGGATGGCATCCGCCGCAAAGGGTGCGGGCACATAGATCATGCTCACCGTCGCGCCTGTCTCGGCGATAGCCTGCCGTGCCGTGTCAAACACCGGCAAGCCGAGATGCGTCTCGCCGCCACGCCCAGGGGTGACTCCGCCCACCACCTTCGTGCCATAGGCCAGGCATTGCTCCGAATGAAAGGTGCCCTGTTTGCCGGTGAATCCCTGGCAAATAACTTTCGTATTCTTGTTCACGAGGATGCTCATGATGAAGCTCCCGCCATCTGCACCGCTTTCACCGCTGCATCCGTCAGATCGTTTGCCGGTGTGATCGCAAGACCGCTGCTGGCCAACATTTGCCGGGCCAAGGGCGCATTCGTCCCCTCGAGCCGCACGATGACCGGGATGCTTACGCCCACCTCCTTGACGGCGGAAATGATGCCCTCGGCGATGATGTCGCAGCGGACGATACCGCCGAAGATATTGATCAGAATTGCGCTGACCTTGGGATTGGAGAGAATCAGCTTGAACGCCGCGGCAACACGCTCCTTGGTCGCGCCGCCGCCCACATCCAGGAAATTCGCCGGCTTGCCGCCGTGCAGTTGAATCAAGTCCATCGTGGCCATGGCAAGGCCTGCGCCATTGACCATGCAGGCGATATTGCCGTCGAGCGATACGTAGTTTAGGTCATGCTCGGCCGCCTTACGCTCCATGGGGTCTTCTTGCGAGGCATCGCGCCACGCCGCCAAATCCTTGTGTCGGAACAGCGCGTTATCCTCGATGTTGATCTTGGCATCCAAGGCCAGAAGATCGCCGTCCGCGGTGACAATGAGCGGATTGACCTCCACCAAGCTGGCGTCGCGCTCCAGATACAAATTATAAATCGCATGGGCAATCTTGCCGAACTCGGCGATCTGGCCGCCTTTGAAACCCAAGCCGAATGCCAATTGGCGGCACTGGAAATCCTGTAACCCGGAAGTCGGGTTCACGTTGACGCGAATGATTTTCTCAGGCGAGTGCTCAGCCACTTCTTCGATGTCCATGCCGCCTGCGGCGGAAGCCACGAACGCCAGGCGACTCGCATCGCGATTCAACACCAAGCTCAAGTAAATCTCGCGCGCAATCTTTGAACCCACTTCCACATAGACCTGACGCACCGGCAAGCCTTCGGACCCGGTCTGATGGGTAACCAGGGTAGTTCCAAGCATGGCCTTGGCGGCGGCCCGGACCGCCTCTAGATCCCTGACCACTTTGACGCCGCCTGCCTTGCCCCGGCCGCCGGCATGAACCTGGGCTTTGACGACCCACAATGCCCCCCCTAGACCCCTGGCTGCAGCTTCGGCCGCGTCCGGCGAGTCGGCGACTTGACCCTTCGGGATAGGGATGGCGTATTCAGCGAACAATTTCTTCGACTGATATTCGTGCAAATTCATGAATTGTCCTCAAGTGCCGATCGCGTCGCGTAAGGCGCGCTATTCTGAATTAAGCTTGAGGACAGCGCAAAGTAGCGGGATTTAACCCCATTGAATCGCCAGTTCGATCGACGCATTGACTACAACGCCGGCCGTGACCCCGCCATGGTTTGGCGCGTGCTCGCTGTTCTCAATTTATATAGGGTCTTGGTCCCCTTGGTTCTTTTGGGACTCTACTCTTTGGGCGGCGCGCGTGGCCTCGCCGTGTACTCATCGCAAGTCTTCTTCGGCGCGACGGTGTTTTATTTTTGCTTTGGCCTGGTTAGCGTAGTGTTTGTGCGTCAGCGCCTGGCAAGCGCGAACGTCCAAACAAACCTGCAGGCATCGGTCGACATGTTTGTGCTGGTTTTGCTGCTGCATACTTGCGGCGGCGTTGCCAGCGGTCTCGGTGTGTTGTTCTTGGTGCCGGTCGGCGCCCTGGCATTCTTGCTGCCGCCTCGAAGCGCCCTGTTTCTGGCCGCCGTCGCCGCCATCGCCATCCTTGCGGACACGATTTGGCAACAGCTCGGAGGCAAATCGGATATTAACTCCTACGCTACGGCCGGGTTACTTGGGGCGGTGTTATTCGCCACCTCCGGTGCAGCGTCATTCGCGGCCGGGCGGATGCGTGAAAGCGAAGCGTTGGTTCGCCAGAGGGATGTCGACCTTGCGAATCTTGCGGAGTTGTCCCAATACATCGTGCAGCATTTGCGCGAAAGCCTTCTCGTCGTTGACGCAACAGATAAGATTCGTCTAATCAATGAGTCGGCAGCGGAAATACTCGGCGACAATCATGCGGTACCCGGAGCCTTGGTCGGCGAGGTTTCACCCCGTCTACTATATTCGCTATCAACTTGGCGACAACGGGATCAAGGGGACGAATCGCCATCGAGCTTCGTCGCTGCCGATGGCGCACGCGTGATTCAACCGCATTTTGCGCCACTTGGCGCAGAACCCGGGCCCACGTTGATCTTTCTGGAAGACACCAGTCTCCTCGCCGAACGCGTGCAACAAGGAAAGCTTGCCGCACTCGGTCGATTGTCTGCGAGCATTGCCCATGAAATTCGGAATCCCGTGGGAGCGATGAGCCATGCCGGCCAACTTCTGGCCGAAAGCCCGCAGATCGGACCAGACGAGCGCAGGCTCACGGACATCATTCAAAGTAATTCCGAGCGCGTCAGCACCATCATCAACAACGTTTTGCAGCTGTCGAAGCGCGAACCGACAAAGCTGACTCGACTGCTGCTGGGGGATTGGCTCGAAGACTTCCTGGAAGAATTCTGTGCAACCATGCAAGTTCGCGAAGCGCAAATCGGTGTCCACGAGAGCGAGGATGATTTAGAAGTGCGAATTGATCCCAGCCATCTACATCAAGTGGTTTGGAATTTGTGCGACAACGCCATGAAGTACGGTGAAGCGGTCGACGGCATGAGCTTCGACATCAAGGTCGGTCGCCTGAATCCCAGCAATCGACCTTACTTGGAAGTGTCGAATCGCGGACCAGGCATCGAGCCGAAATCTGTGGATCGAATTTTCGAACCATTCTTTACGGGGCGAAAAGGCGGTACCGGCCTGGGACTATTCATCGCACGCGAACTATGTCAGCTCAACCGCTCGATCTTGTTGTACGAGGGCCGGAGCGGCGGCGGCAGTACCTTCAGGATCGTATTTAGCGATCCGCAGCGCTGGGAGGAGTAGGATCTATGACGAAAAAAACGGCCTTAGTATTCGGCATTTCAGGACAGGATGGAGCCTATCTCGCGCACATGCTGCTCTCGAAAGGTTATCGCGTTCACGGAGCCTCACGCGATGCCGAAGCCCCGCATTTTGCCAATCTGACGCGTCTTGGAATCAAAGACCAGGTGCAACTGCATTCAGCGTCGCTTTCGGATTTTCGAAGCACGTTGTCAATCTTGACGATGGTCGAACCGGATGAAATCTATAATTTGGCGGGTCAGTCCTCGGTCGTGCTTTCCTTCGATCAACCTGTGGAGACTTTTGAAAGTGTCACTGTGGGCACGCTGAACATCCTGGAGTGCATCCGTTACGTAAAGCTTCCCTTGCGCATGTTTAACGCGATATCGAGTGAATGCTTTGGCGATACGAACGAGCCAGCGAACGAAGACACTCCGTTTCGTCCATGCAGCCCCTACGGCATGGCGAAGTCTGCGGCGTTTTGGGCCGTAAAAACCTATCGAGAGGCCTACGGGCTACAAGTTTGTTCAGGGATTCTGTCGAATCACGAGTCGCCAATTCGCCCGGAAAGGTTCGTGTGCAGAAAAATCGTGGCTGCCGCAGTTCGAATAGCAAATGGAAGCAACGAGAAACTTCATTTAGGAAATGTGTCGATACAGCGTGATTGGGGACTCGCCTCCGAATACGCGGACGCCATGTGGCGCATATTGCAGCAGGAGGCGCTTGAGGACTTCGTCATTGCAACGGGCGAGACGTGCTCGCTCGGAAACCTGATGGACGCGGCATTTTCCTCTGTTGGACTCGACGTCAACAATCACGTAACGATAGATGAGATGTTATTGCGTCCGCTCGACATATCCGTCAGCCGGCTCGATCCGCGGAAGGCACGGGAGAAACTCGGTTGGGAGGCCCGACATAAAGGTCAGCGCCTGGCTGAGTTACTGGTCAAGTGCGAGCAAGAAAATTCGGTTGGCCCTACTGCTGTGGACTTCCAGCATTTCGAGCAAGATTCTGTCCGACCGGCAGGACCGATCTCGGTCAACGAAGGTCAAGAATCCAGAACGCGCCGATAGATGTCGACTGTGTTGTCCGCGCAGCTTCGCCATGAAAACAACTGCCTACGGATTCGCCCTCGCTCCTTAAGTGCCGTTGCTATAGACGGCGAACCCAAAACCGATTCCAACGCACTGCGGATCGAATCGCGATCCGCTGGATCGAATAACCTGGCTGCTTCGCCGACCACCTCGGGTAATGAGCTCGAATTGCTGCAGGCTACCGGGCAATCGAGCGACATCGCCTCGAGTACGGGTATTCCGAATCCTTCGTAGAATGACGGGCAGACGAATAACGATGCGTGGGCATAACAGGCCGCCAGTACGGCATCAGAACCCCTCAGAAATCTGACGCGTCCTTCGACCCCGGCTTTGGAAATCCCGGCTCGCTCGGCGCCTGTAATGTCGCCCCCCCCGAAACAAAGAAGGAAAAAATTATCTCGTAGCGAGGCGGAATCTGCATAGGCATCGAGCAGTCCCTGAAAATTCTTGTAGTTGACCCGGCTGCCCACGTAAAGCAGGTACGGTGCATCGGCACCGAGTGCTCGAAGCTTGAAGTTGCTCGAAGGTTCGTCGGTAAGCAGCGACGCCAGCGGATCGAACCCCAGGTGAGTTACTGACACGCGATCTTCCGAGATGTCGTAGGTGGCGAGCAAGTCGCGCCGAGTACTTTCAGAGATGCAAATCACGTGATCCGCGGCCGCTACGCTCGCTGCCTTTATTCGCGAGATGAAGGGGCTTGCAGCGAAATACCTGGGGTACTTCTCGTGGATCATGTCATAGACGGTGAGCAAGCTGTAGGCACCGGAAGGAGGCTTGATCGGAAAGTAATAGGTATTGTGCAAGATATCCGGCTTGAAATTACGAGCGGCGAGCTTGCCGGGGAGTACGCTCATTCCGTACGCCAACGCGGTGAGGCCCTCCAGCCAGCGCACCCTTCTTCCGCGGACCAGAGAATGCGGGAGCTGGTCCAGATACTCGTTGAAGTGAAGCGGCGCACTAATCTGCGGTGTAACGCCGAGCATTCCGTGCATCTCCAGCGCGATGTTGCAGACATACCGCGAGATACCACCAAACCGCTGATGACAAAAAATCTGCGGGTCGAACATCACCCGCATATTGTTGCCGCTCGGCCGGTCTGCCGGCACATTGGAACCCGCTTCATTCCGCGTAGATTGAGCATATGTCTCTTAGTTTGACCTAAGCTGGTATAAATTACTGCACATGAGTCGACTCCGCACGACTGGGCCTTTACTCGGCGAAGCTTCAACGCGCAGGTTCCTCCCGCTGTACACAGATGAACGATGTCTTGTCGTATTGGTGGGACTTCTCGTTACGGCGATCGTGCTGGCATATTTCTACGGCGCCGACAACCACTTTTTCTCGACGCGACGGATGAGTCCGATATTTCAACATCTGTTGATGGCGGATGACTCCAAGACGGCATGGCTGACGCTCGGCGTTTGCATATTGGCAGCGTTCTGGAAAACTCTCACGCCGCTTCTAAAAATCGTCGATTTCGTCGGCTTGCATGTCAGCACGGTAGTGACGGCTACCGTCGTGCTGCTCAGCCTCGGCGCGGTTTTCATCTATCGCGATAACGCCTTCTCCATGGACGAGTACGCGGCAGTCTTTCAAGCAAAAATCTTCGCGGCCGGGCGATTTACGGCGCAACTACCGCCATCGGTGGTTAACTGGCTGATTCCACCGGGATTCAACGGGGCGTTTCTGGTTGCGTCGCCGGCAACCGGCCGGGCAATGGAGGCCTACTGGCCAGGTTTTTCGTTGATCCTCGCCCCATTCGAATATCTCGGCATCCCATGGCTCTGCAATGCAGCGTTGGCTGGATTTGCAGTTTTTCTGGTTCACCGTATCACGTGGGATGTCACCAGCGATCGACGCGCAGCGGGCTGGGCCGTGCTTTTCACGATCTCCTCTGGAGCCTTCGCGGCGTACGCGATTTCCTATTATTCAATGCAGGCGCACCTCACCGCGAATCTCCTATTCGTTTGGCTGCTGCTGAAACCCACTCCTCACCGCGCTTTTGGCGCGGGCGTCGTAGGTTCGCTCGCCCTTGTGCTGCACAATCCGTTTCCTCACACGTTATTCGCAGCGCCCTGGATCATCGCGCTGGCACGCTCAAGAAATCAGCGGCAGTCCTTCTACGCGTTGATTCTCGGGTATCTACCGCTGACTTTTTTGTTGGGTGCGGGCTGGCTGTTCATGCGTGAGTTTGTCACTTCTGGGAACTCCGGCTTCAACGTAATAAACGCCAATATCAACGCCGTTTTCCGGCTCCCCGACAAGTCGATGATCAACATCCGCGTAGCCGAGACGGTCAAAATGTGGATTTGGGCCGTTCCCTGTCTGTTTCTCTTGGCCATGCTAGGTCGCGTGCGTCGTGGCGATGACCAGCATGTTCGACTGCTGACTCAGTCTGCGATACTGACATTTGTAGGATATGTTTTTTTTGTCTTCGACCAGGGGCACGGGTGGGGATATCGGTATTTTCATTCTGCTTGGGGAGTGATTCCAATATTGGCCGCTTGCGCCATGACGACCCGGCCGGAATCGAGCGGCAGCCTCGCGGCCTTCGCAGGGGCCGCAGCGATATTGAATCTGGTGCTGGTTGTCCCGGTGCAAATGATGCAGATCGACTGTATCATCGCTCGTCACTCAGCACAGCTGCCGCCGCCGCGAAGACCTGGAAACAACGTCTATTTTATTAGTGATGGCGGGTTTTACCTCGCAGATCTGGTGCAAATGGACCCGCTGCTTCGCGCCGATGATCTCTTCTTGTTCAGCCGCAGCCCTGATCTCGATGCGGAACTGCGGCACCAGAACTGGCCAACGGCAGTGCTGGTCGAGCGCAGCTTCGGAGTCGAGGAGTGGAATCTCGGGCCAAATGATCAACGGCAGGTATGGACGGATTTGCCAGGCATCAAGCGATTCGTATTCTCGTATTCTGGACATGCACCGGCGGGCAGCGTCTCGAATACAGAACCAACCAGACAAGTTGTCCCACCCAAGTAACGTAGTATCGCCAATCTGTGGACCGTCCGGGCTCAAACATAAAGGCTGACACATGAGCGTCACACCAAAAGAAGGCGTTTGTAACGAGATATCAAAGCAGATGGACCCCGGAGCTTCGAAATCAACCTCGGAACAGCAGCATAAAATCGCTGTGATAATTCCTTGCTTTAATGAAGCGCATTCGATTGCGGACGTGGTTCTTGGCTTTAAATCCGTATTGCCCAGCGCGAAGATATATGTGTTCGACAATAATTCGACTGACGAAACCGTCGCAATTGCCAGGGCAGCCGGCGCCTTGATACGACGGGAAATGCTGCAAGGAAAGGGCCATGTCGTCCGCCGTATGTTTGCCGATGTGGACGCTGACGCGTACGTTATGGCAGACGGCGATTCGACGTACGACCCCAGCTACGCTGCGGACATGGTTGACCGGCTATTCAAAGAGCGCCTCGATATGGTCGTGGGCACTCGAATCGCCTCGCAAGTTGCCGCCTACCGCCCGGGTCATCGATTCGGCAATTATTTGCTTACATTCGCTGTCGCGAATCTGTTTGGCAAGCGTTTCTCCGACATGCTCTCGGGGTATCGAGTGTTTTCTCGCCGCTTTGTGAAGTCATTCCCTGCCATGTCGAGCGGTTTTGAGATCGAGACCGAATTGACCATCCACGCGTTGGAGCTCCAGCTGCCGGTCGCCGAGGTCGCGACGCCATACCGGATTCGGGTAACCGGCTCCAGCAGCAAACTTCGGACCTATGTAGACGGCTTTAAAATACTTCGCTTAATCGTGTTCCTCTACAAGAACGAACGCCCATTTCAATTCTTTTCTGCGATCGCGGGCGCTTTTATTGCAGTTGCGCTGGCTCTGGGCATCCCTTTGGTTATTACATTCCTGGAAACCGGGCTGGTACTGCGTCAGCCAACAGCCATTTTAGCGACGGGCTTCGTTCTTTTGTCTGCTCTCAGCTTTGTATCGGGCCTGATCCTCGACACAGTGACGAGGGGACGCCGAGAAATGCGACGTCTCGCATATCTGGCTGTGCCCCCTGCGGATTCCTAAGTAACATCACGTTTGCGGCGCAAGGGCGCAAGGATCCGCTGGCGGTACACCGTTCCGTACAGACCGACGTGGCTGACGGCGTAGGCAAAGGCGGTCGCAGCAACAAGCCCGGTCGCGCCGGCATGCAGAGTTGCAAACACCTTGGCAGGCAGCGCCAGGGCGCAGAATGCTAAAACCACGACCATTTGTTCGCGGACGATTCCGGTGCCATTGAGGTAGTAAGCCACGGCGGTGCCGCCTGCTTCCAAAGGCGTCCACAACGCAAATACGGCCAATAATGCCCATGGCACGTCGATCGCGTTCTCGGTCCAAAGCGCAACAAGACGGGTTCCAAAGAGCAGCAATAGAATCGACAGTCCGCCGCCTACCAACACACTCAATACCGCGCTGCGGCGCAAGGTGTGCCGAATGAACCCGCGGTCGTCGCGCGCATACGCATCGGAATATGCAGCCCAGAGCGAGCCGTTGAGGATCGCGACAGGCTGAATAGCAAAGAGAAACAACCGCTGTGCAACAGCAAACGCCGCGACGTCCGCTGCGCCGGCAATACTCGCGAGCAGCAAGGTGTCACTTCCCCAACCGATTGCAGTTCCAATCTGCACAACCAGGAACAATGCCCCGGTAGAGAGGAGATTGTTGCGCTCTTGCCGCATACTGACTGCCAGACGCCGCGTGGCGAGCAGCCCACGCCTTGCAAGCCGTAGAAGGACCATTGCAATTGTAGTGACCGATTGCGTTCCGAGCCCGGCCGCGAGCAACAGCCCAACGCTGTTTCCGTATCTGAGTGCCAACCATGTCGCCGGATAAGCAAGAAGCGCAGCAAACATTGCGATTAATTGCGCTTCGTGTGATCGCTGCTGTCCTATCAGAATCTTGAGGCCGCCGGTGGAAAGGATATTCAGCCCAAACAACATGCTGAATACGAGGGCAGCCACCCGGGTTCCCTCCCCCGATTCCAAACTTGAAAGCTTGAATAGCGTTGTCCAAGGAACATAGGCGCACGCCGCACCCAAGATAATCGACGCTGCCGAGCCAATTACCAGGAGCCATCCAAGACCGCCCATGATTACGGTAGTCAGTCGATGTAAGTCACCGCTCGCCGTCGCGTGTGCAATTCTGTTGACCAACGCATTGCCCACGCCCAAGTCGAGGAACGTCAAGGTGGCAGCCAACCCGGAAAAGGTTGCCCAAACGCCAAAACGTTCGGGCCCAAGCTGCGGGGCTGCCCAGCGAACGGTCAGCACGATTAGTCCGATTCCGGCGAAACGAGACGCGATGGTAGCCAGCGATCCCAGAGCCGCCAGGCGATACCGCTCAGCCGTGCGATTCGCCTCGGTGTCGGCCCCGAAGGGAGTCAGGCGTAGATATTGCAGGAATCGCCGATTGGCATTCACCGACGCCCATGCTACGGCTGTTTCGTCGAATTTACTAGGCAACGCGAGCGATTCGAGAACCACGCCTCGCAACAAGGCTTGAGTAATCGCCGCCATTCTCATCCCCAGCACACCCGGTTAGTATGAGCCATGCCTAATCACGCCGCGCTGTCCGATGAACACGCCCTCAGTGACGAACCCTGTCGACTCTGTGAAGGACGTTTAGTTGCGAAGTTCAGTCTGGACGTTCTTCACAAGTACGAGGTGCGGTATTTCGAGTGTGATCAATGTGGGTCGTTGCAGACAGAATCGCCATACTGGCTCAATGAGGCTTATAGCTCGAACCTATCGAACCTCGACACAGGCGCGGTTCAACGCAATCTGCAGAATGTTGCGGCAGCCTACCTCATGTCCAAGCTATTCAGGGTTAGCGACGCTATCGATTTCGGCGGAGGAGATGGGCTTTTATGCCGATTGTTGCGCGACTACAATATAAATTGCTATCTAAAGGACAAGTACGCGAATCCGACGTACAGTCAGGGCTTCTCGGATCCGGATTTCAGCGCACCGAATTTAGTGCTGGCTTTTGAGGTATTCGAGCACTTCGCCAACCCCAATAGAGAATTGGAAGATCTGTTTCAATTGCGGCCGAAGGTGCTATTGGGAAGCACCGAGATCTACTGCCACCAGCGCGCGGACTGGTGGTACCTGGCCTCAGAGTCCGGTCAACACGTATTTTTCTACAGCGAGAATGCGGTCCGCATGATTGCGGCACGATTCGGCTATTCGTGCCTCCTGCGTGGCGGCTTTGTACTATTTGTCCGCAAATCTGATTATTCGGGCATCAAGTTCTTACTGGCAAAGGTTCTGCTGACTCGCCCGGTGTGTCGGCTGTTGCGGGGCCTCATTTTGATCATGCCCGCGCCCGGCGCGTGGCGGGATCACCTTTCAGCCAAGTCGAAATCTGTCTGAGTCAGTCCGCGTTTCTTGTTCAAAGTTCTTCCATGGCTTGCGTTTCCACATTAACAACGCGAAGCCCTTTGATTGCTTCGAGCCTGCCGCTGCCGGCGAGATGGGAAAGGCTCCCTTGCTTGTCCCTGCTCTGCCGAATCGTCGACGAAATAAACGCCTGCTCGGCCGTAAGCACTTTTACTTTTTCGTTCAATAGATCGTCCCTGACGTAGAACGCGTTGCAGCCGCTGCCGTTTGTTCCAACCAATGAGTATCCCTTTCGATTCGCAAGAAAGGTCATCGCAGAGAGCGATGCGCCCCAATATAAGTTGGAGTAGTGCTTTTCAGTCCGAGAAAAATTCGGCTCATAAGGAACTGAGATCTTTCTATCGCCGAATACCGCGTTGTATTCGCAGATTAGAATTCTTGGTCGAATGGTATTTATCGCCTCGAGTATGAAATAGTCGTTTCCATCAATATCAATCGACAAGATGCCGACATCTTCGTCAAAGCCGCTCTTAGCCAACAGATCGTTGATATTGTCTTTGGTAACGAAGGCGTCCACGGCGACAATCTCGAACCTCCAGTAAAAGTAGGAATTTTTCAGAACAGCAATGTTCGAGGGCGATGCATCGATCACATAACCGCGCCAGTTGTCCTTCATCAATAGAAAGCGGCAATTTGCCTCCATAAAGCTTTCGACTCCAAACTCGATAAACGTCTTATGCTTCACTTCAATCGCTTTGGACAAATGCTGAATTATTCCATCCTCGCCCCACTGCGAGAAAACCTTGAATTCATAATCCGCGAGGTTGGTGGAATTGCGAGTTTCATTCAATGCCGAGAGAATCAATCCTTGGTTGATTTTAATTTCATCAAGCCGTTCGCTCATCCGCCAAGTGTTTTGGAATGCGCTCTTAAACTCATTAATCAAGGCTCTTAGGGATTTCATGGTTTTAACGAGGCTGAAAGATCACGAAACAGTTTACTGGGGTTTGGCAGCAACGCAATGTCCACAGCTGGGCGGACTGCCAGAAAACTACCGCGAAAACCAGCGCTCGTGCGGACAGCGCCCAAAGCGAATTTCCGAAAAAGACTGCAGAGTCTTGATCAGCACCATGAGCAGGGCCCGGGCGCCACCGACCTCAGTTGACAAGTGGCGATAAACTTCCAGAGTACCGCGAGCCATGGCTTTGACTCCGGCGTTGGCGGCCCCTCCAGCCTGCATGAACGCGATGTCCGCGCGCACAAGGCGAGTCGACGGATGAAATCGGCGCTCCAACTCGTAATACTGATTTAAGTCCGCCGCCAAGCGTAACCGGTCGTCGAATCCTCCTACGGCTTCCAAAAGGCTTCGTTTGGAGAACTGGGCCTGATGCACCGGATACATGCCAAGTCCACGGAGGCGCCCAAGCAGCCGGGGCACACGTCGGTGCCTCCAGAGGCCGACGCGTCCAAGCTCGCCCATGACGACATCGCCGACGATCAGGTCCGGGTTGTCGACGCCTCCGTGAACGCACCCTGCCAGCGCAAGCGCCAGTGATTCGCGCGTCACGAGGAAATCGTCAGCGTTCAGGAACAATACGTATTCTCCCTGAGCTGCGGCCAGGCCCTTATTCATCGCATCAAAAATCCCTTTGTCGCGCTCATAGATGCGGACGATTCTTGGCTCGAGGGACGCCCAACGGTCGATGATCGATCGCGTTGCATCGCTCGATCCGCCGTCGACGCAAATATGTTCGATACCGAATCTGGCTTGCTGGAGCGAGACGGAGGCAAGCGTCCGCTCAATCGTAGTTGCCGCGTTCAGGCTCACGGTGACGATCGAAAGCAGACGGTCCAAGGTACGCGGATCCCCCATAATACGGCTTGTGTGAAGGCCGCCTCATGCATAATGACAAGTTTACACAAGACCCCTGTGATGCACTCGTCGCACTTCGAATTTCAATCGAAATTCGCCATGATCCCCGCGGTACTCCTGCTGCTGACGCTTTGGATGCTTATGTACGGCTACCACGGCCTTACCGGCGATGGACAAATCTATGCGTTTCAGGCGCTCGCAAGGCTTCATCCGCAGCTCACGGCCGATCTTTATCTGCAAAACACGTCGCAGGATCAGTTCACCATGTTTTCGCCTCTGTACGCATGGTGTATTGGGTTGCTCGGCCTGGACAACGCAGCTCGACTGCTCACCCTGGTATTTACGGTCTGGCTCTTGGCGGCCACGTGGAGTTTTGTTCGTGCCGTTACCGATCGCAATACGGCCTGGTTGGCTGCCGCGTTTCTGCTGATAGTCGCCGGCGATTATGGCGGGTCGCGCGTGTTCCAGATCTTGGATCCGTTTTTGACAGCACGCTTACCGGCCGAAGCACTGGTCGCTACCGCGCTTGCCTGTAACGCCCGTGGCATGAAACGGCTCAGTTTGGTCCTGGCATTCGGGGCACTGTTTGTCCACCCTCTAATGGCGCTGCCAGGATTGCTTTTGGTCGTTTGCCTGTGGCTGCCAAGTCGCGTTGGGGTCGCTGGTGCGGTCGGGGGTATAGTGGCGACTCTCGCCATTGCGATCCTTGCGACCAACCTGTCGGCGGCCGCGCATCAGTTGAACATCATGGATGCCCCGTGGTTGGATGTGGTGCGGGAACGCTCGCAATTTCTATTTTTGCAGCTCTGGTCGGTTCGCGATTGGTGCATCAACACGCAGCCCTTCATTTCCTTGGGGTTCACGGCCATCGCGACGACGGATGAACGGATACGCAGACTTTGTGCTGCGGCGGCACTCGTGGGAGCCGCCGGTTTGGCAGTGGCGTTCATCGGCAGTCTCATCGGACCGGTCGCG
>Ga0307474_10001791_pt1 | contig 15521 bp, 17 predicted proteins | sample atmos_gasesECM1C_2_FD_203312 | JGI IMG/M metagenome (GOLD analysis project Ga0307474, IMG submission 203312) | Hardwood forest soil microbial communities from Morgan-Monroe State Forest, Indiana, United States - atmos_gasesECM1C_05 | ecosystem: Environmental > Terrestrial > Soil > Temperate... | reverse complement strand
AAACGGGTTGATCGACGGCTGGGTCAAGCGCTGGACCTTCGGCATGCGTTACGACCGCAATTTGTTCTATCCGTCGCCGGTCACGACGGTGCCTGCGAAAGTGCTGCCGCCGAATCGAACTCTGTCATACCCGTTTACCGGATTCGACATTCTTCAGGACGACTATAAGAAGGTCGGCGACGAGAATCAGATCGGCCGCGCGGAGGACCTGTACTTCGGCACCGAGGTGACGGGAGAAATTGGCTACTCGAGCAGCGCCTTTGGCGCCGACCGCGATGCCGTCATGCTCAGCGCCAAAGCGCTGCACGGGTTCGACCTGCCCCATGAGCAGCAGTTGTTCCTGACCAGTGATTTTTCTTCGCGCTTGGAGCAGGGGCATGCACGCAACCTGGTTGCCGATGCCGCCGCGAAGTATTACTGGCGGTGGCGCGAGGACTGGCTGTTGTACGCGGCACTTTCCGGAACCACCACCTATCGATTGGATCCGGACATGCAGCTTTTAATCGGGGGCGACAATGGCCTGCGCGGCTATCCGTTGCGGTTCGAGTCGGGCACCTCCCGCGCGCTTTTTACGCTTGAGCAACGGGTCTTCACCGATTGGTTTCCGTTTCGCTTGGTTCGCGTGGGCGGCGCCGTGTTTGCGGACGTCGGGCGCACCTGGGGTACGGGCGTCGTCGGCAACAGCGATCCGGGATTGCTCAAGGATCTGGGATTCGGCCTGCGTCTGGGCAATACCCGCTCAGGTCTGGGAAATGTCCTGCACATCGACTTTGCGTTCCCCCTGAGTAATGTGGCGGGAATCCAGAAATTCCAATTTCTGGTGCAGACAATGCAGAGTTTCTAGGACGCAGCTTTGCCCCGCCGCGAGAAAAGCCATACGGCAGCACCGCATACCGCGAAGTTCAGCACCCACCACCACAGCTGGCGGCTGTTGTTCTTATCGTCCAATGGCCCGGGCACCGATGCGATCTCCAACGTGCCCTTGAGACTCTCCTTTGCCGCCCCTTGGGCCACCTGAAAGTCGACGGTCGCGGCGCCCGGCAGCGCGAGCTCCTTGGCCTGCAGGGAATAGCTGCCGTCGTCCTCGGCAGTCGTGGGGTGCGCCATGCCCCGCAAAACGACGGTTATCACGGCGTCCCTCACCGGCGCGTTGTCAACCAGGCGGCTGAGGTGAATGCTCATTTTATCGTCGTGGACGACGCCCACGGCCAATAGATCATTCGAGCGCGCTTCGACTCGAGGAATCGCCGGCGCGTCCGCAGCCCAGGCGCCCGCCGCCCATGCCCAGGTTACCACCCAGACTGCCAAGCTTCTCAAAGCGTGAAACCCATGACACCCAAGATCGTGCCGGCCAGGCTCGCGAGCACGCCGAAGATCGGGAAAAACACCTTGCGCGCGAGAAAATACAGGGAGCACAACACCAGTCCCAGCTCCAGCAATCCCTCGCCGATGTCGAAATACAGGGCACGGTGCTCCTCTTTGTCCGTTTCCTTGTCCTTCGCGCGCGCCTCTTCCTGAATCTTTTCCGCGTCGGCGGCGTACTTGGCGCGCGCCGCCTCCAACTTGTGAGTCACCGCCTCAAGCTTGGCAGGATCGGTGCTCAGCGTCGTCATCAGCGCCAATGCCACCTCTTCGGTGTTTTCGCGGATCTTCTTCGCTTGGTAATAAGTCCATTGGTCGTTCGACTCGGTGCGATGAATCACCGCGTCGGTGTGTGCGCGGTGCGAAGCAATCGTGACCACCGACAGGAGAATGCCGACGACGCCGACTAAAATACCCACGCGTCGGGTGTTGGGATCTGCGGCGTGTTCCGGAGTGACTTCAAGTTCAGGCATAAAATGTAAATGTCCTCAAATTTTTCTCAAAGATCCTTGGAAACCATGGTGCTCGGCGCGCTGATTCTGACCAGCACGTGCTCGACGTAATGCAATGCGAGGTTGGTCAGCAGCGTCGCCGCCGCCACCATGCAGGCCAGCAGCAACTGATTGACACCCGACAGAACCCCCATCGCGGAGGCGCACCACAGCGTTGCGGCGGTGTTGAGGCCGCGGATATCCGTACCGCGATGCAGGATGACGCCGGCGCAAATGAAGCCGCTGCCCGTGACCACCTGCGCCGCGACCCGTGAAACATCGCCGCCCAGGCTCAAGCCCGCAATCACGAAGGCGGCAGATCCCAGCGAGACCAGGGCATTGGTATGGATTCCCGCCGGATGTCCGCGCAGGCGCCGTTCCAATCCGATGATGGCGCCCAGGCCCAACGCCAACAGGAGTTGCAGGGCTTCCCTGGCGGTCGAATCCGTACCGAGCTGCATGCTTACATCCACCGTGGTTTCTTGTGCGGGTCTTGAGCAAATATACGCGGCAAATTTTAGCGCAAAACGCCGGGCGCGACCTCGCGTGCCAAGATCAAGCCGCGGTGATCGGCGCGTGCCTCGGCTGTGCGGCGACTCGCGCCATCCACGCGCGGATGTTGGGATAGGCGTCGCGCCAGCCGCCGCCCTCTGGAGCCACGTGCGTATAGGCGTAAAGCGCGATATCCGCCAGCGTAAATCGATCTGCCACCAGGAATTCCCTGCCCGTGAGGCCCAGTTCCAACACGCCGAGGGCCTCGTATCCCTTCGCGAGTTTCTCCGTGAGGCGCTCGCCCAGCTCCGCCGCGGTCTTTTTCAAGCTTTTCACCCAGAAGCGGGGGGTGGCGACATTCGGCTCCAGGTTGTACTGCTCGAAACACAGCCACCGCCAAACATTGGCCCTTGCCCAGGGATCGGCCGGCATCAGCTTCGATCCCTCCGCGAGAAAACTGATGATGGCATGGCTTTCCCATAAAAATCCGCGACCCTGCACCTCCAGCAGCGGGATTCTGCCGTTGGGATTTTTCGCTAAAAATTCCGGCGTGCGGGTCGCTCCCCGGGTGATGTCCAGTTCCACCAGCCGGTAGGGAATGTTCAGGTACTTCGCCGTCAGCCGGACTTTGTAGCCGTTGCCGGAAGGCAAATAGTCGTAGAGCGTGTACTGGGATTTCATTTGGCCACCTGCATTTTTGGATTGCCGCGTGCAATGCCGAGGACACCGCTGCGCACCACCTCGACGATTTCACCGAAGGCGCCGATGCCGGCGATGAATTCGCCGATCTCATGTTCCGTGCCGACAAGTTCGACGATGTAGCTCGATGCATCGGACGAAAGAATCCTGCCTCCAGCGCGGCGCAACAATGCGGCCACGGATTCGACCTGCTCCGCGCCGAGCTGCAATTTGATCAGCAGCAGTTCGCGCGCCAGGGTATCACCGACCGTCATGTCCTCGACGGCGACCACGTCGACGAGCTTCAGAAGTTGTGCGTTGATCTGCGCGATCACGGGATCCGATCCGATGGTCACCAAGGTCACGCGTGAGACGGTGGGGTCATTCGTCGGCGCGACCGAAAGCGATTCGATGTTATAGCCGCGTGCCGAAATCAAGCCGGTGACGCGAGTGAGCGCGCCGGCCTCATTCTGAAGAAGAATCGCAATGATGTGGCGCATTGGGTTGGGAGCGTGGAGTACTTGAGACAGGCTCCCAGGATACGGGAGCCCGGTGCTTGGGCGCCAGGGAGAGAACTGCTAGTCTTTCCGCGTGAACGACCATTCCGCCCCCCAAACTGCGCACCCTCTCGCCGGCACCATCATGACCGGCGCCGATATGCTGGTTCAGGTATTGGCCGACGAGGGCGTCGACACTGTTTTCGGCTATAGCGGCGGGGCGATTTTGCCGATATACGACGCGGTATTTCGCTTCAACGAGGAACACGATTCCGCCATGCCCCTCGTGGTGCCGGCCAATGAGCAAGGCGCCGCGTTCATGGCGGCAGGCTTCGCCCGAGCGAGCGGTCGGGTGGGCGTGGCACTCGTGACCTCGGGGCCCGGCGCCACCAATACCGTGACGCCGGTGCGCGATAGCCTGGCCGACTCAGTTCCTGTTGTGGTCATCTGCGGTCAGGTCCCGACGACCGCGATCGGCACGGATGCATTTCAAGAAGCGCCGGTGCCGTCCATCATGGGCGCCGTAGCCAAGCATGTCTTCCTCATTACCGATCCCACCAAATTGGAAGCAACGGTGCGAACCGCATTTGAGATTGCACGCACCGGCCGCCCCGGTCCTGTGGTTCTCGATGTGCCCAAGGATGTCCAGAATTGGAAAGGGGTGTTTCAGGGGTCCGGGCGCCTGGCGGTCCCGGGATACCGGCAGCGAATGAACCGGCTCGAGGCGGCCAGCCTGCCGGAGGCGGCCTGTGCCGAATTCTTTGCGGCGCTCGATGTCGCGAAACGTCCGCTGATTTATGCGGGCGGCGGCGTGATCAACGCCGGTGCGGCTGATGCGCTGCGCGAATTCTCGCGGCAGTTTCAGATTCCCGTGGTCACCACGCTGATGGGCATCGGGGCCATGGACACCGCCGATCCGCTATCGATGCGCATGCTCGGTATGCACGGCACGGCTTTCGCCAACTACGCCGTCGATGATTGCGATTGTCTGCTCGCTTTTGGTGCGCGGTTCGACGATCGCGTCGCCGGCAACGTGTCCAAATTTGCGGGCAGTGCCAGGTTCATTGCGCATCTCGACATCGACGCGTCGGAGATCGACAAGGTGAAGCGCTGCGATTGGAATCATGTGGGCCTCATGCCAGAGGCGCTGCGCGTTCTGACGGATTACGGCAAAACCAGGAATTTCAAGCGCGATTGGTCGGCCTGGCATCGGCACTGCAACGAGCTACGCGTCAAGTACGCCATGAATTACGATCGCAACAGCGCCTTCATTCAGCCGTATTACGTCATCGAGGAGATCAATCGCCTGACGCGCGGCGAAGCCATCATCACGACGGGTGTCGGGCAGCATCAGATGTGGGCGGCGCAGTACTTCGACTTCCGCACGCCGCGGCTGTGGCTCACCTCGGGCAGCATGGGCACAATGGGTTTTGGATTGCCGGCGGCGGTGGGCGCGCAATTCGCGCAGCGCGGCCGCCTGGTCATCGACATCGATGGCGATGCCAGCATCCGCATGAACATCGGCGAACTGGAAACCGTCACCACTTATGACTTGCCGATCAAGGTCGTGGTGCTCAACAACTTCGGCGACGGCATGGTCAGGCAATGGCAGAAGCTGTTCCACAAGGGGCGCATGAGCGCGAGCGACAAGAGCTTGCATACCAAGGATTTCGTCAAGGCGGCGAAGGCCGACGGGTTCAAATACGCGGTGCGGCTCGATCAGAAGGCCGACGTGCCCCGGGTGGTTTCAGAGTTCATCCAGTTCAAAGGGCCGGCTTTTTTGGAGGTCATCATCGACCGCGACGCCGGCGTTTATCCCATGGTTGGCCCCGGGCAGGGATACAGCGAAATGATCACCGGCGACTACATTCCCTCGCGCACCGTGGCCCCGGCCAAGACCCCCGACGCGTCGGAAATGTTCTAACCCACCAAGCTTTTCCGGGATCCTTGGTTCCGCCTCGCTACCACTGACCGACATTCTGCATTGTGGTCCAGGGTGCCGCGGGCGCGAGCGCAGGTCCTTTTTGCAGCAATTCGATCGATACGTTGTCCGGCGAACGCACGAAGGCCATGCGCCCGTCGCGCGGCGGGCGATTGATCGTCACGCCGTGATCCATGAGGCGTTTGCAGGCGGCATAGATGTCATCCACGGCATAGGCCAGATGACCGAAGTTGCGGCCGCCCGAGTATTCCTCGGGATCCCAGTTGTGCGTCAGTTCAACCTGCGCCGCCTGGTCGCCCGGCGCCGACAAAAAAACCAGCGTGTAGCGCCCCTGCGGATAATCCTTGCGGGATAATTCTTGCAGGCCGAGCGCGTCGCGGTAAAAGCGCAGCGACTGCTCGATGTCCGTCACCCGAACCATCGTATGTAGATATTTCATGAGTCCTCTCGTGATTCGCGAATTTGGAGCAACCCATGCACAAAAGCAAACTGTCCGGTTTCATCATCGATTGCGAGACCTTGGATCTTGATCGGGCCGCGGATTTCTGGGGAAACGCGCTGGGGATGCGCGTGCACGAGCTTCCGCCCGGCGAAGGCGAGATCTATAAGCGGCTGGAGGACAACCAACATGGCCTGCACATCGAAGTACAAGCGGTGGCTCATCCCAGCAGGGTTCATCTCGACATCGAAACCAATGATGTCGAGGCCGAAGTGCGCAGGCTGGAGAAACTCGGGGCGAAGCGTGTCGAGGCGATTCGCTCGTGGTGGGTCATGGAGGCCCCAACAGGGCAGCGATTCTGCGTGGTACGCGCCTGTTCCGAGGACTTTGAGGCGAAAGCTTCGCTTTGGCCTTGAGTGTTGTTTTGTTACCAATTGGCAACAGGTTTGACATAGTGCAGCAAAATCTAATTAAAATCCGTTAACTATTGGATTTATCTATGATATCGCCTATGATAGTGCCTGAAGGCGGTTCGTGTTTATTACCAGCGTTACTTACTTGCAACACTGGAAGACACAAACAAGGTTGAACGTTTGGGCACTCTTGTGCGGCGTATCTGCCACTAACGGACGTGCTAGGGTCTAAACCCAGCACCTGTTCCCCTCGAATTCCCCGGCTAGTCCGGGGACTCTTTTTTCTAATTCCACCGTTTTGAGCGCGGAATCGCTTAAATTCGCACTGATGAATGTCAAAGATGGTTTTACGGGATCGATCGGCAACACGCCGTTGATCCGCCTGCGGCACCTGAGCGACGAGACCGGCTGTGAGATTTTGGGGAAAGCCGAGTTCATGAATCCGGGCGGCTCGGTGAAGGACCGCGCCGCGAAATGGATCGTATTGGATGCCGAGCGCCGCGGCACACTGAAGCAAGGCGGCACTGTCGTCGAAGGCACCGCGGGCAACACCGGCATTGGCCTCGCGCACGTCTGCAATGCGCGGGGCTATAAGTGCGTGATTGTCATGCCCGACAACCAAGCCGCCGAGAAATATCAGATCATCGAGGCACTGGGCGCGGAGCTGCGCAAAGTTCCGGCGGTGCCTTACAGCAATCCGAACCAATACCAAAAGGTCGCGGGGCGCCTGGCGCAAGAATTGCCCGATGCCATTTGGGCCAATCAATTCGACAATACCGCGAATCGCGACGCACATTTCGAATCGACGGGACCTGAAATTTGGCGCGATACGGGCGGCAAGATCGACGCTTTCTGTGCTTCCACCGGCACGGGCGGCACCCTGGCCGGCACGGCCCGGTACCTGAAGTCCCAATCCGCCGCGGTGCGTATTGTGCTCGTGGACCCGCCGGGCAGCGCCCTGTATCACTACATCAAGGATGGCGAGCTGAAGTCCGATGGCGGCTCATCCATCACGGAGGGAATCGGCACCGGGCGCGTCACGGCGAATCTCGAGGGCGCGCCCATCGACGACGCGCTGCGCATCTCCGATGCGGAAACCATGCACTTCGTCTATCGGCTGCTGCGCGAAGAGGGGCTGCTGCTCGGCAGTACGGCGGGAATCAATGTCGCCGCCGCGGTCACGTTGGCCAAACAGATGGGTCGCGGCCACACCATCGTCACCGTGCTGTGCGACGGCGGCGCGAAGTATCAATCGCGGTTGTTCAATCGGGCGTGGATCGCCGAGCGCGGCTTCACCGACGCGATCGCCTGAAGCTCAAGCCGAGCGGGAAACCGCAAGTTGCTGCGCGGAGTTGAACCAAGCCAACGAGTCGTGCAAGGAGACCACGTCGCCCACGATCAACAGCGCCGGTGACTCGAGTCCCGCGCGGGCGGCGGCCTCCGCGATGGTGTCCAGGGTTCCCGTGATGACGCGTTGATCAGCCAGCGTGCCCTGCGCTATGAGGGCGGCCGGCAGCACTGCGGCCGCGCCGTGCTGCCTCAGTCTGGCGGCGATATGTTCCACGCGCGCGAGCCCCATGTAGAACACGGCAGTGATTCCGGGCTTGGCCAGTGCCCGCCAATCGGGCTCGTGTCCGTCCGCATCGCCGTGCCCCGCGACGAACGTGACGCTATGCGCGTGATCCCGATGGGTCAGCGGTATGCCGGCGTAGGCGGCGCAGCCGGCCGCGGCCGTGATGCCGGGGATCACCGAGAAATCGATCCGTGCGCTGCGAAGCGCTTCGAGCTCCTCGCCGCCGCGGCCGAAAATGAATGGATCGCCGCCTTTCAGTCGGACCACGCGCCGGCCGGCAAGCGCGTTCTCAATGAGCAGGGCATTGATTTCCGCTTGCGTGCTGCCCAGGCCGCCGGCCGCCTTACCCACGCAAATCCGCCGGGCGTCGCGCCGTGCCATGTCAAGCACCGCCGGGGGCACCAGCCGGTCGTGCAGGATGACATCGGCATCCTGCAGCGCCCGCAGCGCTTTCAAGGTCAGCAGTTCCGGATCCCCGGGTCCGGCGCCCACCAGCGTGACCTCTCCCGCCGTTCGCGGCGCATTTGAGGCACTCGCCAAGAGCTGCTGCGCCATTCTTTGGGCGCCATGCGCATCGCCCTCGACGAAACGCCGCGCGGCAGGGCCATCCACCAGGCTTTCGAAGAAACGGCGCCGCGCATCGGTATCGCGCAGCCGCCGCCGGGCGGCGTGCCGCAGGGACCGCAACCACAACGCAAATTCGCCGATCCGTTTTGGGATGAGCGCCTCCAGCCGCTCGCGCAGGCGGCGCGCCAGCACCGGCGATGTGCCTGCGGTTGAGATCGCCACCAGCACGGGGTCGCGATCGATGATGGCCGGAACGATGAAGCGCGAGGCTTCGCGGTCGTCGACAACGTTGACGGGAATGCTGCGCGCCTCGCAGAGCGCTGCAATCCATCGATTCACGGCGCGTCGCGAGGTTGCAACGATGACCAGCCGGGCACCATCAAGATCATCCGGTACGAACTCGCGCACCGCCGCGCTGATTTTGCCGGCGGCCGCGCGCTCGCCAAGCTCGGGCAGAAGCTCCGGTGACACCAACAAAATCTTCGCGCCGGTTCGCTCGAGCAGCGCGAGCTTGCGCAGCGCCACCTCGCCGCCGCCGACGATCAACACCTTCTGTGCCGTCAGATCGAAGAAAACTGGAAAGTAGTTCATTTGGCGAGCGTTGGCTCCGGTCCTTAGCTGTGCTTGTCTCCGCTCCTAAGCCGTTGGCATAGCACGCATTTTCAATCCGCGGCTATTGGGCCCCCCGCCACTATAGGGCGGGCGGCGGCGGCGCAAAACGAATTCCCAGGCATGAGTACATGCCTGTTCGTGATGCGCCATAACCTTATATGCTAACCATCCAAGACCAAAGCTAAGGCAGTCGATGAAATTTCAGCAATTGCGCTATCTGGTGGCGGTCCACGAAAATGGACTGAACATCACGGCGGCTGCGCGGCAACTGCACACCTCGCAGCCCGGCGTCAGCCGCCAGCTAAAGCTGCTGGAGGAAGAGCTCGGATTCCAGTTGTTCGAGCGCGAGGGCCGCGCGCTCACGCGCACGACCGCCGCGGGTGAGGAGATCATTTCGCGAGCCAGCAGCATCTTGCGCGAAATGCAAAATATCCGGCGCACCTCCGCCGAGCTGCGCAAGGCCGACGGCGGCACGCTTTCGATTGCCACCACCCACACCCAGGCGCGCTACGTGCTGCCCGAGGTGATTCGCGCATTTCGTGCCAAATATCCGAAAGTGCGTCTGCATCTGCACCAGGGCACTTCCGAGCAGATTGCGGAAATGGTGGCGCGCGACCGCGTCGATTTCGCAATCGCAACCGGCTCGGAAGAATTGTTCCCGCATCTGGTTCGCCTGCCGGTGTACCACTGGCACCGCGCGGTGGTCGTGCCGCGCGGGCATCCACTGGCCGCCGCCGGCAAGCTCACGCTCAAGAAGCTGGCCGAATATCCCATCGTCACCTATGTCTTCAGCTTCTCGGGCCGCTCCTCGTTGCCGGCATTGTTCGAAACCGCCGGCCTGTCGCTGGATGTCGCATTGACGGCGCGCGACTCGGACGTGATCAAAACCTATGTGCGAATCGGCCTTGGGGTAGGCATCCTGGCGCGCCTGGCCATCGACCCGGTGGTCGACTCCGATTTGGTCGTGCTGGACGCCTCGCATCTGTTCGAGGGCCACACCACGTGGATAGGATTTCGTCGCAGCGCGCTGCTGCGTGCCTATATGTATGAATTCATCGAGCTGCTCGCGCCCCATCTGCCGCGCAAGCTCGTGCGGGAAGTTGAGAAATTGGAGACCCAAGAGGACATCGACCGAATCTTGAAAGATCTGGTCATTCCGCTGCGCGATGTTCCTTAGGTCAGCGTGCCGGCGATCGGCGCGCCGGCCGCGGAAACTCGGGTGCGGAGCTTATGCACCAGTCCTAGGTCGTTCGCAGGCTGATAGGCTGCCGTGAATGTCGAGAATGCCGTATAAGCGTCCGCGATATCGGTATCGGACAACTCGAAGCTGTTGAAGCCGCAGCGTGCCATGAAAAATAGCTGATCGCGGCGCACATAGCCGGTTGCACGCAGCTCCCCGGCAAAATGCCAATGCTCGCGCAGCTGCCTACCTTGCGTATAGCCGCGTCCTTCGCTGGGCCCGGAAAATTCGGCGGCAACGAGCGCGAAATGTTCAAGGTCCGGCGCCAGCTGTTCCACATGCTGAGCAGGTGAGAGCACAACGCCGAGAGGCGTACCGCGCGCGAGCCAGGTATCGGGTTCCAACTGCCATTGGGCCAGGGTGACGATGAGCGGCGCGGCGGAATCGGTCGCGGCTTCGGTAACATAGCGCCATTCATCGACGACTATCTTTGCGTCACGCAGCAATCGGCGCGGCATACGCTCTCTCCTTGAAAGGCTTGATACCGAGGCGGCGCACGGTGTCGAGGAAGCGCTCCTCCGGCGCGCGCTCCTCCACGTACACCTCCAACAGGTGCTCGATGGTTTCGGCCACTTGCGCCTTGGGCACGGACGGACCGATCACCGATCCCAAGGACGCATCCGCACCGGCCGCGCCGCCGATGGTGATTTGATACCACTCCTCGCCGCCTTTATCGACACCGAGAATGCCGATGTTGCCGACGTGGTGATGACCGCAGGCATTCATGCAACCCGACATTTTGATGTCGATCTCGCCCAAATCGTAAATATAGTCGTAGTCGTCGAACCGCTCGTTGATGAGCCTCGCGACGTCGATGGAACCCGCATTCGCGAGACTGCAGAAGTCCAGTCCCGGACAGCAAATAATGTCGGTCAGCGTCCCGATGTTGGGCGTGGCGAGCCCCGCGCGCTCAAGGGACTGCCACAGCTCGTAGGTGCGGCCCTGCTCGACATCGGCGAGCAGCAAGTTTTGCGTATGGGTCACGCGCACTTCGCCAAAGCTGAAGCGATCCGCGAGATCGGCGATGAGATCCATTTGGACGTCGGTGGCATCGCCTGGCGCCACGCCGGGCTTCTTCAGGGACACATAGACCGCACGATAACCGGGTACCTTGTGCGCTGTGGTGTTGTAGCGGTACCAAGCCCGAAAGGCCGTTTCCCTGCCCGCCTCAGGCGAGGTGTTTGACAGCGCAAGGTAGGCGGGCGGATTGAAAAAACTGCGCATCCGCTCGATCTGCGCAGCATCGACGCGCAGCCCGCCGTCGCGGAGCGAATCCCACTCGGCCTCCACCCGCCGCGTGAATTCTTCTATCCCCAACGACCGGACCAGGATCTTGATGCGCGCCTTGGTCAGGTTGTCGCGGCGTCCCTCCAGATTGTAGACCCGCAGTATTGCCTCGAGATACGAGAGCAAATGCTCGCGCGGCAGGAATTTGCGCACCACCTGACCGATAATGGGCGTCCGCCCCAGTCCGCCTCCGGCGAGGATTTCAAAACCTAGCTCGCCGCTATCGTCCCGCACGATGTGGACCCCGATGTCATGCACCAGCGAAGCGGCACGGTCCTGCGGTGCACCGGTGACCGCGATCTTGAATTTGCGGGGCAGGTAGCTGAACTCGGGATGGAAGGTCGACCATTGGCGGATGATCTCGCACCAAGGCCTCGGGTCCTCGAGCTCATCGGGCGTGATGCCGGCCAGGTGATCTGAGGTGGTGTTGCGAATGCAATTGCCGCTGGTTTGGATGGCGTGCATTTCAACCTCGGCGAGTTCCGCGAGAATGTCGGGAACCTGCTCGAGTTTGGGCCAGTTGAACTGGATGTTTTGGCGCGTCGTGAAGTGTCCGTAACCGCGATCGTAGTCGCGCGCGATTCTCGCCAGGGTGCGAAGTTGCGTCGTCGACAGCAACCCATACGGGATTGCGATGCGCAGCATCGGCGCGTGACGCTGGATGTACAGGCCGTTGCGCAGGCGCAGATGCTTGAATTCGTCCTCGCTTAACGCTCCCTTGAGGAATCTTTGCGTTTGGTCACGAAACTGCGCCACCCGCTGGCGTACGAGAGTTTTGTCGGTGACGTCGTACCGATACATGCGGGCACGATACTTTGCGCGCCCGCAGTCGCGCCAATACCCGCGCAACATGAGCTTATGACTGCCGATCCTTGTCAGTCATTGCCGATCCTTGTCAATTCGCGCAATAGTTCCTTTTGTAATAGGTAAAAACCGTGATTTGCTTGGCAGAGCGAATTTGAGGTTCGGCGCAGCATCGTGGGGGTCACAAAGGGTCCCCATTTGGCTAAAGATCTCACGGAAGTATCGGTCGCACCGGACACCTACCACGTCTCGCCCGAGCCCATGCTTTTGATCGCAGATTTGCACGGGGCGCTGGCGCTTTGCCTGCACGACGAGGGGCGCGGGGTGGGCGGCTTGCTGCATCTGAGATTCATGGGCGGAACCGGCCGGCCCAGCGATGTGACGGACAATACATTGAGTTCCGTCCTGGTGGTGCTCGACAAGTTCAAGCGCGCCGTTCTCGGTAATGCGGCGCGGCGCGACGAAGTGCAGGCGCGCATTCTCGCGCATGCCTTGCCGCCGACAGATGCCGGTGAACCGAGTGCTTCGCTGGTCGATTTGATTCAAGCGGATCTCGCGGATGGCAAGATTGCCTGCGGATCGCAGACCATGCGGCGCACGGAAGGTGTGCGCGTGTGTTTCCAACCTTTCGAAGGCCGCGTCTGGATTTGCGGCCCCAACGATCTGCGCTCGGCAGGCCGCGCGCATCACTCGGCCGGCTGATTTCATTATAAGATTCCCGTAGGGTTTACGGGGGTCCACATGCGGGTCGCGCTCCTCGGGGCAGTGGTGTTCTTAAGCGCTTGCGCTACCGACGGACTGAATTTGGCGCCGCCGCCGGGCGTGGATTTCAGCGGCCACTGGAAGCTCAACGCGGCCGACAGCGACGATCCCATGCACCTGCTGCAAATTGCCAATGCTCAAGCCGGTGCCGCAGCCGACAACGCTGCACGCGGCGGGCGCAGCGGCCGCGGCGGCCAGGGCGCGGGGTTTCCGACTCTGATGCCTCCGGCGACGCCATCCGTCAGCTTGCTGTCCGAGGCCGCGCGATTTCCGGGAAAACAACTCGATATCAAACAGGTGGGCGGCGTGCTTACCTTCACCTCGCAGGGTCAAACCCGCGTGTGTCAGCCCGGGGACGCTAAAAAGACGCAGCGGCATCACCGCAATTCCGAAGGCGCCGATGCGCCCTTGCCCGCTGCGCGAGACACGCCGCCCCCGCGATGTGGCTGGCTCGAGAAGACATTGATCGTGCGCAGCAGCGAGCAGGAAGAAGATCGTCCTCCTTTCGAAGAGCACTACCGCATTTCCGAGGATGGCCAGCGACTGGTTGAGGAAGTGAATTTCAGAGGCGGACGTTCGAACGGCTTCACGATGTCCCGCGTATGGGATCGCTTGCCCCAATAAAAAAGCCGGGCTTTTAAGCCCGGCTTTTAGGTCCCCATGCCTCTCGCGACGCGTTTTTAAGAGCGCTCAACGATGATCGGTCTTTTTCTTTCCCTTGTGTCCAATTGCGTCCGAGCAACACTCTAGCTGTGGTCCGTCGCCGAAGCTAGCCCTATTGCAAAGAAGTGTAAAAATTAATGTAGCGCAGAAACAACAGTTATGGGGGCCCCGGCGAGGAAGGGCGGCGAGTTCGAGTATCCTAAACGGACCAGAACCAGCTTTGGGGAGCTTAAGATCCGTGGCAAGGCATTCGAAATCGACTGCGAAATCGACTGTGCCGGCAGCTGCGGTACGAACTCGACGTGCTTATTTCGACTGTCGATTCGGCCAGCTGCATGTGCGCACCGCATTTCCCTCGACGGGTGGCTTCGACGAGCAGGTGACGCTCTTCTGCCTGCACTCTGATCAAAGCTCCAGCCGCACTTTCGCGCGATTTCTGCCCGAGATAGCCGATGTGCGTTCGGTCTATGCACCCGATCTGCCCGGACTGGGCGAATCGGATCCCTCGCCGACTGCCGGCGAGGATGCGGCGGCGGATGCGATTTCAGATCTCGCGGACGACCTACGGCTGCGTCAGATCGACCTGTTAGGGCTTCATAGCGGCGCCCGCGTTTCCTTGGACCTTGCCGCGGCGCGGCCGGCACTGGTGCGGCGCCTGGTACTGGTAGGGGTACCTGGCGCCCACCCATTGCCGGTAATCAAGCAGCAATCGCTCATCATGCGGACGCGGCTCGAAACGCCGGAGGATATGGCCAGGCTGAAAAGCGCGCTGCCGAATGGCAAGTTCGTCGATATCGACGACTATGCCAGTGACTTGTTCGCCGCTGCCCCCAAGACACTGGCCAAGCAGATCGGCACGTTTCTGACCGGCTGAGCTTCAAACCCGCCATGCGGCTCAATAAGTACATCAGCGAAACCGGCGCGTGTTCGCGCCGCGAGGCGGACAAGTGGATCGAGGCAGGCCGCGTGAGCTTGAACGGCCAGCCCGCTACGTTGGGCACCCAGGTGGCCGATGGCGATGAAGTGCGCATCGACGGCAATTTGATCGGCATCAAGAAGCAGCAGGTCTACATCGCGCTCAACAAGCCGGCGGGCATTATCTGCACCACCGAAGCGCACATCGAGGACAACATCATCGATCACGTGGGGTACCCGGAGCGGATTTTTCCCGTGGGCAGGCTGGACCGTGATTCCGAAGGGCTGATACTGCTGACCAACAACGGCGACATCGTCAATGAAATACTAAGATCGGAAAGCAATCACGAGAAGGAATACCTGGTTACCGTGGATCGCCCCATCACGGACCTGTCGCTGCGCATGCTCGCGGCCGGCGTAAAAATCATGGGCGAATTGACCAAACCCAGTAAAGTGATCCGGGTCAATCCGCAATCGTTTCGAATCATTCTTACCCAAGGGCTGAATCGACAAATCCGCCGCATGTGTTCAGCGCTCGGCTACAAAGCACAGCGCTTGCAGCGCGTGCGCATCATGAATATCCACTTGGGAAATCTGCGGCCCGGTCAGTGGCGCCATCTGACGTCCGCGGAACTCGCGGGATTGATGGATTAGCCGGGGGGCCGGCGTGCCCGAACGCGGCTTCTAACGGGGTCGCAGCGTTGCAGACGGAACGCCATCGGACCATTGCCGGCCGCAGCTGACGCGCCAATCCGGATCTTCAGCCTTATCCGCCAGCCAACGA
>Ga0307474_10001790_pt1 | contig 15525 bp, 11 predicted proteins | sample atmos_gasesECM1C_2_FD_203312 | JGI IMG/M metagenome (GOLD analysis project Ga0307474, IMG submission 203312) | Hardwood forest soil microbial communities from Morgan-Monroe State Forest, Indiana, United States - atmos_gasesECM1C_05 | ecosystem: Environmental > Terrestrial > Soil > Temperate... | reverse complement strand
GATACAAAAACAGGGACAAAAGCCGCCCGCCTGGGAAGGCGGCTGCTACAAAGGCACAGCAAATAACTAGTGCGCACTTCTACGGCTCGGCCGCGGTTTCTACCAGCGGGTTGTGCGGACGGCGAATCATTTCGTGTAGCGAGGCGCCCGCGGGAACCATCGGGTAGACCGAGTCTTCCTGCTCCACGCGAAAATCGATCAGCACGGATTCTTTCGAGGCACGTGCTGCGCGAATGGTGGAGGTGACGTCGCCGCGTGCGGTGACGCGTTCACCGCGAATGCCAAAAGCGTTGGCGAGAGCCGCGAAATCAGGAGCGACGAGCGGAGTGGCTACGTAGCGCTTGTCGTAGAAAAACTCCTGCCATTGGCGAACCATGCCGAGAAACCCGTTGTTGATGATGGCGATGTTGACTTTGATTTTTTCCTGAACGATGGTCGCAAGCTCGCTCATAGTCATCTGAAAACCGCCGTCGCCGACCACGACCCAGACATCGGCGTCAGGCCTGGCGAATTTTGCTCCGATGGCCGCGGGAAGTGCGAAGCCCATGGTGCCGAGACCGCCGGAAGTGATCAGTGTGCGCGGATTATTGTGGTGGTAATACTGCGCCTCCCACATCTGATGCTGACCGACGTCGCTGACGACGATCGCGTCGCCGTTGGTCTCTTTCCACAAATCGTTGATGACGTGCGCGGCGTAGAGATGGCCGGTGTCCGGCAAGCTTTGGATGTCGCGAACGGCGGAATCGCCTTTCATTTCGTTGATGCGATTTCGCCAGGCGCTGCGTTCTTTTTTCTCGATGTGCGGAAGCAATTGTTCTAGAACTTCGCGAGCATCGCCGACCAGCGCTGCGTCGACTGGAACGTTTTTATTGACTTCGGAGCGATCAATTTCGATGTGAATTTTGCGCGCGCTCTTGGCGTAGGTACGCAGGTCGCCGGTGACGCGATCGTCAAAGCGCATGCCGACAGCGATTAGCAGGTCGGCCTCTTGGATGGCGTGATTGACCCAGGCCTCGCCATGCATGCCCATCATGCCCAGATTGAGCGGATCGTTGGCGGGGAAGCAGCCAATGCCGAGAAGGGTCATGGAAACATAAAAGTCGCCGGCGCGAACAAATCGGTCGAAAGCCTTCATCGCGCCAGAAATCATAATGCCGTGCCCAGCGAGAATGAGCGGACGCTTTGCGGAATGCAAAAGTTCGATGGCGCGGTCGAGTTCGGCCTTGTCGATGCCGGCGCGAACACGCTTCGGCGGAAGCTTCGGAGCAGAAGCGTTCCAGTCGAATTCGGTACAAGCTTGTTGCGCGTCCTTGGTGATGTCCACGAGGACCGGGCCGGGACGGCCAGAGTTTGCGATGATGAACGCTTCGCGCATCGTGCGTGCAATGTCTTCAGCGCGCGTGACGACGACATTGTGCTTGGTGATCGGCATGGTGATGCCAGTGATATCGATTTCCTGAAAGGCATCGGAACCGAGAAGCTTGCTGCCGACTTGGCCGGTAATGCAGACCACCGGCGAAGAGTCAAGCATCGCAGTGGCGATGCCTGTGACCATGTTGGTGGCGCCGGGACCACTGGTGGCCATGGCCACACCGACCCCGCCGGTGGCGCGCGCGTAGCCGTCTGCCATGTGGGTTGCGCCCTGTTCATGGCGTACCAGGATGTGGTGGAGCTTCGATTTGCCGAGCGCGTCGTAAACAGGAAGAATCGCGCCGCCCGGATAACCGAAAATGTGTCTTACGCCGAGAAGTTCCAACGATTGGCAGAGTATTTCCGCGCCGGTGAGTTTCATAGCGTCCTTCCCGATTGCACTGGATGCGACGTTGTCTGCGGCAGAACGGTAACCGCGCCGCGCGAAGCGGACGACACGAGAAATGCATACTTGGCCATAACTCCATCGCTAAAACGCGGAGCCGGCGGTGTCCAGTTGGCTAGGCGCTGCTTAATCTGATCCGCAGTCAATTCCACATTGAGAGTGCGATTTGGAATGTCGAAGACGATGGTGTCGCCGTCGGCCACTGCGGCAATCGGACCGCCGTGCGCGGCTTCGGGGGCGACGTGGCCGGCCATGAGTCCGTGCGTGGCGCCGCTGAAGCGGCCGTCAGTGAGGAGAGCAACGGAGTCACCGAGGCCTGCACCCACCAAAGCGGCAGTGACGGCAAGCATTTCGCGCATGCCCGGGCCGCCTTTTGGTCCTTCGTAGCGAATCACGATGACATCGCCAGCTTTGATTTTATTTTTGTCGATTTCGGCGAAGGCCGCTTCTTCACTATCGAACACGCGAGCGGCGCCGCGGAAATTCATGGTGTTGTGGCCGGCAACTTTTATTACGCAGCCTTCGGGAGCGAGATTGCCTTTCAAGATGACGAGGCCCCCGGTTGGCTTAAGCGGATTTTTCGCGTTGCGCACCACTTCTTGTTCGGGTTTTTCTTTCGCGGCTTCCGCTTCCTGCGCGAGGGTCTTCCCGGTCACGGTAATCGCATCGCCCTGCAGAAGCCCCGCTTCGATCATGCGCTTGGCGATCAGCGCCGTGCCACCGGCAGCGTACAGATCGGTGGCGACAAAACGGCCGCCGGGTTTCAGGTCGGCGATGATCGGAGTCTTGGAGCTGACGCGATCGAAATCGTCGATGGAAAGCGGAATCTTCACTTCGTTGGCGATCGCTAGCAGATGCAATACGGCATTGGTTGAGCCGCCGGTGGCCGCAACGCCGGCGATGGCGTTTTCGATGGCGGTCTTGGTAATGATTTTAGATGGCGTGATATCGCGGCGAAGAAGATCGAGAACCATTTCGCCAGCGCGTTCGCCTGCAGCAGCTTTGCCTGCATTGGTTGCGGGAACACTCGACAGACCGATGGGAGCGATACCGAGAAATTCGGCGACCAGGGCCATGGTGTTGGCGGTGAACTGTCCGCCACAGGCGCCAGCTCCGGGACAAGCGGACTTTTCCAGCGCCAACAAGCGAGCATCACTCATTTTGCCGCTGGAATGTGAGCCAATCGCTTCGTAAACATCTTGAATGGTGACGGGATGGCCTTCAAATTCGCCGGGAGCAATAGAACCGCCATAGAGAATGAGTCCGGGAACGTTCAAGCGAGCGAGCGCCATGATGCCGCCGGGAATTGTCTTGTCGCAGCCGACCAGAACCACCAGTGCATCGAAAAGATTTCCGCGCGTGACAAGTTCTATCGAGTCGGCAATCACTTCACGGCTGATCAGGGAAGCTTTCATGCCCTCGGTGCCCATGGTAATGCCGTCGGAAATGGAAACCGTGTTGAACTCGAGCGGCGTTCCGCCCGCTTTGCGGATACCGTCTTTTACATGTTGCGCGAGTTCGCGCAGGTGATAATTGCAGGGGCCGATTTCGATCCAGGTATTGGCGACGCCGATGAGCGGCTTCGAGAAGTCCTCATCCTTGAGGCCAGAAGCACGAAGCATGGCGCGGGCACCGGCGCGGCTGGCGCCTTTGATTAAAGTTTGGCTGCGTAGATTAGGACTGTCCTTGGTCACTTCCGCTTCCCCCTCACGGCTGCGCGCTGGCAAACCGCGCCTAACGAAGAATACAAAAAAATTGGGCCATCAGCCTGGTTTGGATGATGGCCCGAGTCTCTCGGAACTTCACTATTAGGCCGCCATCACCCGCTCTTGCCGTCGATTGCGACAGCTTTGCTAATTCGTATAATTCCGGGTACGACGCAGACCTGCGTCCCTATCAGTATCACGGGTTGTTGCGTCGTCATGGCGCTGCGAGTCATTTCGTTGCTCAGTAAACGGGCCGCTGCGGGCAGCACCGCTTCTCGCCATGTAAAGTAACAGATTGGGCTACGCCGGTCAATGAGTCCAATTAATAGAAATGACTTCTATGATAAGCCGAGCTTATCGCAGCGGCGCACGCACCGGAGAGGCGCCTGGTGCACGGGGAACTTTTGTGCGGTGCTCTGGGAATCCTGAAAGAGGAAAAGCGCCTGTCCCTGAGTCGATTCGGTAACTCTGGCCTGTCTCCAGCCGTCTATATCCATTAGCAGGTTCGTTCGACGGTCCACAGGTGAATATGATGAAAGCCCGGTTTTTGCTGCTCGGCTTTGCCATTGCTTCAGTAACGAGTTTTGTTTACAGACCCTTTGCGGGAGCGCAGACTCCGCAAAGCGACGCCACGCAAGCGCCGGCCGGGCCGCCTGTCACCACGCAAGCAGGGCCGGAGGCGTCGCGGAGGGGAGGCCAGGGCCGCGGTCCAGGAGTATTCGGCAAAATTTCCGCTTTGCAAGCTGATTCGATTGAGGTGACTGCACAGGACGGTACGAAAGCCTCGATCAAGCTGACCAGCAGCACTGAGTTCCGCAAAGACCGGCATCCCGCCAAAATGAGTGACTTTAAAGTCGGAGACACGGTTGTGGTTCGAACCACTCAGGACTCAGGAAGTGCGGCGGGAGCTACAGCCCTGATGGTGGCCGCAGTTCCGCCGGAAGGATTCATAGGGCGAGGTGGCGGGGGTGGAGGCGGGCAAGGGATGACCCAGGGGACGATGGGCAAAGATTACGTTGTGGGAGAAGTGAAGAGCCTCGATCCTCCCAAGTTGGTCGTGCTGCGAACTGACAATGTGACGCAAACGCTGGAGCTGAACGAAGACACATCATTGCGCCGCGGGCGCGACAGCATCACCATGGCGGACATTCAACCGGGCGATCACATATTCGTGCGCGGCGCGGTTGCAAACGGAGCTTTCGTTCCGAAGAACGTGATGGTGATTCCGCCTGAACAATGGAAGCGCATGCAGGAAATGATGAGCGAGGGCGGCCAGGGGCGTCCTGCACCGCAAAATTCGCCCGGACCGCCCCCACCTGCGGCGCCTTCAACGGCGCCAACTCCGCCGGAGCAGCGCAATTGAACAGGATTTTCCGCGGACTGATCATTCTCATCGCCCTGGCCCTGATCAGTGCGGTGTGCTTCATGTGTCTGGCAAGCGCGCAAGAACCGCCCAGATCGTCCGCAGCAACATTCCAAATTTCCGGGAGCGTGCGCAATGGCAAAATACTGTTGCCAGGCGTCACTGTGAGTGCTGCCAATACGCTTACCGGCAAGAAGTATTCGGTCGTGTCCGCAACAAACGGAACATTTCAATTTACAGGATTGCCGCGCGGCCGCTACGTAGTGCGAATGGAATTCATGGGCTTCGCAACGGTGACGCAGGAAGTTGTGCTGAATCCCGAAAATCCCGTCGGCAAAGTGGAAGCTGAATTGATGCTTGCCTCCCGGCAAAAGGAACAACAAGCGGAAACGGCGCAGAACGCGCGTCGCGGCTTTCAGAGCCTGGCGATGAACAGCACGCTGTCCGCTTTGGCGGGCGAAGGGGGCGCGGCAGGACTCGGGGGAAACGGCGCTGGCGGAGGAGGCGGGACCAGCGATTCCTCGGGTTTGCCATTGGGTGGCGCGGGTCTCGAGAGCCCGACCGAGTCGGTAAGCATCAGTGGCGCGCAAGGACGCACGCAGGATTTTGGAGGCGGATCGGAACAGGACCTGGAAGATCGCATTCAGGAATTTCGCGATCGCATGCAACGGGAAGGCGGAGCAAATCTTCAAGGCGGCGGACAGCAGGGTGGGGGACAGGGAGGAGCAGGCGGGCAAGGTGGCGGAGGAGGCGGTGGTGGTTTCGGCGGTGGCCCGGGGGTAATAGCGATCGGCCGTTTGGGACGAAACTTCAACATCAACCAGCCGCACGGATTTTTGTATTTTCAGGACGACGATTCCGCATTCGACGCGCGACCTTATTCTTTGACCGGAATTCCCACAGCCAAAGCGAGCTACAACACGTCGCGCTTCGGAGCAAATATCGGCGGACCGTTGAACATTCCGAAAATCTTCAACGGCGGCAACAAATGGTTTTTTTTCGCGGGATGGAACGGCACGCGCGGCAGTACGCCTTATGATTTTTTCTCCACGGTTCCGACGCTTGCCGAACGTGGCGGGAATTTTTCTCAGGCAACTTATAACAATGGCAGCCCGGTGCAAATTTTCAATCCAAAAACCGGGCAGCAGTTACAATTTAATGGCGTAATGAATGCGATTGATCCGGCGAACATCAGTTCCGCCGCGCAAAACCTTTTGCAATTCATTCCCTTGCCGAACATCGCGACCACGGCTTCGGGCCAAAATTTTCATACTGTGACATCTGGAGCGAGCACGTCCGATGCGGTAAATCTGCGGCTCATCCATAACTTCGGCGCGATGCCGTCGGGTCCCCTACAAATTGGTCCGGGTGGCGGAGGCGGCCGCGGCGGCCGGCGAAATCAGAACAACATCAACTTTGGATTGAACTGGCAGAGGACGTCGACGGACTCGATAGGCATATTTCCCTCGCTCGATGGCGGAACCAGCACGCAGGGCCTCAGCGCCAGCGTGGGATGGGTGTACGGGAAGGGCCGGCTCACCAATAATCTGCGCTTTAACTACAACCACAATCACGTTTCGACGACAAACCTGTATTCCGGAATTGAAAACGTCGCGGGAAACGCCGGGATCACGGGAATTTCGACCGACCCGTTTGACTTCGGATTGCCGGGACTGAGTTTCACCAGCTTCGGCGGATTGAGCGACCCGACGCCGCGCCGCGAATTGGACCAGACCTACACGATTTCCGATACCGTCGCGTGGAATCGCGCAAAACACAACTGGCGTTTCGGCGGGGACTATCGGCGCATCCTGCAGAGTTTCCGTTCGGCGCGGAATGCGAACGGCTCGTTTGTGTTTACTGGATTTGCCACCGGCGATTATTCCGGCGGCTTGACGCAGGCTGCTCCGAATACCGGATATGACTTCGCCGATTTTCTGCTAGGCTTGCCGCAGCAAACCAGCTTGCAGTTGGGAACCGATTCGTATGATTTTCGCGCGAACTCCTATGATCTGTTCGTGCAAGACGATTGGCGCGTTCGCTCGAGCGTCACTTTGAATATAGGTCTGCGCTACGAATACAACGGCCCGTACACCGAGGCTCACAATCGCATCGCGAACCTCGATGTTGCTCCGAGCTTTTCGTCTGCAACGCCGGTGCTGCCGGGACAAACAGGGCCGGTGTTCGGCAAGTTCCCGGCGTCGCTGCTAGAACCAGACCGAAACAATTTTGCACCGCGTCTTGGCCTGGCGTGGCGGCCGCTGAAGCAAACTGTGGTGCGGCTCGGTTATGGAATAAACTACAATCTCGCGCAATACGGAACGGTGATTCAGAATTTCGCATTTCAGCCGCCATTCGCGACAACGCAAACCAATTCCGTCAGGAATCCCGCAACCAGCGACCTGACGCTCGTCAACGGGTTTCCAGGGACCACCACCGGCGCGGTAACAAACAATTTTGCGATTGATCCGAACTATCGCCTGGGATATGTACAAGTCTGGAATCTGGATTTGCAGAAAACTCTGTCGCACGGTTTTCTGCTGAATGTCGGCTACAACGGAGCAAAGGGCACGCATCTTGACGAAGACCGCGCCATCGTTACCAATAATACTCAGCCGTTTATTTACCAATCGTCCGCGGCAAATTCCGTTCTCCATGCACTATCAGTTCGTGTCCGCAAGCGTATGGCGTCGGGACTCGGCTTCAGCGGAAGCTACGTTTTCTCCAAGTCAATTGATGATGCATCGTCAATCGGTCTGGGCGGAGTCATCGTGGCACAGGATCCGTTCAACATTGCCGCCGACCGAAGTCTTTCCAGCTTCGATCAAAGGCACAAATTTACCGGAAGCTGGATGTACGATTTGCCCTTCGGCGAAAACCATCGCATGGCTTCGAAGGGCGCGATTTCGCACGTTTTGGATGGCTGGCAGTGGAGCGGGAGCGCGACGATCGGATCGGGATTTTATTTTACGCCGAATGTGCGCGGCGGCAGCGTGGACATCGCCCGCGGAGTCAGCGGTTCGCAGCGAGCGAATTACGTCGTCGGACAATCGATTTCGCTCAGCGACCCCACTTCGTTGGAGTGGTTCAACACGGCGGCGTTTTGCGCGCCCACAACCTCTTCTGCTTGCGTGAATCCGACCGGATCGCCGTTCGGCGACGCAGGCCGCTTCATCATTGAAGGCCCCGGCCAATTTTCGTTGAACATGGCGCTAAGCAAGACCATCCAAATACACGAATCCCGTTCGTTGGAGTTGCGGATTCAGGGCAACAATGTTTTTAATATCGTGCAGTTCACGGGGTTGAATACGACTGTCAACTCGCTGGCGTTTGGCGAAGTAACCTCCGCCGCGAACATGAGACGGATCACATTCGTTGCGCGTTTTCGGTTTTAGGGAAGGATTGCATGACGTTCCGCAGACTTTTCGCCCTTGCTAACGCTGCCGCGCTGCTGGCGGAGTTTCCCGTTGCTAACGTCGCGCAGCAAGCGCCGGCTCCTTCGTCAGCACAAACGCCGGCGCAAGCGCCGCAGGCAATTCGGGTCGTTACCGAAGTGGTGCTGGTCAATGTTGTTGCTCGCGACAAAAAGGGAAACCTGGTTCGCGATTTGAAGCGTGAGGACTTTACCGTCCTCGAAGACGGCCAAAAGCAGCAGGTCTCCAGTTTTGATTTTGAAAACATTGATGAGTTGGCGCTGGCCGGGCAAACGACGCCAACGACGACCGGAACCGAGGATGCAGGCGTTGCCGCGGCTCCAGGAGTGAAGCCGCAGGCCGCGATTGACGCGCGCGATCGCCGGCTGATCCTTTTGTTTTTCGATTTTTCGGCGATGGAGGTTGACCAGATCGACCGGGCGGTGGATTCCGCAAAAAAATACGTGAACGCGAAAATGCAGCCCGCGGATTTGATCGCCATCGTTTCGCTGTCCACCAACATGAGGCTGGACCTGGATTTTACGGACAATAAAGCGAAGGTTCTTTCCGTACTCAGCGCCTATAATTCGGATTCCGGGCAAGGGTTCGAGAACGGCGCCACGGGCACTTCAGAAGGCGCGGCGGAAACCAGCGGCGCGTTCACCGCCGATGACACGGACTACAACACATTCAGCGCGGACCGGAAACTGCTGGCGTTGCAATCCATCATTCAGGCTGTCGGCAAACTTCCGCAGAAGAAAAGCCTAATCTATTTCAGCAACGGCATTTCGCAATCTGGAGTAGACAACCAATCCGCGCTGCGCGCAGCGACTGCGGCGGCCGTAAAAGCGAACGTGTCCATCTATCCGCTGGATGTGCGCGGGTTGCAGGCGCTTCCTGGTGGAGGCGAAGCGCAGAACGCCAGCTTGCATGGACAATCCGCGTATAGCGGCGCGTCCGTGTTGAACGATCTGAACAGCAATGCCGCGTCGCAGGAAACGCTCTCGACGCTGGCCGCCGACACCGGAGGCAAGGCGTTTTTCGATTCGAACGATTTCAGCGGCGTGTTTTCACAGGTGCAGAAGGACACTTCGGCGTACTACATTCTGGGCTACACCAGTTCGACTCACGCGAAGGACGGCCGATTCCGCCACATCAAAGTTGCCCTGAATCGCCCCGACGTAAAACTCGAATATCGCGCGGGATACTACGCAGGGCGCGATTTTGAGCATTCGAATCGCACTGACCGCGAGCAGCAGATTCAGGACGAGCTGGCCTCCGACCTTCCCGTCACCGATGTGGCCGTTTACGCCGGCACAGCGTATTTCCGCCGCGACGATTCACATTATTTCCTGGCGGTCTCGTTGGTCGTGCCCGGTTCGCAGATTCCATTTGTTCAGGAAAAAGACAAAGACAGCGCCACGCTGGATGTTGCAGGAGTAGTGCTGGAAGGTGGCAAGTTTCCAGTCGGCCATTTACGCGACACTGTGAAACTCGCCGTCGACAGCACCAAACAGGTTCGCCGCAAGAACGTCCAGTACAACACCAGCTTTCTGCTTGCGCCGGGGAGCTATCACCTGAAATTCGTGGTGCGCGAAAACCGTAGCGGGCGCATGGGCACGTTCGAATCCGATGTGCAGGTTCCGGATTTGCGCAAAGTGCCGCTGCGCAGCAGTTCCGTTGTGCTGAGCAGCCTGCGCGTTCCTGCAACCGGGAAAAACAAAGACAACAACCCGCTTGTGGCCGATCAGACCGAGCTGGTTCCCAACGTGACCCACGTTTTCACCCAGGATCAGCACCTGTATTTGCAGTTTGAAGTGTACGACGCGGCGAAAGGGAAGAGCGTTCAGCCCTCCGCAGCGAATGAAGCGCCCGCGATTGACAGTCCAGCCGACAAAAATCCGGGCGGCACGGATTCGCCCCCGAAAAATCAGCGCGACTCCATCCGCGTGTTCACCAGCGTGGAGTTTTTGCAGAACGACGTAAAAGTGTATGAATCGAAGCCCATCGTGGCGACCGAAGTGACCGTCCCGCAGCGCAAAGCCGTTGTCTTCCAACTGGACTTGCCGCTGCAGAGTCTCAAACCCGGCTTTTACACCTGCCAAGTGAACATTATTGACGACGTTTCCGGGAACTACGCATTCCCACGCTGGGCCATGTTGATCAAGGACGCCCCGCCAACTCCCGCAGCGGCGGCGACTCCATCCGCGGGCAGTTCCAATTCAAGCAAATAACAATTCATAAGAAATGCGGACTAATGCAAATAAAAGGGCGGCGCCTGGGCCAGCCGGCAAATCTCTATTTGGTTGTGGGATCGCAACCTACTTAAAATTCTGGCAAATCCCATCACTTTCGAAATCAACCCGGTTGGTCGGTGGGTGAAAACTCATTCGCCGGGTGCATCTAAATGCTGGTCTAAAGAATCCAACATTCGCTGGTTACTGAGAACTGCTGAAAAAAAGCGTGGCGAAAAGCGCCCGAAATGGAAATACGGATCTGAGGGAAATGAGACCGATTGGATTGTTTTGCTTGGTAGGAGCACTGGTGGCGTCGTTGGGAACCACATGTATTCGAGCCCAGGGACCGTCGATCGAGCATGATCAATCCCCAGAAAGCACCCAATGGTTGAGTCCGGACGATATTTCGCTGCCCGTCCAGGATCCTCAGCAATCCGGCACAGCGGCGGACGGAAAATCCTCAGCCCCAGACACGCCAACGCCGAAGACCAATCGAACAGAGCAAAATGAATCTGGCGACCAGTCTGGTAAGCAACCGCGACGGATTCTGTGGATCATCCCAAATTACCGCGCCGTCAGCGCTAATACACATTTGCCTCCGCTGAGTTTTAAAAATAAGCTCTGGCTGGCGACCGAAGATACCTTCGACTACTCCGATGTCATTTTCGTCGGAGGGCTTGCGGGAATCTCGATGGCCAGTAAATCGCAGCCGTCCTTTGGACAAGGCGGTGCTGGCTACGGCCGCTATTATTGGCATATTTTTGTCGACGGCGGGATAGAGAATTACATGACGGAAGCGATCGTGCCGGCGGCGACGAAAGAAGACCCAAGATACTACACACTGGGAAAGGGTGGATTCTTCAAGCGGAGCGGCTACGCGGTAAGCCGGCTGGTCCTAACCAGGACCGATGCGGGAAAGACGACGGTTAATATTTCGGAGATCGTGGGGCCTGGAGCGGCAGCGGGCATCGGTAATGCTTATTACCCAGCGCAAACCAACCCTTGGGTGAAAACGTATCAACGTTGGGGAACGCAATTGGGATTGGACGGAGTGTTCAACGTACTAAAAGAGTTCTGGCCGGACATCGACCGCGCGGTTTTCCACGGGGAATACTAATCCCCTTACATGCTCTTTAGACCGTTAGGGCTTAGGGGGGCGCAACGATATAGGCGAGGTTTACGCCGACTCCAAAAATAGCCGCACGACCTTCCCCATGTTGACTTGACCGAAGTCGGCGCGTAGGTTCTATCTAATGCCATAAGCGGAGAACATTATGACCGAGCGCATTTCACAATTTCCCAATGTGGATCATTTCGCGTTCAACGAACGGTCAGATCACACGGTGGCCGAGCAATATATCGAGCAAATCGAAGGCGAAGTTCAGATGGACGCTTACGTTAAAGCTCAGACTTCAGCGCCTCAGGTTGTGAAGCGAATCACGGAACTTGAAAATTGTATCTGGCGCCTGTGCGACGAACTCTCGCGCTTCGACGAGCATAACAAGGTCGTCGTAGAGGCCGCATTGATTCTCAAGAATCGTTTGGAAGTGGATCCCGAAGCACATCGCTTTCATTCTCAGCTCGGCAAAGCATGAAACCTAGGCTCAGCGCGTAAGTCACGTGTGTGGAGTTGCCCATCGATTCTTCCATACCGGACTGCCTGTTGAACGCAATTGCACGGTATTCCCGCTCCGCCTGGCCATTTGCGAGTTACCAGTTACAACTCCAATTGCATAAATACGTTTGCGCGACTGTAGGGCATCGGTGGCAGAATTTCAGGCAGCACGTGCCGGAAGCCCATTGATTCGTAGAGGTGAATTGCGCTTGGGAGCTTGCTGTTGCTGCCCAAGAACAAAGATTTTGCGCCAATGAGTCTGGCCTGAGCGATGGCGTGATGAAGCAGTCGGCGGCCGATTCCCTGGCCGCGCAGATGCGGAGAAACGGCCATTTTTGACAGTTCATAGACGTCATTACCCATGGGCAAAAGCGCTACACAGCCGACCGGTTTGTCGTCGGCATAAACCATAAAGATGTAACCGCCCTTGTGCAGGATCGCGTTTTCCGGGTCGCCGAGCGTCTCGATGTCTTTAGCCTCAAGGGTGAAATGGCGCGTGATCCATTCTTCATTGAGGGCGCGGAACGCGGTGGTATCGTCGCCAGGGAGGAGTGGGCGAATCTCAATGGTCGATGCTGCGGAAGCTCGCTGTTCGCTACTCATAGATGTTGCTGTATTACAGGACACGATAACTACCTCCGAAGAATAGTGTGCCCCCCGTCCCTTTATGACGTCCAATATCTTGTTCAATAGGATTATGATCTGAGACGTATGAATCCGAATCACGACCTGGAACTTCGGCACGTTCGATACTTTGTCGCAGTTGCTGAGGAGTTGCACTTCGGCCGCGCAGCGGCACGGCTGCATTTGTCGCAACCGCCGCTTTCGCAACAGATCCGCAAGCTGGAAGATATTCTGGGATACGCGCTGTTCGTACGTACTTCACGCTCTGTCAAGTTGACGAACGCGGGCCAGGCTTTCCTGGAACGCGCGCGCCGGACGCTACGCAATGTGCAGCGCGATATCGATGAAACCCGAAGCATCGGGCAAGGTGAAGTTGGGTCATTGAACGTAGGCTTTGTCGGATCGGCCATGTTGACGACTCTGCCGGAAATCTTCCGTGCCTATCGCGAAGCTTATCCCCGTGTGCATTTACATCTGCATGAATCATTTACGTCGCGTGTGGTTGAGGGCTTGGAGAACGGAACACTCGATGCTGGAATATTGCGCGATGGTGACGCCGTCGAGATGCTGAACGTGACCACGCTCTTCTCCGAGCCATATGTGGCGGTGCTTCCAGTGACACATTCGTGTGCCAGACAAAAGAGCATTTCGCCCGGCGTATTGCGCAACGAACCATTTGTTTACTATCCGCGAAGCGCCGGCGGGCGCGCCTTTGAGAAGCCGTTGATCATGTTCGAGGATTATGGCTTTCGACCGCAGATTGTGCAGGAGGCTTCTCACTGGCTGACGATTCTGCTCCTGGTCAGAGCTGGGCTGGGAGTGTCGGTGGCGCCAGCATGTGTGCGGCGCATTGCTTCGCCAGAAGTAGTGTGCGTTCCGTTGCGGTGCGCGAAGGTCGTCAGCGACATTGAATTGGCGCGAGTGGCTGGGGATTCGCGCCCCATAGTAGAACACTTTGCTCAGATCGCCACCAATGCACGCTGGCGCTGACCCTCACAATCAGTTCTCGTCGCAGGTGATGCCTCCTGGTTCGCAGGGTGCGTTAGCTGATGCCTGTGGCAGACGGTCGCACAGAACAGGTCTCCAGGTACGCAGATGCAAAAAGGATGAGTTCCTCCTGCAAAGACTCTAACTGCTCTTCTGGGGCAGCAGATTCGAGCAATGTCCTGCTAACGCCGGCCACCGCGCCCAGCAGTATGGAAGCGACTATTTCAGGATCTCCAGAAAACGGCTCGGGGGATGACGCCAACATTTCAACGATCGCTTTACTCGAGCGTATTCCCATTTGTTGCGCGATCTTCGCTCCGTCCACGTCGGAACTCACCGAGTAGAGGGCGACACTCGTCTTGGCATTTCTCATCTTCGCTTCAAAAAACGCTGTGATGAGCGCGGTGGCCATTTGCCGCAGCGTTGCCCCCTGCTGCTCTTTGCAGGCAACCTCGACGGCATTCGTAACTTCATCAAGGTGGCGCAGTAAGACAGCTTGTAAAAGCGCGCTTTTGTTCGGGAAGTACTGATATAAAGTTCCGACGGAAACTCCGGCCCGCAAGGCTACCCTCGTAGTTGTCAGGCGTTCCTTCCCCAGCCTGAGTAAAACCTGAATAGTGGCGTCCAGAATCGCATTCACGCTGGCGGTGGAACGGGCTTGAACGGGCGTTTTACGCGGCTCTAAGAGGACTTGGGAGCGCTGAGGCAAATGCGAACTCACAATCTGAAGCTTTCTTCATCTAATCACGGGTCAGCCGAAGAACACAAGTAGCGACGACAAGAGGAGAAACAAAATGACGAAACAGACGGACCTTGGCGGTAGCTTCAAACTACCCGGCACATCTTTGACCGTGAACCGGATGGGCTACGGCGCGATGCAACTTGCTGGCCCGCAGGTATGGGGACCGCCGCGCGATGTTGAGGCTGCGATTGCTGTTCTGCGGGAGGCGGTTGCGGCAGGCGTGAACCATATCGATACCAGCGACTTTTACGGCCCGCACGTGACCAACAAGATCATTAAGCAGGCGCTTCATCCCTATCCGGATGATCTCGTGATCGTCAGCAAAGTCGGTGCCCGACGCGGCCCAGACAAGTCTTGGCCCCATGCTCTTTCGCGTCAGGAGCTGATCGACGCCGTACATGACAACCTTCGAAATCTCGGGTTAGACAAGCTCGATGTCGTCAATCTCCGGGTCGGTGGTCTGCTGGCACCCTCGGAAGGCTCTATCGAAGAACCGCTGACCGTGCTAAGTGACCTCAAGCGTCAGGGACTGATTCAACATATCGGTCTCAGTAACATCAGTCCCCGCCAGTTGACCGAAGCCCAGAAGATTACGGAGATAGTCTGCGTGCAAAACGCGTATAACGTGGCACACCGCGACGATGATGCTTTTATCGATAAGCTCGCGAAGCAAGGCATAGCGTATGTGCCGTTCTTCCCGCTCGGAGGATTTATTCCTCTGCAGTTTTCGGCCCTCGATGCTACAGCAGTGTCCCTGCAGGCTACTCCCATGCAGGTCTCCCTTGCGTGGCTTCTTCAGCGCTCGCCCAACATCCTGCTGATTCCCGGCACATCTTCACCGCAGCATCTTCGTGAAAATCTCAGTGCCGCAACGCTAAAACTTCCTCCCGACGTAATCGCCGCTCTCGGCTCAATCGAAAGCTCCTGGGCGGCGACATTGACCGGATCCATGCGAGCCCAGACGAATCACGAGTGAAGTGGGTAAAGCGAAAATGATCTCTATGAGAAGCGTTCCGCGGGAG
>Ga0307474_10001789_pt1 | contig 15531 bp, 15 predicted proteins | sample atmos_gasesECM1C_2_FD_203312 | JGI IMG/M metagenome (GOLD analysis project Ga0307474, IMG submission 203312) | Hardwood forest soil microbial communities from Morgan-Monroe State Forest, Indiana, United States - atmos_gasesECM1C_05 | ecosystem: Environmental > Terrestrial > Soil > Temperate... | reverse complement strand
GGGCTGCGGCACCTCCGCAAGCCGCATGACGGTAGGCTCTGGCGAGCCGATGCCGACATTCGGGTCGACGTTGAGGTTTGACATGGACTCTCCTCTTAACTTGGTGTGGCGGCCATTCCGCCGGCCAAGTCCCACGGTGCCTGCCACCCATCGGGTGCGGTAGATGGCAGAAGTGCCCCGGGTAGAAATGCCCCCACCGCCATGGACACGGCAGCGATGAGCAATCGGATCCGTCTGGATCTGGTTGTCGTGGCCTGCAGTTAGTAGGCTTACAGGCAGCGCTTTCGGGCGCATAGGCGGTTATCGATGACCAGGAACCGCGGGGTGGGATCGGGCCTGAGCCGGGCGGCACCTTCTTGGGCCGCCGGGAGGTCGCTTGCCGCGCCTGATCGGATCAGCACCTGGTCTCCTGCGCGATTGGCACGGGAAGCGTTCGCGCTGACATTCCGCGGGTCGCGGCAGGATCTTGCCGAGGTATCGGCGCGGCGAACGCAGGCTGCGCTGCTTTTCCTGGTGATTGCCGGCCGCGGAGTCATTCTGTCCCAGGCTGTGATTGATGTGGCGGTTGGGAGCAGGGCATACACGCTCCCGCTCGCGGCGGTAGGGCTGGCGGTCGCCTGCGTGGCCGAGTCGGTGGTATGGGCGCTCGTCCAGCTGCGGGCGCAGCGGCTGACCACCGGAGCGTTGCTGGCCGATGCGGTATTCGGTGTTGCCGGTCTGGCGGTGATGTCAGCTGCGACGACTCATGCGGCCGGCAGGGGTGGGTCGCTGAACTGGATGCTGCCTTACACGGTGCTGACCGCGATGGGGTTCGCCCTGCTGACGGCGGGGGATCTGGGATCCGCCGTCGGCGCGGCAGATCCTGCTGCCCGCACGGAGCGGCGCTATGGTCACGTACTGGCGTTCCGCAGCTCCGTTGTCCTCATGCTCGCTGTCGCCTACCTGCTGTCGGTGAGCTTGCCGCGCAGGCTCAACCAGCCGGTGCAGCTGTGGACTAACGACGCCAACTTCGCCTGGTTCTTTGGCGCGGCGCTGGTGGCATCGGTGCTGCTGCGGCGGTGGCTGATCCTGATCAGCACCCGTAACGCCGAGGCGATGCGTCAGGCCGCCGAGCTAAGCCATGAGGCGCACTGGCGTGCTCTGACCGTTGACGTGATCGGCCCCGTGCTGGAACTGCTAGACGGCCTCGAGGCGGTCGGCGATGCCGTGCCGGCCGAGTTCCGCCGCGAAGCGGAACGGCTGATCGGCCTGATCGAGGCGGTGAAGCCGCGCTCGCCCCGCGCGCTGTCGGCAGGTACGGGTGCCGACGCCGGGATGCAAGCTGGTCGAGGTTAGCGTGATCCGGCTAGCGGTGGTGGAAGACGAAAGGCTGACCCGTCATCTCGTCGTGGAACGGCTGCAAGGGTTGTACGGTGCGGCAGGAGCAGTCAACGGCTTTGACTCCGTCGAGCATCTGGCGGCCGCCGGGGGCGATTTCGACGTTGTGGTGCTGGACCTGCAGTTGCGCGGTGGCAGGGCGGAAAACGCTGATGCGGTGAGAGTTGCCGCCCGGATAAGCAGGGTCGTCGTGTTCTCGGGGCAGGAGTCCGCCGAAGCAGTGCAGCGAGCCCGGGCGGCGGGCGCGTCGGGATACGTGGGGAAGGAAAGCGATAACGCCATTGAGGTATTGGCCGCTGCGATCGACCAGGTTCTGGACGGCGGTCAGTTCTTTGATCCTGAGCTGGAAAAAAGGATCGGTGCGTCGGCACGCAGGCATCTGACACCCAGGCAACAGGAGGTACTGAGGCTGGAAGCGCTGGGCCGCACCTTCCATCAGATCGCGCGTGCCCTGGACTTGAGCGAGGCTGGTGTCAGGCGGCACATCGAGCACATCGTCACGATTTACCCCGACTACGCCAAGCAGGCCGACCGGGTCCGGCTCGCGATCGAGCTCGGCCTGGTCAGCCCCTGGGAGAACTACCAGCCCCGCGCCGAGGAGGATTGACCGGCCGTGTCCGGAGAACCGGATCCGGCGGCACGGGAACGGCGTGCTGGTACCGCCTCACCGTCCGCAGCCGGCTTGCCGCCGGGAAGTGGAATACCTAGCACGTCGTACGCTGACGCAGCGGCCTTCCCGGCCAGTCGGGTCATGCTGGGCCTGCTCGCTGTGCTCCGGTTGGCGACGCTCGTGCTCGGCGGTACCGAACTTCCTAGTGAAGCCAGCGGAGCCACGGCGCTGCTCGTGGCGCTGGTGTGCCTGTCCGCCGTAACATTCACCCGGGCGGGTCGCCGCCTGGCCAGGCCGAACGGCCGGGAGCCATTCGACGAGGCGACGCTGGTGAGCGAGACCATCGGCGGCGTAGCCGCCTTGTTCATCCTGGCCGCCCTCACCCCGCCCGCGGCGCGGGCAGGCAGCGGATTCTGGGCCGAGCCTTACACAGTGATCAGCGCAGTGATTATCGCTGCGGCGGCTCGCCGGGCCTGGACCGGGGGGTTGGCAGCCGACGGCTTGGCCGCCGCTTACCTGCTGGCTGTGCTGTCCCCTTTCCATGGGCCACCCGCATCAGACAAGACGAGCGTGGCGGCAGCATGGGTGAACGCCACCTCGTACCTCGCCTTCTACATTGTCGCGCTTATGGGGTTCCGGCTGTTGCGCAGCATCACTGGCCAGGCGGAGACGCTCCGGCAGATGATCGCCGTGCTGTCCGCCGAGCGCAGCAAGTTCGCGGCCGCTGACCGTATCTGGCAGATCGGCCATGACGTGCCCAAAGCGCTGCTGCGCGAGGTACGACGCGGCACTCTGTCACCCGATCAGGTGCGGGCGTGGGCGCCCAGGTTCCGGGCCGACTTGCTAGCCCTGCTGGCCGCGGATCCACGTGCGCCAGTGCGGCTGCGTGACGAACTCACCCGTCTCGCGTCCACGTACGCCGCCGCGATGAGGCTGGACACCGACATCACCGCCATGAACAGCCAGCCGCCGGGAATGCCGGCGTTGCTGATGGCCGAGGCGGTTCGCGAGCTGCTGAACAACGCCTCCTACCACCGGTACGGCTACCCGGCCCGGCTCACGGGCTGTTCCTCAGCCGCGCAGGTGGAGATCAGCGTGCACAACGACGGCCCTGGTGTCGACCCGCGGAGGCTGGCCAGCGCCTGGGCGCTCAAGCAAAACATCATTCATCAGTTCGAGGCCGCCGGCGGCAGCTACCACATCTGCTCGGCACCCGAAACCGACGGCACAACGGTGGTGCTCTGCTATCCCGGTGACAGCGCAAGGGGCACAACTGCCCCCTAGCGGTCCGTTCCGCGACGTGGGGATGCTGGGCGTTAGCTACGCCGCGGCCAGGAGTCACCACTTGCGACACATTCACCGTCAGCCAGGGCCCGGGCGCGAAGACCCGCAACCGCCGTCCAAGCGACGCCGGAAGCGCTGGATGTTCGCGGCGGCCGCCCTGCTCACAGTGTTGCTGCTGGTGGCGGGCCTGATCATGGGGTTCGCCTGGTATCTTACGTCCCGGCTCGTAGCCGTCACTCACGTCCACGACACCTACCCGCTGCGGGTGCTGGCCGTCGGCACCGGGGATACGACTGTCACGCTTACCGCTGGCCCGGATGCGGCCGAGCCCGGCAGCTTCCGCCTGGCCTGGCCGGGCGGGTACGGCGTCGTGGGGCCGGTCATCGCCTCCGGCGATGGGTCCGTCACCCGACGTATTTCGGATGTCACGGGGCACCTCACCGTCGGCCAGCAAGCCGGTATCGAGCCCGGCCGCTACATCGGTGACCCGATGACGGCGCTGGGCATCCACTACGCCACCGTTGGCGTTCCAACTCCGCTCGGCGAGATGCCGGCCTGGCAGATCAGCGGCCGCAGGTCCACGTGGGTAATCCTCGTTCACGGCCTGGGCGGCAACCGGGCCGACACCTTGGCCGCCATCTCCGCCCTTCACGTTCTCGGATTCCCTATCCTTGCGATCACCTATCGCAACGACGCCGGCGCGCCCGCCAGCCCGGACTACCAAAGCCATCTGGGCGCCACGGAATGGCGCGACGTCGACGCGGCCGTCCGCTATGCCACCAAGCAAGGGGCCAGTGGCGTCGTGCTATTCGGCTACTCTCTCGGCGCCGCCATGGCCATGGTGACTGCCGAAGATTCCCCGGTTCGCGGCCGGGTTCGCGCCCTGGTTCTCGACTCTCCGATCCTGGACTGGCAGGGCACCCTCAACTACCAAGGAGACCGCCACGGCGTCCCGGCACCGCTGATCAGCCTCGCCGAGAGGCTGCTGGCCTGGCGTACGGGCCTGGATTTCGCCCAGTTCAACCAGTTGCAGCATGAAACCTCCCTGCAGGTCCCGGTACTGCTGATCCAGGGAACGGCCGACACCATCGTCCCACCCGGCCTGGCCGACGCCTTCGCCCGAGCCAGACCGCGGCTGGTGACCTACCTTCGCGTCGCCGGGGCCGACCACGTCTCCGCGATGGACACCAACCCCGGTGCCTACCGCGCAGCCCTCGCGCGCTTCCTGGCCGCATACCCGTAGGGCGGCCGACGGGTCAGCGGTCCGCGGCCGGGCGCGATCGTTCCCAGGCGCGGACCAGGTCGCGGTAGCGGCCGGCGGCGGCCCGCAGCTCCGTCTCGGGGTCCAGGCCCAGTTCCCGCGCCCTCGCCACCAGCCAGAACAGCTCCCGGCCGATATCCGAACCGTCGGGCATCGGGTCCAGTCGGGCGAGTTCCTCCGGCACCCGGCTCGCGCTGGCACCGCATCGCGCTCAATCACGCCTCGGTGGGGGGCTGGCGCGGGATCTGCCCTACAGTGGAGCCCACTCGCGTGTCCAAGGGTGGCTTGTTCTTACCCGCTGCGGGGTTGAGCTTGACCGTTGAGCTTGACCGGTTTGGCTCCCCATTTGGCTCCCCCGCCGCAGAAAGGGAGCAGGCATTCGTGCGCTGAGCTGCGCCCCGAGTAGGACTCGAACCTGCGGCCTGCTGCTTAGGAGGCATTCCCGTGACACGGCCTGACGTCGCCGGGCGTGGCCTGACGTGCCGTTTCGCTGAAGTGATACTGGCTGGATGTGGCCCGACGCGGCCCTGTACTTGTCGTCGTTGGCTCCCCGTTTGGCTCCCCGGATCTGGTTAGCAACGCTAATGTTCGGACGATCGAGACCCCAGATTTGCTCTATCAGGTGCGTCTGGAGATCTACGGATCGCTCGCCGGAGCGGCGCCCGCACGAGGGGGCCGTCCTGCTATCATTGCTAGCATCGAGAGGGGAGGTGATGGCGCTGTCAGCGCTAAGCATCCGCAACCTTGATGACCAGGTCAAGGAACGGCTCCGCGTCCGGGCCGCCCGCCACGGCAGATCTATGGAGGCCGAAGTCCGGGCCATTCTCACCGACGCCGTCGCCGAGCCCGGCGAGGCCCCGGGCCTGTTCCAGGCGATCATGGACTGCTTCGGCGAACAGGGCGGCGTCGAACTCGACCTTCCCCCGCGCGCCACCCGGCCCCGGGCAGCAGAATTCGGCTCGTGATCGTCGTCGACACCAACGTGGTGTCCGAACTGATGCGGCCCTCCCCCTCCCCGCGGGTCCGGGACTGGGTCAACGCGCAGGCGCCCGGCGAGCTATGCACCACAGCGGTCACCGTCGCCGAGATCCGCTACGGCCTCGAGCGACTGCCCGACGGACGCCGGAAGGACAGCCTGCTGGCTACAGCTACGGAAGTGTTCACCGCCTTCAGCGAATTCATTCAGCCCTTCGATGCCGATGCCGCGGTCTGGTACGCCACGATCGTGGCCCGACGCGATCGCGTCGGTCTCCCCATAGACGGCTTCGACGCGCAGATAGCCGCCATCTGCCGGACACGCGGCGCGGCGCTGGCCACGCGCAACGCCAAAGACTTCCGGGAAACCGGAATCGATGTGATCGACCCATGGCAGCAACGCTGACCCCGTCGATCACCCAATGTCATCGACAGCCTGGATTAGGCTGACCTGCAGGCAGAGCCTCCGACTGCCTGCTTTTGTGGTTTTACGGAGACGGGCGCCCGGGGTCGGCGCCGGGGTGCTCGAAGCGGATCCGGGCGGAGACCGTAATACCAACGTCCGTTCGGATAAATTGAAATTCTTTTTTACCGAACGGGCCAGGGTGTCACCTACCGGGACCCGGGCGGCGCTACCCTCGGACGGACGTTACCGTCACGCGGACCGGAGCGCGGTCTGGTACCGGCGGCGCGCTTCGACGAACTGCTCGGCCGTGCCGCCGCGGTCGGGGTGAGCGTCGGCCATCGCGCGGCGCAGCTCCTTGATGCGTGATGCGTCCCGTGCGGCCTGCCCGGCCCGCTCGTGTTCCTCGCGGTACAGGTGGTATTCGGCGGCCTGGCGGGTGGCGAAGAATAGCCGGCCCGCCGACCCGGGGCGGGAGCCGGGAATCGGGATCACGCCGGCCGGGTAGCCGTGACGGCACCGGTTTGGCACGCAGTGGCGGGGGCCGCGGCCGTGCGGGGCGCGCACCGGGCCAGCGGCGCTATCCCTCGGGCTGGCAGTGCGGCACCGGGTATCGGCCTCGAACTCCTGGCGGCTGATGCAGCCGGGGCTGACCACGGCCTCGATCCGGTCCCAGCTGTCGCTGGTGTAATAGATCCGCTCGGACGTCTTCCTGACGATCGGCACCTCTTGGACCCAGCGGCGCGTCTCGGCCGACAAGCCGTGATAGCGGACGCGGGCGCAGGGAACGTACAGGTATTCGGCGGGGAAGGCGTCGTCAGCGCCGGGTTCCGGCGGCCGGGTCTTCCGCACGGCGGCGCCGATCCGCCTCAGCGCAGCTGCGCCTATCAGCCGTCCCCGCGCGCGGCTGCTCGACTTGCCCATGGCCTCGGGTCTCCTTCCAGGATCTGGCGCGCGGCTGGCTCGCGGATTTCGGTGTAGCCGCCCTGCGGGTTCCTCACGATCCGCCCGGCTTCCCGGCCGTGCAGTTCCTCGTCGCGTCGCCGGTCGGCCAGCGCGTGGCAGATGACCCGGGTGATTCCGAACGCCAGCGCCGGCCCGACCAGCACGAGCACCCGGAATATCCAGGTGACCGTATAGAGGGGAATCTGCAGGTGGTAGGCGATCTGGTCGTTGGCGGCCGCGGCCCACAGCAGCCCGTACAACGAGATGCCGGCCACGCCAGCCGCGGTGCGGTTGGCCGGGTCGGCTGGCGTGGGCGGCAGCAGCCCGCGCTGGGACCGCCCGCCGGTAATCCGCCGGTCCGCCATCGGGTAGACAGCCAGGCAGGTGAAGAACAGGGCGGGCACGACCAGGCCGGCGATCAGCACGCCGAGAGCCAGCGGATGCCCGCCGATCGACAGCTCCCAGGCCGGCATGATCCGCAGCGTGCCGTCGAGGAACGCCATGTACCAGTCCGGCACCGAACCGGAGCTGATGCTGCCCGGCTGGGACGGCCCGATCAGCCACACCGGGTTGATCTGCGCGATCGCGCCGAGCAGGACCAGCACCGCGCAGGTAAAGGGCAGCAGCGGATCCAGCCGCACCCGGCGCGGCCACCGCAGTGACGGCCGGAAGCTGGCCAGGAGCAGCGCGCCGGCCAGGGCCGGGAGGACCAGGATGTGCACCCAGTAGTCGCGGCCGATGATCTGATGCCCGGGGGGTGCCCCGCCGAAGATCCAGAACACCAGGTGCGTCCCGATCACCGGCACGGACAGCAGCACGCCGGTGATCACGCTGACGCTGCCGCCGGAGAGCATGTCGCCGGGCAGGATGGTGCCGGTGTAGGCCGCAAGCATGCCCAGTGGCAGCAGCGCGACCCAGATCAGCCAGCCCGGCAGCGCCCGGCCGGAGAACCGGCCGCCGAAGAACGCCCGCAGCAGCCGCAGGCAGATCGCTGCAACGAACAAGTTCGCCGACCAGTGGTGCACCTGCCGGATCAGGAGCCCGCCGCGGACGTCGAGGCTGATGGCCAGCACGGACCGGTACGCCTGGCTCACCGGGACGCCGTCCAGCAACCGGTATGAGCCGCGATAGGCGGTGGGAGCCATCGACGGGCGGAAGAACGGCAGCAGCAGGACCCCGGTGACCACCGCGACCGCGAACGAGTACCCAGCGATCCGCCCGAACGCGGCGGCCCAGCGATCCTCCGGGTCCCGCCGCAGCGCATCACGAACGAGCCGCCGCGTCCCCGCAGCCAGCCGCTTCCCGGCAGGGCCGCCGCTCTGCGGCGGGTGATGTCGACCGACCACCCGCATCAGGTACTCCGCCGCCCAGTTCTGCGGGGCCCGACCCAAAGCGTGCCGATCACGGTGCGTTTCATCGCCTACCCGATCCCACACCGACCTCGTGCAGGGCCACGATATGGACATCGATCCCGGCGCGGGCCGCGAGCCGCGAGACCCGCCCCGCGATCGAGCTCCCGCCAGTCAGCTCTTGCCACCGGCTGCGCTGGCTGGAGCCGACGACGATCTGCGTGACCTGCTCGTTCTTGGCGTATTCGACCAGGGCACTGGCCAGGTCGTCCGCGTCGAGGTCGTGCCAGGTGGCGCCCACGTCGGCCACCAAGGTCCGCAGCCCGGCGAGGCCATCGGGGCTCCGGCGCAGTACGCCATCGACATCCATTTCCTCGAACCTGGCGCCGCGGTATTCCCACGTCCGCCTGGGGACGACCTCCAGGCCCGCCGCGTGGGCCTGGGTCACCGGCCGGTCGTGATCCTCGATGAACGCGATGACGACGTCGGTGGCCTGCGCGCGGAGGCGGCGTCCTTCGTCCAGCATGGCGATGGTCTTTCCCGCTCCCGGTGCGGCAGCAAGGTAGACGCGGAAGTGGCCGGCTCCCTCCGCGCCGCTGGTGCCGACCGTAGCGCCGGGCGCGCCCTCAGTCAGCGGTTCCTCCCGGCGTTGCGGACCGGCGGCACGCGAGAGCTGACAGGTGCTCATCGCATGCCCGCCAGAGCCTCGTTGAGCTGCAGGACGTTGATATAGGCCGAGCCGATGAAGCCGAACTGCTGCTGCACGATGTGCTCGGCCACCAGGCGGCGCACCGCGGCGGCGGGCAGTCTCCTGGCCCCGGCTACCGCGCTGACCTGAGCGTAGGCGTCGGCCGGGGAGATGTCGGGGTCGACCCCGCTGCCTGAGGTGGTGACCAGGTCCGGGGCAGGCGTGATGCCCTCCTTGCGGAGCAGAGCGATCTGCTTGCGCGCGTCCTGGACGAGGACCTCGGACCGCGGTCCGAGGTTGGTCCCGCCGGTGGCCATCGGGTTGTCGCCATCCGGCCGGCCCTGGAACCAGCTGGGGCCGGTCCAGGCCTGGCCGACCAGGGCGGAGCCGTTGGTGGTCAGTGAGCCGTTGGCCTGGTGGGAGAAGAACGCCTGCCCGATGCCCGTCTCGGCGAGCGGGTACGCCAGGCCGAGCAGGACCAGGAAGATAACGGAGACCAGGATCGCCGGCCGCAGGGCACGGAGCATCAGTAGGCTCCGGTCGCGGTGAGGATGAGGTCGATGAGCTTGATGAAGATAAAGGGCACGATGATTCCTCCGACACCGTAGATGAACACGTTGCGGCGCAGGATCGCCGCCGCCCCCAACGGGCGGAACTTCACCCCGCGCAGGGCGAGCGGGATGAGGGCCACGATGATGAGGGCGTTGAAGATCACCGCGGACAGGACGGCCGACTGCGAGCTGTGCAGCTTCATGATGTTGATGGCATTCAGCTGGGGGTAGGTCGCGGCGAACAACGCCGGGATGATCGCGAAGTACTTGGCCACGTCGTTGGCGATCGAGAACGTGGTCAGCGCGCCGCGGGTGATCAGGAGCTGCTTGCCGATCTCGACCACGTCTATGAGCTTGGTGGGGTTGGAGTCGAGGTCGACCATGTTGCCGGCTTCCTTGGCCGCGGTCGTCCCGGTGTTCATGGCGACTCCCACGTCCGCCTGGGCCAGGGCGGGGGCGTCGTTGGTGCCGTCGCCGGTCATGGCGACGAGCTTGCCGCCCTGCTGCTCGGCCTTGATCAGGTCCATCTTGGCGTCGGGAGTGGCCTCGGCCAGGTAGTCATCGACGCCGGCCTCCTGGGCGATGGCCGCGGCCGTGAGCGGGTTGTCGCCGGTAATCATCACGGTCCGGATTCCGATCGCCCGCATCTGCGCGAAGCGCTCAGCGATGCCCTGTTTCACGATGTCCTTGAGCTCGATCACCCCGAGCAGGTGGGAGCCGTCGGCGACGGCCAGCGGGGTAGCACCCGAACGGGCCACCCGCTCCACGATGCGGTCCAGCTCGGGCGACGGCGAGCCGCCCTGCTCGGTGACCCACCGGCGCACCGAGTCAGCGGCGCCTTTGCGGATCCGGCGGCCGTCCAGGTCAAGCCCGGACATCCGGGTCTGCGCCGTGAAGGGCACGAAGACATGCTCAGCGGCGAGTTCACCCTCGCGGAGGCCGAACTTCTCCTTAGCCAGCACCACGATAGAGCGGCCCTCGGGAGTCTCGTCGGCCAGCGAGGCCAGCTGGGCGGCGGCCGCCAGGTCGTGCTCGGTGTGCCCGTCAACCGGGTAGAACGCCGAAGCCATACGGCCGCCCAGGGTGATCGTGCCGGTCTTGTCCAGCAGCAAGGTCTGCACGTCACCGGCCGCCTCCACGGCCCGCCCGGACGTGGCCAGCACATTACGCTGCACCAGGCGGTCCATGCCGGCGATGCCGATGGCCGACAGCAGCGCACCGACGGTCGTCGGGATCAGGCAGACCAGCAGCGCGACCAGTATGACCACCGAGACCGAGCCGCCGGCGTAGTGCCCGTAGGGCTGCAGGACCACCACCACCGGCACGAAGATGATCGTCAGCGCGGCGAGCAGGATCGTCAGCGCGATCTCGTTCGGCGTCTTGCGCCGGCTGGCCCCTTCGACCAGGGTGATCATGCGGTCCAGGAACGTGTGGCCGCGCTCGGCGGTGATGCGCACCACGATGCGGTCCGAGAGCACCGTGGTCCCGCCGGTCACCGCCGAACGGTCCCCGCCCGCCTCGCGGATGACCGGAGCGGACTCGCCGGTGATCGCCGACTCATCGACCGACGCCGCGCCCTCGATGACCTCCCCGTCGGAGGGGACCACGTCGCCGGCCTCGGCGACGACCAGGTCCCCCTTGACCAGCCGCGCCGCGGCGACTCGCTCCTCGGTGCCGTCGGGCCGCAGGCGACGGCCGTCGGTCTCGGTCCGCATCCTGCGCAGGGCGTTGGCCTGGGCCTTGCCACGGCCCTCGGCGACGGCCTCGGCGAAGTTGGCGAACGCGACGGTGAGCGCCAGCCAGATGGTGACCGACCAGGTGAAGGTGCCCGGGTGGGCGATCGCCTCGATGAGGGTCACGATCGTGCCGATCAGCACGACGAACATCACCGGGTTGCGCACCTGGGCCCGCGGGTTGAACTTCCGCAGGGCGTCGACCAGGGCGTGCGCCAGGATCTCACGGTCGAACAGGCCCCGGCTGCGGCTGACCCCGCCCGGGACGCCAGTGCCGTTGACCGGCCTGTCGCGGACGGTCGCCCTAACCTTGCCGATGGATGGCATGTGCTGTCACTTCCGCTTCGGGTGAACGGCCAGGACCGGGCAGCTCGCCTTGCGCATGACCTGATCGGACACGCTGCCCAGCACCAGGCGGCTGATGGCTGACCGGCGACGGCGGGTCAGCACGATCACGTCGGCGCGCCACGCGGACGCCTGCCGTGCGATGGCCGCGGCCACCTCTGCCCGCGGCGCGTCCACCACGGCCGAGGTCGCCCGCGCGCCGCCGCCCCAGATGATCAGCAGCGCCTCATCGAGCAGGGCAGTGGCCTCGGCCGCCGTCTCCGGGTAGAACCGGCCCGGGCACTTGGGCATGGGCGGGTCGTACATCCGCACGTGGACGAGGCGCAGCACACCGTTGACGGTGCTGCCGCAGACGCGCACCGCGACCGCCAGCGCCTCGGCCGACTCACCCGGCGAGCGCACCGGGACGAAGATCCGCCGGAAGGAAGGCTCGCCGCCGCCGGGCACGTCGGTGCCAGGAACGGCCACCTGGAGGTCGTGCGACACGGGCATCAGAAGAACCTCCCGTGAGAGAGCTGCTCGACAATCGGCCCGAGCGACACGGCGGGGAAGAACGTGAGCGCGCCCACGATCAAGATCACGCCGATAAGCAGGCCGATGAACATCGGCTGATCGGTGCGGAACGTTCCGGCCGAGGCGGGGACCGGTTCCTTGGCCGCCAGGGCGCCGGCCAGGGCCAGCACCGGCACGATGATCACGAAGCGCCCCAGCAGCAGGCCGAACGTCGTGACGACGTTGTAGAACGCGGTGTTGACGCTGATCCCGGCAAATGCGGAACCGTTGTTGTTGGTCACCGAGGTGAAGGTGTACAGGATCTCGGAGAACCCGTGAGGGCCGGCGTTCAGCGGGCCAGCCCGGCCGGCCCGCACGGACACCGCTATGGCGGCGAGGACCAGCACCGTGACCGGCATGACCAGCACGCCGAACGCCGCCAGCTTCACCTCCCGGGCCTGGATTTTCTTCCCCAGGTACTCCGGTGTTCGCCCCACCATGAGACCGCCGATGAAGACCGTGATGATGGCGAACAGCAGGATGGTGTACAGGCCGCTGCCGGTACCGCCCGGCGAGACCTCGCCCAGCATCATCCCGGTCAGCGTGGCGAAACCGCCCATGGGCGTGTAGGAGTCCATGGCGGAGTCGACGGCGCCGGTCGAGGTCTGGGTGGCCGCGATGTTGTACAGCGCCGAGGAGGTGTCGCCGAAGCGGACGTCCTTACCTTCCATGTTGCCGCCCGGCTGATAGGTCACCCCGGCCGCGGCAACGGCCGGGTTGGCCTGGTGCTCGGCGGCCGATCCGATGGCTAGCCAGCCGGCGAAGATGATCACCATCGCGGCGACGAGGGCGGCGCCCTGCCGGGTACTGCCGACCATCTTGCCAAACGTGTAGGTGAGCGCGACCGGGATGCACATCATGAGCGCGATGGACAGCAGGTTGGTCAGCCCGGTCGGGTTCTCGAACGGGCTGGCGCCGTTGGCGTTGAAGAACCCGCCGCCGTTCGTGCCCAGCTGCTTGATGGTCTCCTGCGAGGCCACCGGGCCGCGCGGGATGACCTGCCGGACGCCGTTGAGCGCGTCGTGGATGGGTACCGGCCCGGCCAGGGTCTGCAGCGCACCCTGCGCCATGAACACGATCGCGAACACGAACGCGATCGGCAGCAGCACGTACAGCGTGCCCCGGACCAGGTCAACCCAGAAGTTCCCGATCGTCTTCGAGCCTTTGCGGGCGAAACCCCGGATCAAGGCGACGGCGACCGCCATGCCGACCGCGGCGCTGAGGAAGTTCTGCACCGCCAGCGCGCCCATCTGGGACAGGTACGACATCGTCGTCTCGCCGGAGTAGGCCTGCCAGTTGGTGTTGGTCACGAACGAGACCGCGGTGTTCCACGACAGCGCCGGGGGCACGCCGGGCAGGTGCGCCGGGTTGAACGGCAGGTGGCCCTGGAGCCGGAAGATCCCGTACGACAGCAAGAGCGCAACCGCCGAGAACGCGGTGACCGACACTGTGTAGCTCTGCCAGGACTGCTCCTTCTCCGGGTCGACGCCGCAGGCACGGTAGATCGGCCGCTCAACGAAGGAAAGCCAACGGACCCGACCCTCATACACCGCCGCCATGTACGAGCCGAGGAACCGCCAGGCAACCGCCAGCAGCACGACGAGGGCCACGATGGTCCAGGCGAATCCCATCAGAACCACTCGGCCTTGAACAGCGCGACGCCGAGGTAGATAAACACGACGACAGAGGTCGCGAGCAAGATGCCCTGGATAACGGTCATATCCGTGCCAGGCCCCAGATCAGGCCAAGCATGGCCGCGACGAACACCACGACCCCGATCACGACCAGGAGGTCAGCCATGGCCCGATCCTCGCTCCAGGCGCGGTGACCGCGCGGTGAACCAGATGGACCTGGCGATAGAAACCCGGTGAACGAGCGCACCGGCCCGCCTGACGGCCGCGGCTACGCGGCAAGGCTTCCCGGCAAGACCCGACCACATCTGCTCGAAGGTGTACCTGTGTCTTGATGGGAGAGCCGGTTGAGGCTGGCATGACTAGTCTCCTTTTTCGGATAGTGGGCGATGCGCGACAGGGGCACCTGCCCCGGCGCATCACCGCGGCGGCCAGCTGCTGCGCGAGGTCATGCTTGCTGGCGAACGTTCCCGCGGCGGCATAGACGTCGATCATCGGCATGGCTCACTTGGTTGCCCGCCGCCGGCTGGCCGGGCATCACGTGGTGCTCGTAGTCCGCCGGGCCCGGCCACCGCGGGGCCGTGGCGGCCATGCCGGCACGGGCACGCCGGGCAGTCCTGCACGTCCAGCCCCAAAGCCACAGCGGCCGGCCGTTCGCGCCCGGCTCGCCTCTCGCATGGTGGCCTCATCCGGAAGGCGCGGGGTCACGATCGGGTCACCTTGAGCAGGATCTTCCCGCCGCGTTCGAGCCGCTGGATCGCGGCATGGATGTTTTCGAGGTCGAACACGGCGGCAACCGGGACGAACAGGGCTCCGCTCGCCACCAAGGGCGCGGCCTCACGGATGACGGGCAGCACCTTCGTCGCATAGTCGTAATGGGCGACGGAGAACCCTCGGACCGTTGCGCGCTTGGCTATCAGCGTCGGTTCGCTGACGGGCATCGGCTGCCCGCTCGCCGCGGCATAGGTGACGAGCGAACCGCCGTCGGACAGCAGGTCGAGCAGGCCGGCCCCGGCGGAGCCACCCACCGCGTCGACAGCGAGCCCGACCCGGGCAGCGCCGATCTCCTTCCGAGCGTCTTCGACGGCTGTCGCATCGTCAAGGTGGACGATGTCGGCACCGGCCGTGGTGAGGTCCGCGAGCACGGACTCGTCCCGGGCGAGGTTGATGGTCCGGAATCCGCGCGCCTTCGCCAGGGCGATCAGGGAGCGCCCGACTCCGGAGTTCGCGGCATTCTGCACGATCCAGTCGCCGGGCTTCAGGTCGGCGAACTCGCTGAGGATCAGGCCGGCCGTGGGCGGATTACTGCCTAGCATCGAGAACTGCTCGGCGCTCCCGTCCGGCAGACGGAACAGCCCCTGGGCGGGCAGCAGCAGCTGCTCGCGCCAGGCTCCGGCGAACAACGGGAGGACCACCAGATCGCCCGCAGCGACCGTGCCGACGCCCTGGCCTACCTCGACGATCCGGGCGGCGCCCTCGTTGCCTGGGACCAGCGGGAGCGGCGGCCGCAGCTGCGCGCCGCTGATGAGCAGAAGGTCGTGTTTGTTCAGCGGGGAGAACTCGACAGCGACCTTGACCTCGAAGGGACCAGGAGAAGGCGGCTCCTGAGCATCGATGACGCGCACGACGTCCTCTGGTCTTCCGAACTCCCTGATCTGGATGGCACGCACGTGGACTCCCTGTGAGAGATGACAGCAGAGGCTGACGCTGGGCCGCTGGCGAGCGAGCTCGCGGCGGCATAGACGTCGATCATCGGCATGACTCACATGGTTGCCCGCCGTCGGCTGGCCGGGCATCACGTGGTGCTCGTAGTCCGCCGGGCCCGGC
>Ga0307474_10001788_pt1 | contig 15531 bp, 8 predicted proteins | sample atmos_gasesECM1C_2_FD_203312 | JGI IMG/M metagenome (GOLD analysis project Ga0307474, IMG submission 203312) | Hardwood forest soil microbial communities from Morgan-Monroe State Forest, Indiana, United States - atmos_gasesECM1C_05 | ecosystem: Environmental > Terrestrial > Soil > Temperate... | reverse complement strand
TGGGAGACTCCGCTTCCGCTAAACAAGTCGAAGTGGTGTATGGCCGCGACCAAAAAGCGTTCAGCGTACGGGGCAAAGCAGCGGTACTCGCGTGCTGGAATATGGTCATTCCGTCTCTTTGTCCGGATCTGCCTGCGGAGCAGAAAGACGCTCTGCATTACGGGGTGAAAGTGCCGCTGGTTTACTCAGTGGTGGGCCTCCGCAACTGGACAGCATTTCACAAGCTTGGACTGCGGGGCGTCTCCTGTCCGGGGATGTATCACACCTCCATGAACTTGGATCAAACCGCAAATATCGGTGACTATAAGCCGCCAGAGTCTCCAGATGAGCCGATCTTGGTGCACATGCTGCGCACTCCGTGCCAACCAGGTCTTTCTGCGAGAGAACAGCAGCGTGCCGGGCATTACGAGTTGCTGGCTACACCCTTTGAGACTTTTGAACGAAACATCCGCGACCAACTTGTCCGAGTGTTGGGCAGCGGCGGTTTTGATCCTGTCCGCGATATAGAGGCGATTACGGTCAACCGCTGGCCCCATGGATATGCGTACGAGTACAACCCGCTGTGGGACCCGGACTGGCCGGAGGGGAAACGGCCGTGCGATATCGCACGACAACGCTTCGGGCGGATTACCATTGCCAACTCCGATGCCGCCGCTGCCGCCTACACCGACCAGGCGATCGATCAAAGCTATCGAGCTGTGCAGGAGTTGTTGTCGAGCTAAAGCCGCAACTCGCAGGTGGCAGAAATGAACAAGTGAAGGAACACCGCTGTGTCGATTCGGATCGGTCTAACCCTGGTCCTGCCGTGCGTTGCGCAAACCTCGCAGGCCGGAAAGGAAATCCTGGACCTGGAGCAGAAGATCTGCCGCAATAGGAGAAAATGTGGACTGTTTCGTCAACAGTGGTCGGGGGGTCGAATCTGTTCCATTGTCTGATACGCATGCGCGGATAGACCCGAGCGGAGATAGCCAGTCGCGAGTTACCTGCTGGGCGTCAAAACCCGCTCCGTTAAAGGTGCCGTGAGTGAGGAGAACTTTCAGGAATCCGATGTCTGGTTTAAGCGCCACGGTGAGTGGAGGCTCGTGCACCTGCATGATTGGCCGGCGCCCAAGACGAAGTAGCCTGCCGCTGCTCTGGGAGGGCATTTCGTGAGCGACTCGTACGATCGCTATCTAGGGATGAATCGGCAGATCACGCGCCGGGATTTCATGAACGGCGCTGCCATGGTGGTCGGAGCCGCCATGCTTCCGACTGCTCCGGCTTTCGGCGTGGCCAATCCCGTAGGGCCGCGGAACGAACCCGGATACGACCCACCAGTAAAGACAGGCTTGCGCGGCAGCCATCCCGGTTCGTTCGAGATTGCTCACAGCTTGCGCGACGGCACCTTTTGGGAGAGCGCAGGCAAGCCCGTCGAGAGCGGCGAAACCTACGATCTGGTGATTGTTGGAGGCGGAATTAGCGGGTTGGCGGCTGCTTATTTCTTTCGTGAGAAAACCGGAAAGTCAGCTCGCATTCTCATTCTTGAGAACCACGACGACTTCGGAGGTCATGCTAAGCGAAACGAGTTTCACCTGGGCGGCCGGCAGCAGCTCTTGAACGGCGGAACACTCCTCATCGACAGCCCCACGCCGTACAGTCCGGTCGCCGATGGTCTGCTGAAAAAACTCGGCATTGATCCCCCACAATTCGAGGCGAAATATACAGACCACAAGCTCTACCGGTCTCTGGGTCTCGATTCTGCCGTCTTCTTCGATAAAGAGACATTCGGCGAGGATCGGCTGGTGGTGGGCGCGCCTGGACGTGGCTGGGACGATGAAGCGCCGAAGGGCCAAGTGGGGAGAGCGCTCACCTGGACGAACTTCATGGACAAGACACCGCTCTCCCCTGACGTCCGGCGCGACATCGTGCGCATCCAGGAAGCTAGACTGGACTACATGCCGGGTCTCTCTTCGCCAGAGAAGAAGGCAAGGCTTTCGAAGATGAGCTATCGGGACTTCCTGCTCAACGTGGTGAAGGTGGACCCCGGAGTGATCCCGTTTTATCAGCGGCGGACGGAGGGAGAATGGGGAGTCGGCATTGACGCCGAGCCTGCGTTGGACTGCTGGGCTCTGGGCTTCCCTGGATTTCAGGGTATGGGTCTCGAGCCGGGCGCCGCACCGCACATGAGTTATTCGGCGGCTGGTTACGCCACCGGCGGTTCGTATCGTTTTCACTTTCCTGACGGGAACGCATCGATTGCTCGCTTACTTGTAAGGGCGCTCATTCCAGAGGCTGTGCCGGGCCATACGGCGGAAGATGTGGTCACCGCGCAAGTCGACTACAGCCGCCTGGATCGAGAAGATGCTTCGCTAAGACTTCGTCTGAACAGCACGGTAGTCGTCGCGCGCAACATCGGAACGCCTTCCGCGGCCCAGGAGGTCGAGGTTCTCTATGCGAGTGGCAAACAGTTGTGTAAGGTGCGGGCCAAGGGGTGCGTGCTGGCATGCTGGAACATGATGATTCCTTATTTGTGCCCGGAGCTTCCCGAAGCACAAAAGCAGGCTTTGCATTACCTGGTCAAAGTGCCGTTGGTTTACACCAGCGTTGGCATCCGGAACTGGACGTCGTTCCAAAAGCTAGGCATTCAGCGCGTCTCTTCGCCGGGTTCCTACTGGCCCGACGTTAGCCTCAACTCCGCAGTGAACATGGGTGAGTATCGAAGTCCCACGAGCCCCGAAGAGCCCATCTTATTGCATCTCAGTCGAGCTCCCTGCAAGCCCGGCTTGCCAGCCCGGGAGCAGCACAAAATCGGCAGATACGAGCTGCTGACCACAACTTTTGAGACGTTCGAGCGGAAAATCCGTGACCAGCTTGCCCGCACTCTAAGCTCGGGGGGTTTCGATCCGGCACGTGACATCGAGGCAATAACCGTGAATCGATGGCCGCATGGCTATGGTTACGAGTACAACCCGCTATTCGATCCCGACTGGCCCGAAGACAAGCGCCCCAATGTGATCGGCCGCAAACCCTTCGGAAGGATAACCATTGCCAACACTGACTCCGCAGCGACAGCCTATACCGATACGGCGATCGATCAGGCGTACCGGGCCGTGAACGAGCTATTACGGGGCTGATCGGGAGAGCTATTATTCCTTGGTTGGACGCAGAGACTCTCCATTGATTTCCATGATCGAAGGCATAGCAATTTTGGGCTTGACAGTTGAGATGTAGTTTCTCTAACCTTCCCAAACTATAGTAGGGTTTGTGACTCCCTTCTAGCCCAAAGATCTTGTCTGCTGCCTGCCGCGCAGTGCGTCAAGATGGCAACAGGTTCTTAGGCATTCTTCGCGATTGCTTAGGAGACCGCTCATGGTGCCGTGGAGACGGTTTGCGTTCTTGTTGTGTTGGTTGGCGTGTCCGCTTCTGGTATGGTCACAGACCGGTCTCACCTCATTGCGCGGCACGGTGACCGATTCCTCGGGAGCCGTACTTGCAGGCGCAGAGGTCAGCCTTGAGAACCCATCGACTGGGTTTCACCTCGCCCGCACCACGGACCAGAGCGGCGCTTACGAATTCCCTCAAATCCCGCCCGGCAAGTACACAATTACACCGACCAAAGCAGGATTCGGCAAGCAGGTGAAAGCCGCCGAACTGCTGGTCAGCCAGCCGGCGACGATCAATTTTGCACTCTCAGTTCAGTCCATCACTTCGACCATCGAGGTTAGTGATGTTGCACAGACTCTCAATACGACCGACGCGACGATTGGTAATGCTGTAAGCAATTCGACGATTGTGGCCCTTCCCATAGAAGGGCGGAATGTGCCGGACTTGCTAAGCCTACAGCCGGGCGTCGTGTACCTGAACTCCCGCGTGACTAATCCCGACGAAGACAGCAGAAGCGGCGCGGTGAATGGCGCGCGTTCCGACCAGGGCAACATCACCCTCGACGGAGTAGACAACAACGACCAGAGACAGGGTTACGCCTTCACTGGCGCGCTGCGATCGACGCTGGATTCGGTGGAAGAATTTCGGGTCAGCACAACCAACTCCAACGCAGACAGCGGCCATTCTTCGGGCGCACAGGTCACGCTTGTCACCAAGAGCGGGACCAATACTGTTCACGGCAGCCTGTATGAATACAACCGCACTAATTTCGGGCATGCCAACAACTGGTTCAACAAGGCGGCCGAGATTGGGGCAGGATTGCCGAATAAGCCAGGCCAGTTGATTCGCAACACATTCGGGGGAACGTTCGGGGGCCCGATCAGGAAAGACAAGATTTTCTTTTTTATCAACTACGAGGGCCAGAAGACACAGGAAAACCAGCAACAGAGCCTGACTGTTCCGACTGCTTCCTTCGTGGCTGGAAATGTTAGCTATAACTGCTCGGGGAGCGCTGGATGCCCAGCCAGCGGGGTTCAGACGCTGACCCCGGCGCAGGTCGCCTCGATGGACCCAATTTGCACAACTACTTGTCCTTGGGGTCACGGTGACGACCCAAACGCACTGGCCAACTTTAGCGCCTACCCTGGACCCAATAGTCCTGGAGGAGACGGACTGAATACGGGCGGCTTCACCTGGTCCGCTCCAAACCCGGCCAGACTCAACACGTACATTGCGAAGCTCGACTATCAACTCAGCGATCGCCAACGTCTGTTTGTGCGCGGCAACCTGCAGGGCGACAGAAGTTCTTCGGCACCCGAGTTTCCCGGCAATCCTCCCAGTGCGTCCGTCGTGGACACCGCGAAGGGCATTGCCATCGGGCACACTTGGACCATCAGCAGTACCCTCATTAATAACTTCCGCTATGGCTATATCCGCCAAGCGTTGAGCAACGTGGGGGTGGGGAACAACTCCTTCTCGGATTTTGCGGGAATCAGCCCGCTAACCGCCGAAAACAATACCACCATTCTGGACGTCCCGGTACACAACCTTATCGATGACTTTACCTGGGTCAAGGACAAACACACGCTGCAGTTTGGGGCAAACTACCGATTGATCCACAACAACACGTCGTCGAATAACGTCTCGTTCGGCTCGGCTTCGACTGGGGCGGCCAACATCAGCCAGGCTGCCATTGCAGGAACCGGCCAGAGCTTTGATCCCGGGGCGTTTGGTTTCCCAGCAGTGTCAGGGGCCTTTTCCACCAGCTACGACAATGCAATTACCTCCATCGCAGGTTTGTTAAGCACCATTAACGTGCATAACAATTACCAAGTGACGAACGCAACCACCGCTACACTATTGCCGACCGGCGCGACGATCCCTCGTGATTTCAAAGCCAACGAATTCGAGTGGTACGTGCAGGATTCCTGGCGTGTGAAGCCCAATCTGACGGTCACGGTAGGTCTGCGGCATACCCTTTTGCAGACTCCGTATGAAGTGCATGGGCAACAGGTTGCCCCCACCATAAACTTGCACCAGTGGTTCACAAATCGCGCCATCGCGGCTGCTCAAGGACTGGGGAATCAGCCGGAGTTCGCCTTTGCTCCTTCCGGCCAGAGCCGCGGAGGCAGTCCATACTGGAACATGAACAAACTGAATTTTGCTCCGCGCCTCGCCGTCGCCTACTCTCCCGATCCCAAAACCTCGATTCGTGCCGGCTTGGGCATGTACTATGACCATTTTGGCCAAGGGATCGTTGACGGATTCAGCCAGTTCGGCTCGTTCGGCTTGACCAGCACGCAGGCGGCCCCGTCGAACATCTTCACACCGGACGATGCGCCGCGCTATACCGGGAGAAACATTGTGCCCGCATTGCCCGGCGGCGCTCCACAACAAACCGTTACCTACCCCGCTTTCCCTCCTGATGATCCCAACACAACTGGGTTTACCTTCAACTCGAACGGAATCGATGGCCAAATAAAGACACCCTACTCCATGGCTGCCGATTTCTCCGTCCAGCGGCAGGTAGGCAAGGGATGGACGTTTGAAGCTGCTTACGTGGGCCGGTTCGGTCGGCACCTTCTGCAGCAGCGCGATCTGGCCGCTGGCACCGATCTGGTCGATCCAAAGTCGGGCACGGATTACTACACCGCGGCAACTTTGATGTCAAAATTTGCGCTGGCGCACGGTGAAGATCCGGGCGCCACAATTTCCCCAATTCCTTATTTCGAAAATCTGTTTCCGACTGCCGCGGCAGGCGGCTTTAGCGCAACCCAGAACATCTACACGGGCGGGTCTCCCACGAACAGCATCGGTTCTTCATTCAGTTGGGCCAACCGTCCGGGAAGAGAAGTGGGGGCGCCGTTTCGCCTAGGCTTGATCTGCAGCAGCCTAGCGAATGGTGGGGTAACGCCCGACTGTTCTCCTTCGCTGGGCGGTCTTGGGACACCAGTGCCCTACTGGGACCCTCAATTCTCCTCTCTTTTCGCCTGGTCCTCTCTCGGCACCAGCAGTTACAACGCCGGCCAACTTCTGTTGCGTCACCCGATGAGTCACGGCTTGCAGGTCGACTTCAGCTATACCTATTCAAAGTCGCTCGATTTGGGATCGGACGCCGAACGCACGAATTCCCAGGGCACGACGTCAACTGTCACTCCAGTCGGCCAGGGCACGAGCACAGTTCTCAGCTACATTGCCAATCCCTGGAACCCGGGGTTGAATCGCGCGCCGTCGGACTTCGATTTGCGCCATGTGATCACCGCGGACTGGGTTTACCAATTGCCCTTCGGAAAAGGAAAAAGATTCGCCGACGGCTCAGGTACCTGGCTCAACGCTATTATCGGAGGCTGGCAGCTCTCCGGCCTGACTCGCTGGACCAGCGGGTTTCCGTTTAGCGCCATCGATTCACGAGGCTTCACCCAGAACTTCCTCTTTGAGAGCAACATGGTGCAAACCGGCCCGGTCAGCTCGGGCGTATTCATGATCGGCGGAGCCCCGTATGCCTTTCCCAATCCAAGTGCCGTGGTGGCCGGGGTACAAATAACATCGGACGTTCCAGCTACTCTGACCCCGATGCGCTTTGCATATCCCGGGGAAGCTGGAAGCCGCAACAACTTCCGCGGCCCGGGCTACTTCGGGATTGACATGGGTTTGGCGAAGAGTTGGAAAGTCCGCGAGCGCATGGACTTGAAGTTCGCCTGGGAGGTCTTCAACCTAACAAACTCTGTGCGCTTCGATACAAATACGAACACTTCACTTGACAACGGTTCCGACGACGGCTCGTTCGGTCTATACCGCGCGACCCTGACGGTCGAACGGGTTCAGCAGTTCTCGTTGAGGTTCGGTTTTTAAAATTGTAGGGTGAGTCGAGCTCAGAATGTTGGCGGAGTATTTACCCAGAGAACAGCAGCTTGCTGATTGGTCGGGTTAAACCAGCGATGACCGCGGTTGCTCTCGAACCAGAAGCTGTCACCCTGCTCCAGCAGGTGACACTCGACCTCATCAAGCCAGACTTCCAACGTGCCTTCAAGCATGTAAAGGAAGTCTTCGCCTTGGTGCATGTACGCGCCGTCGCTTCCAGTTCCTGGTGGAACTCGAATCAGCATCGACTCGAGCATCTTCGTGCCTGTCGAAAGCAGTTCCATGCGGACGCCGGACTTCGTTTCCAGGCTCTTGCGATTGCGTGGCCGGATCACACGATTGGATTGCGCAGGTAAGTCATAGAGTTCCAATACCGTGGTGCCATATGCCGCTGCCAATCGGTAAATTGTGGCTACGGAAGGATTGGCACGGGAGAGTTCGATGGCACTGAGAAAGCCTGCGGAAATGTGGGCCTGCCGCGCCGCCTCCGTTACGGTTAGACCTCTTTTTTTTCGGAGCCGACGTAGTTTTTCACCCAAATCCGGAGTGGGCTTGGCAGGATGCCTTGATTGGTTAACCCGTAGATCTGTTCCTAGGGCTTCCTTTATCCCTGGGACATTTAATTTCTTGACGTCGCGCAGGTATTTGATGCGTTTCAGAACATCGAGCAACTCTGGAGTATATAGGCGATAACTACCCGCGCTTCGCGCTGGAGTCACAAGACCCACGCCTTCCCAGAGACGCAACGTCGAGGAGCTGATTCCCAGAATTCGCGCGGTCTGCCCCACGGTTAGAAACCGCACATTTCCCGAACCGCCAATGCGCCTCGATTTGGGTGATTTTGTGCGTCGCAAGCCAGTAATAGTAACGCGGAATATTCCCAAATGTGAAACTTGCTGATCCCCATCTACGGAGATAGACGGGGTCTAATCAATGAAATCTAGCCGCACGCATAACCTAGATAAAGTATCGCGCCGCAAATTTCGGGCGAGATCCTGCGCTGGCGACGCACTAGCGTCACTCGGGAACCATCGAGCCCTTCTCCATAGTGATTGCGCTCCTGGCGGTTGGACCAGGACTGCGACGGGTTAGCGGCCTTCTGCTGTTTCGGATGAATCGGGCGATGTGTAGATTACTTCGCCATCGAGCAGCGTCATCAGGCATTTCAGGTCTTTGATCTGCTCATTGGGGACGGAGTAGAGGTCGCGGTCCCACACCGCAATGTCGGCTCTTTTGCCTACCTCGAGGGTACCGATCTTATCTTCGAGAAACATCTGACGCGAACCCCAGGCGGTGTAGCTGCGAAGGGCGGTGTGGATGTCCACGCCTTCGGCCGTCCCGAAGGGCTGCAGGCCGTAGGTACCTTTGGCGGTTTGGCGCGCTACGGAGGCCCAGAGACCGAAACGGGCCGCCACCGGGGTGACGAAGTAGTCCGACCCGCCGGACCACAGAAGACCTCGGGATTGCAGGGTCCTGAAGGGCTCCAGACGTTGGCCGCGCTTGAGACCATAATTGGCCGCATAGATGTCGCCGATCCACCAAAGGAATCCGGGCTGCATTTCCGGATATCCAGCGTCGTATTTCCTTTGCAGGTTGGCCATCACGTCGAGGGCGTGCGGAGTGGGCAGGTTGGCATGGATGATGCTGTGGCGCAGGCCAGAGCGTGGCTGCTCCTGCTCGACAAGGCCGTAGGTATCGACGACCAAGTCCATGGCGCGGTCCCCGACGGCGTGGGTACCAACTGGGACGGCGTTCTGATGGAAGAGGCGGACCATCTCTCGATAAACAACAGGGTCGATTTGCGGATAGCCGCGATTGCCCGCGCCTGAACTTGTGACATCTGGAGTTTTGGCGTCTCGCAGCCAATCGTCATAGACCCAGCCTGTGCGCGCGCCACCGGAGCCGTCCATGTAGATTTTGGCGCCGCAGGAGAGCAGTCGGCCGTCACCGAGAGTGGAGGGTAGGCGAGGAACGGCATTGATCTGGGCCAGCGCCTTGCGCGCCGACTGCAGTGTCGAACCGGCGTGCCATAGGACGCAGATGCGTTCCTTGAGCTGGCCCTGATCGAGGAGAGATTTGTAGGCATCCCAGTGGAGCTGATTAATGTCAGGATCTTTAACGGCGGTCATGCCTTCGCTGTGCAGCACCTGTTGAATGTAAAGAATGCCCTGACGCATCTGCTCGAAGGAGACGGGCGGGATGAGGCGGTTGACGGGCTCCATAGCGGAGTGTTCTTTGAGGACTCCGGTGGGGGTGCCGTGGGAGTCGCGATCGATGGTGCCGGCGGTGGGATCGGCTGTGCTGGCGGTGATATGGGCCAGCTTAAGGGCGAGCGAGTTAGCGACTCCGTAATGACCGGTGGTGTGGATGAGCCAGACCGGATTGTTGGGGGCGACGACGTCGAGATCGGCAGCGGTGACGTAGCGGCGGTCGGCGAGCTTGCCCTCGTCCCAGCCGGAGCCGGTGACCCATTCGCCAGGCTTGACGAGAGCGACCTTGGCCTTTACACGGGCGACGATTTCAGCTACCGAAGCGGCATCCGAGAGCTTTATCCCGTAGAGTTCTTGGACGCCTCCATCAGCGATGTGCGCGTGGCTGTCGATAAGGCCGGGGGTGGCGGTATGACCGCGCAGGTCGATGATGCGGGTGCCTGGAGCCTTGCCCACAAATTCCAGAACTTCGGCGTTGGTGCCAACTTTCACGATAACTCCACGGCGGACGGCGATGGCCTGGGCTACCGAATCGTTGGCATCCACGGTGAGGATATGGCCGTGAATTAAGACCAGGTCGGCGGCGGGGTTTTGGGCGGGGAGCAGGGGAGTAAGCAGCAGGGTCGCCAGTAGGACGCTTGACGCACTAAGTTTACGGTACGGAAACATCGTTTGATTCTACCCGCGAGCGCAAATTCAACCACTGTGGATGCCCGGGCAACAATTCTCTTCTAAATGCAGCATCCAGTTCCCATAAACAAGTGCCAATAACTAATGATCGCTGGACACGCCCTCTTCCACCTCACAGCGCTGTAAAGTTTCCCGGGCGCTTGGACGCACCAGAGTTTTCGTCGCATAATCCGATTGGTCTGATTTGTCGGCTTCTGGAAAGCAATCGCCGATGGCATCTGTCGGCTCGCAACGATGCACTGGAGCCGATTGCGCGATAAACAATGAGCTCTATCGGATGTAATTCGCCTGTCTACAGGGCAACCCAAGAAAGGCTTTAACTGCAGATTTTAGATTCCTAATGCAAAAGCTGCTGTCCTGACTGGACATCCAAACAATGCGATCTCTCGCTACTCGCTCGGACAACAGGCTGCAATCGTAGGATGAGACGTTCAGCGACGACGGCAAGGTCGATCACAATGCTGCCGGTGGCACAGTCGGGTCCTATCGCGATTTGGCGAAATGGATGCGCGGAGACGCAAGCATGATTTCGGCGAGCTCGGGCAAGCACTTCGGCCTGCAGAAAATATGAGCCTCACAATGATAGACCTTGGCTGTCGCCTTCCCGGGGAACTTTCATGCATGGGGCATCCGTCCCTTCGGAAATTTTCGAATCCGAGAATTATTTCTGTAGCCAAACTCCTATACTTGGAATCACTCTACGGATGAGTTCCCGCAAGAATGCTAGAAACACCCGCGAAGGTTGAGAGGCGACTCAGTATGGCAGACAAAGCAGACTTCAAGATAAAAGAAGATGCGCTGGTCTCGAGGCGCAACTTCATTAAAGGGGTCATCACCAGCGGCGTGGCGGTGTCGTCGGCGAGCTATCTGTTTCGCGCCTCCACTCTTCTGAGCGGCCAGCAGGTGGCTGCCGGTGTGGGCGAGCGGCTGATTACGCTCAATGTCAACGGTCAGCAGCGCCGCGTCGATGTCATGAAGCAGGAGACCTTGGCGTCGACTCTGCGTTACAAGTTGGGCCTGACCGGCACTAAGCTGGGATGCGACCGTGCGGAATGCGGATCATGCACGGTCCTCATCGACGATATTCCGTACTATGCGTGTTCCGTGCTCACGCACACGGTGCGTAGACGAAGAGTCTCGACCATCGAAGGTCTGGCCAATCCCGACGGAACCTTACATCCAGTCCAGCAAGGCGTGATCGACGAACAGGGTTTTCAGTGTGCTTTCTGCATGCCCGGCTTCATTATGGCTGCCGTGGGGTATCTGAAAACGAATCCCAACCCCACTCGGAAGGAGTTGGCGCACGGCATCTCAGGCAATCTATGCCGTTGCCAGGATTACGACAAGATTCTGACCGCGATGATGCGCGGCGCGGAAAATGTGCGGAGGTCGAATCGTGGATAACAAGAATATGGACAACAAAAAAGTTGCTGCGACCGCACGAGGCTCCGAACGTGAGTACGGGGTCGGCCACAAGCTGATCGGCAAGAACTATGCGACTCCAGATCTGTATGCCAAGGTCACTGGCCAAGCGAAATATGCCGAGGATTTTCGCGCGGAAGGCATGCTGTTCTGCAAGTTGTTGCTCAGTCCCATGCCGCATGCGCGGGTGAAGCACATCCATACGAAGGCTGCGCTGGCCATGCCCGGGGTCAAAGGGATTCTCGCGGCGGACGATCTTCCCGCGCCAGCTGACACTCTTACCGACAATGGCACGGTGATCAAGGCCAGTAAGTGGGGCGAGCGCGGCCTTACGAATGAGCCCGTCTATCAGGGCGAGCCGATTCTCGCCGTGGCCGCAGTCGACGAACTTACGGCCGCCGAAGCGATCGAGAAAATTGAACTCGATCTCGAACCGCTGACCTTCGTGACCGATCCCCTCGACACTTTGCGGCCGGGCGGACCGAATCCGCGCACCGATGGCAACGTGTGGGTGCGGCCGTCGGGGCAAAATGCTGGTCCGCCGGTGGTAACAGAACTCAAGTGGACGAAGGCTGACTTCGCAGAGCTGAACAACGGCCGTCTCCCCATGGGAAAGACCCCCGATGAATGGAACTATGGCGATCTCGAATCCGGCTTCAAGAATGCGGCGCTCGTTCTAGATGAGACATTCGTTACGCCCGACACCAGCCATCAGACTCTCGAAACCCGTAGTGCCTTGGCCTACTGGCAAAATGGCAGAGTCTACATTCACACGGGCACACAAAGCACCGCGCAAACGCTGCCCGCGATCGCGCGCTGGCTGAACATTAGTCCAGACAAAGTTGTTTTCATCAGCGAATACACAGGAGGCGGTTTCGGCAGCAAGATCACCGGCGGAGTGTCGATGATCATTCCCGCACTTCTGGCAAAGAAAACGAATGCCCCGGTGATGATGCGCATCAGCCGCGAGGAGGAGACTTTCATCGGACGCGCGCGTCCCAGTTTTCAAGGGAGGATGAAGGTCGGGTTTTCGAAAGAAGGTCGTATCACGGCTCTCGACATGTTCGTGATTTGCGACAACGGCCCTTACGAGGCCGTGGGTGACGCCCCGTCATCGGGACGGATCGTCTCTCTGTTGTATCAACCGCAGGCCATGCGCTGGCGCGGCGTGACGGTGCTGACAAATACCCCTCCACGCAGTGCACAAAGCTCTCCGGGCGGGCTGCAGGGAATTGTCATCATCGAGCCCATCATCGCGAAGGCTGCGCGCCGGCTCGGAGTTGACCAGGTGGTGATTCGCCGCATCAATTGTCCCGAGGGTAAAGCTCCGTTTGGACCAGCCGCGCAAGGAAAACGTGGTTATGCCACCAGTGCTTTCCTTAAAGAGGCGCTCGACCGCGGTGCGGAACAATTCCGATGGAGGGAGCGGGTTGCACGCACCCCGAAAAGAATCGGCACAAAGGTTCGTGGCGTTGGCGTGTCTCTAAGCTGTTACGTTGGCGGCACCATCGGATTCGACGGGCTTCTCGTCATCACGCCGGAAGGCCGTGTCATCTTTCAGTCCGGAATCGGCAATCTGGGAACGGAGTCGGTAATCGACGTTCACCGCGCAGGCGCGGAAGTTCTCGGTGTGCCGTGGGAAAGATGCGAGGTGGTGTGGGGGAACACGACCAAGAACCTTCCCTTCACTTGCGTCTCCGGCGGCAGCCAGACCACGCATGCGATGACGCGCGCGGCTCATGCTGCGGCGATGGAAGCGAAGAAGAAGCTCCAGGAAATCGCCGCGAAGAAACTGGGCGGCAAGCCGGAGCAATATGAGGTTGGCAACGAGCGTGTCTTCAGCAAGAGCGGCGCAAACATGACTTTGGCGCAGGCGGCGAAATACGCGATTCGACTGGGCGGCATCTACGATGGCCACGAGGCGCCCGCCGACGTGCACAAATTAACCCAGGCGTCGGTGGCGGCGTTGGCGGGTCAGGGCCTGGTGGTGGCAGCGAAAGATAACTATCCACGCGACGGCTCCACGTTTTCGTATGTGGCGAGCTTCGCCGAGGTTGAAGTCGATGTCGAAACAGGCAAGTACTACATCGTGGATTTTCTCGCCTCCGCTGATGTGGGAACGGTGATTCATCCCCGGGCGCTCGGCGGCCAAGTGCTTGGCCGTTCGACGCTCGGCATTGGCCATGCGATCGGCCAGAAGTGGGTGTTCGATCCGCACTATGGACAGATGGTTTCCAAACGCTTCTACCAGAACAAACCGCCGACGATTCTCGATGTTCCCGTCGACATGCAATGGATCGCGCTGGATATTCCGGACCCGGAGACACCCGTGGGCGCCCGGGGTGTGGGCGAGCCCCCCGTTGCGGGCGGCTGCGCTTCCATTTTGAACGCGCTCTCGGATGCACTCGGGGATGAGATTTTTCAGCGCGCTCCGGTGAACGCCGACACAATTCTGACGTCGCTCGAAGCGGGCCGGCCGATGCAGCATCCTCTGATGGCCCACATTTGAGACTGGAATGAGATTGGAAGGAGACTTATGGCTGTCATACGAGATGTAATGGCTGCTTTCGAGCTGTACCAGCCAAGCTCTGTTGCCGAGGCTCAGAAGCTTCTCGCACTGCACGGAAGCGACGCCTGGGTTCTGGCCGGAGGGCTCGACAGCTTCGACTGGCTCAAGGATCGAATTAAAAAGCCCAAGGCCGTGATCGATCTGAGTGGAATCGAGGAATTGCGCGGAGTGCGCGCGACCGCCGATGGCGTCGAGATCGGCGCGATGACCACGCTCACGGAAGTTGTGGACCATCCCATTATCAAGCAGAAGTATGATCTGCTCGCGGAAGCCGCGGAACTAGTGGCGTCGCCGCAAATCCGGAACCAGGGAACCATCGGCGGCAATGTTTCGCAGGACACGCGCTGCTGGTATTACCGCGGAGGGTGGCCATGTTACCGTGCTGGCGGCAACATTTGCTACGCCGATGCGCCGGAGGGCCGCAACCGCGAGCACGCGATTCTGCACGCGGCGCGCTGTGTCGCGGTGAATCCCTCCGATACAGCCCCGGCCCTGATTGCGCTGGACGCCAAGTTCGTCTTGCGCACTCGCAAGGGTGAGCGCGTGGTGGATGCCGAGGATTACTTCATCGGTCCTGACATCGACATTACCCGTCTACACATCTTGCAGCCCGGGGATCTGCTCACCGCCATTCGTATTCCCTCGATGTGGGCGGGCGCGCAATTTTATTTTGAGAAAATACGTGACCGGAATGTTTGGGACTTTCCCCTGATGAACGTGGCGTCAGCCATTGCAACATCAGGAGACAGCATTGAGCGTATCCGAATCGCCGTAAACGGCGCCGCTGCGCGTCCGTTACGGTTGAAGGCAGTCGAAGATGCCGTTCGCGGCAGGCCACGCAGCGCGGCGACCGGGGAGATCGCGGGAAAGCTGGCCGTGCAAGGAGCGGTTCCATTGCAGTTCAATGCGTACAAAATCCCGTTGATGAGACATCTGGTGAAGCGCGCCATAAGCGGAGTGCAGGAGGCAACATGGGCATCTTAGAGTGGGCGACGAATCCGTGGGGGCAGAGCGTTCCGATCCATATTGCATGGTTCCTGATCTGGGTGTCGGTCATCGTGGGGTTGCTCTTCCTGATAGTCCACGCTACCTGGTTGAGGTTCTTCGCCAGGTCAAGAGAGTTTGCAAGCGAGGCTTCTCCCGCAGCCGTTGCGCGTCTCCCCAAACACGTTCCGCGGCATTCGCTGGTGGCCCGGCTGTTTCACTGGGTCATGGCAGCTTCGATGTTCACTCTGCTGTTTACGGCTTTCCTGCCGAAGGTGGGAATCCAGTTTAATTGGGTGACCTATCATTGGATCGCTGGTACCGTGCTGACGATTTCCGTCCTGTTCCACATCGTTCATGCTTCTTTCTGGCTGGATTTCTGGTCGATCTGGCCTGATAAAACCGACGTGCAGGATGCTTGGAGAAGGGTTC
>Ga0307474_10001787_pt1 | contig 15534 bp, 14 predicted proteins | sample atmos_gasesECM1C_2_FD_203312 | JGI IMG/M metagenome (GOLD analysis project Ga0307474, IMG submission 203312) | Hardwood forest soil microbial communities from Morgan-Monroe State Forest, Indiana, United States - atmos_gasesECM1C_05 | ecosystem: Environmental > Terrestrial > Soil > Temperate... | reverse complement strand
AGGATCAGGCGTGCCGCGGCGATGCTCCACAGCAGATCGTCCAGATCCGGCTCGGCCGCGGTGGCCCGCTTCGTGTTGGGCTTGGCGCGGAAGTTCTGCACGATGACTTCCTGGATGTGCCCGTACCGCGCGTGGAGGTCGCGGATTGCGACCAGGGATTGCAGCCGTTCCGCGCGCGTTTCGCCGATGCCGATCAGGATGCCGGTGGTGAATGGCACCGCCAGTTCGCCTGCGAGGCGCATCATGTCCAGTCGGACCGCGGGCGCTTTGTCGGGCGAGCCGTAATGCACGCCGCCCGGTTCGCACAGACGCTCGCTGCTGGATTCCAGCATGATGCCCGCGCTGGCGGACACTTCCCGGAGCGAGGCAATTTCCTCGCGTGACATGACACCGGGATTGATGTGCGGCAGCAGGCCGGTTTCCTTCAGTACCAGCGCGCACATCTCGCGCAGGTACGAAATGGTCGTGTCGTGCCCGAGCTCCGCCAGCGCCTCGCGCGCGGCGCGGTAGCGAAGTTCCGGCTTGTCGCCAAGGGTGAACAGCGCCTCCGTGCAGCCCGCCGCGGCGCCGGCGCGCGCGATGGTCAGCACGGCATCGGGCGACAGATACGCGGGCCGTCCGGCGCGCGGCCGTTCGGCGAATGTGCAGTAGTGACACACGTCGCGGCACAGCTTGGTCAGCGGAATGAACACTTTCCGCGAGTACGACACCAGCCGGCCGTGCGCCGCATCGCGCTTTGCCGCGGCCTGCGCGGTCAGCGCAACCAGCGGCGTGTGCTCTATCCAGCCGAAATTCTCGTCGGTCATCATGCCTTGCGTACCACTTCTTCCCCGAAGTGCTGGATAACCTCCAGCGTCTCCTCGATCGTCGGGCGTTGCAGATAGAGGATCACGTGCTCTGCCCCGGCCTTCCCCAACGCCGCGGCGTCCGCCAGCATGTCCGATGAACTGCCGCTGAACAACTGTCGGCCGTCGGGACCCTGCTGCGCGGTCCACACGGGCGGCGCGAACCACAGGTAGCCGACATCGATCGTGCCCGGATCGCGCCCCGCCTTTTCCGCCACGCGATGCAACCCGTCGATGCCGTCGCGCAGCCGTTGCGGCGTATTCAGCCGAATGGTCTGGTTGTTCGATACGGGGTACCACGCATCGCCGAACTTCACGGTGCGGCGCAGTGCGGGCGGACTTTCGCCACCGACCCAGATCGGCAAATGCGGCTTCGATGCCGGCTTCGGGGCGAACACCACGTTGTCGAATTTCGCGTAATTGCCGTCGAGCGCGGGGTGTTGTTCGTCCCATAATGCGCGCCAGGCCTGCAGGTATTCGTCGGTGACCGCGCCGCGTTCGGCGAACGGCGGTGTCCCAAGTGCCTCGAACTCTTCCTTCATCCATCCGGTGCCGACGCCGGCGATGACCCGGCCGCCCGACAGCACATCGGCGGTCAGCAACAGCTTCGCCGCCAGCACGGCCGGGCGATACGGCACGACGGCGACCGAGGTCAGCAGCTTGATGCGCTGCGTGCAGCCGGCGATGAACGCCAGCGTGGCGACGGCGTCGAAGCATTCGCCGGTCGGTGCGCCGGGCCAGATGCCGTCCACCGTGTAGGCATAGCGAATGTCGGTATGTACCGGCACGATCAGATGATCGGCCACGCCGAGATACGCATAACCCAGTCCCTCGGCGCGCCGGGCGACCGCCATGATCGGCTCACGTGACGCGAGGCATCCGCGCGTGCCGATATGAATGCCGAAATCCACCGCTTACCCCGCCTGGCTGCGTGTTGCCGATGGTGTGCTATCATCTGTGCTATCGTCCCTGTCCACGCAATCCAAGCGGAGGAACAAATGCAGATCGGATGCAGTGCACCAACCAGCGGACCCCTGATCGCGCCGGACAGCCTGGTCCGCATCGCGACGGAAGCCGAGATGCTGGGGTTCGATTACGTCACCGTCAGCGACCATGTGATGATCCCCAAGAGTATCGCGTCGCGCTATCCGTACAGCGAATCCGGCGAATTTCCATCCGGCGCGGGTGCCGCGCGGCTGGAGCAGCTTACAACTGCCGCGTTCATCGCGGCGGCCACGTCCAGGTTGGGCATCGTCACCTCCGTGATGGTCGTGCCGCATCGGCCGGCGGTGCTGACTGCGAAGATTCTGGCCACCATCGATTACCTGTCGAAGGGCCGCCTGACTCTGGGTATCGGCGCGGGCTGGTGCAAGGAGGAGTTCGAGGCGATCGGTGCCCCGCCGTTCGATGACCGTGGGCACGTGACAGACGAGTGGATGATGGCCTGCAAGGAGTTGTGGGCGAAGGACGATCCGGCGTTCGACGGGAAATATGTGAAGTTCTCCGAGGTGGTTTTCACGCCGAAGCCGGTGCAGAAATCGATCCCGATCTGGGTTGGTGGCGAAAGCGGGCCCGCGCTGAGGCGGACCGCGAAATACGGGGATGCGTGGTATCCGATCGGCACCAATCCGCAGTTCCCGATGGATACGCTGACGCGGTTCAAGGCGGGTGCCGCGAAGTTGCGCGATCTGACCACGAAGGCGGGGCGCAATCCGTCGGCGATCGGGCTGACGTATCGCGTGTCGTCGAATCCCGAGGCGCAGCCCAAAGGCAGTGTGGATGGCGAGCGCAAGCTGTTCACCGGCGGGGCCGTGGACTTCGCCGGCGATATCCGCGCGCTGGCCGAGGTTGGCGTTTCATCGTTCGATTTCGGCCTGTTCGGCGCGACGCTGGCGGCGACGATCGATAACATGCGCCGGTTCAAGGACGAGGTGATGGCGAAGGTGAAATAGCGGGAGGCACTGATGCAGATCGGCTGCAATGCGCCCACCAGCGGGCCGCTGATAGAACCGGACAGCCTGGTACGGATTGTCACCGAGGCCGAGGCGCTTGGCTTCGACTACCTGACGATCAGCGACCACATCATGGTGCCGCGCAACCTGTCGTCGAAATATCCCTACACCGACACGGGCGAATTCCCCGCTGGCCCGGCGGCGGCGTGGCTTGAGCAGCTGACCACCACCGCGTACATCGCCGCGCTGACCAAGAAGTTGCGCTTCGTGCTGTCGGTGATGGTGGTGCCGCATCGGCCGGCGGTACTGACCGCGAAGATTCTGGCCACGATCGACCATCTGTCGAAGGGGCGACTAACGTTGGGCATCGGCGTTGGCTGGTGTCGCGAGGAATTCGAGGCGATCAACGCGGCGCCGTTCGATGACCGCGGCCATGTCACCGACGAATGGATGATGGCCTGCAAGGAGCTGTGGGCCAACGATGATCCACGCTTCGACGGCAAATATGTGAAGTTCTCCGACGTGGTGTTCACGCCGAAGCCGGTGCAGCAACCGATCCCGATCTGGGTCGGCGGCGAAAGCGGCCCGGCACTGCGGCGAACGGCACGCTACGCGGATGGCTGGTACCCGGTTTCCACGAATCCGCAATTCCCCATGCACACACTGGGCAAGTTCAAGGCGGGCATCGCTCGGTTTCATGGCGTGGTGGAAAAGGCGGGGCGCGATCCGTCGCAGATCACGCTGGCATTGCGCGTACTCGCTGGTCCCGCTGCTCGGCCCAGGGTGATGGCGGATGGCGAACCGCGCCTGTTCACCGGCGGGACCGCCGACTACGCAGCGGACATCAAGGCGCTGGCGGAATTGGGCGTGGGCGCGATCGACGTCCGTCTGTTCGGCGCCACCGCGCAGGAGACGGTGGACAACATGCGCCGCTTCCGCGACGAAGTGATCGCGAGGGTTCGATAGAAGGAGTACACGCGATGCAACTTGGCATGACGATGCGGATCAACGGTGCATCGCCGAAGCTCAGCATGACTGAGGTGCTGGAGGCGGAGCGGCTTGGCTACGTATCGGTATGGTCAGGTGAAGCCTGGGGCACCGATGCGGTATCGCCTGTTGCGTGGGTGCTGGCCCGCACCACGAAGATCAAGGCTGGCACAGCGATAATGCAGATGCAGGCGCGCACCCCGTCCTGCGCGGCGATGACAGCAATGACGTTGAATGCACTGTCCGGCGGGCGGTTCCTGCTGGGTGTCGGTCCATCCGGGCCGCAGGTGATCGAGGGCTGGCACGGCGTTGCGTATGGCAAGCCGCTTGGCCGCACCAAGGAATATATCGAGATCATCCGTAAGGCGTTGGCGCGCGAGGCGCCGCTGACCTATCAAGGCGAGCACTATCACATTCCGTACGACGGCCCGGGCGCCACCGGGCTTGGCAAGCCGCTGCGTAGCATCGTGCACGGCGATCCCGACATGAAGATCTACACCGCGTCGATTACGCCGGCCGGTCTTCGTACCGCGGGCGAAGTATCGGATGGCACGCTGCCGATCTGGTTTTCGCCGGAAAAGGCGGATCAGGTGGTGCAGCCGATTCTGGATGGCCGTGCGAAGGCAGGCAAGTCGCGCGATCTGGATGGGTTCGATCTGGCACCGTATGTGAAGATCAGCATGGGCAACGATCTGGCTGCGTGCCGTGATGCGCTGCGGCCGAATCTGGCGCTGTATATCGGTGGGATGGGCGCGCGGTCGAAGAATTTCTACAACGATTTCGCGGTGCGACTTGGCTATGAGGAAGCGGCCGCGAAGATTCAGGACCTGTACCTGGATGGCCACAAGAAGGATGCGGAAGCGCTGGTGCCGGACGGGCTGATCGACGAGATCGCGCTGGTCGGATCGGCGCAACGGATCAAGGACCGCCTGCAGGCGTGGCAGCAGGTGGCAAAGGACGGCAAGCTGACGACGATGGTGCTGACCGGCGCCACCGTCGAGGCGCTGCGCGTGGTGGCAGAGGCGGTGTTGTAGTGCTCATGACCACCGGCATCGATCTGCCGGACGTCGTTCGTCGCCAATGGCCGTTCCAGCCGCGTTTCGCGCGCGTGAACGGCTGGCGGATGCATTATGTCGATGAAGGTGCCGGCGACCCGGTCGTGTTGCTGCACGGCAATCCGACCTGGGGTTTTCTGTATCGCGACTTCGTTGCTCCGCTGACCGCGGCAGGCTATCGCGTCATCATACCCGACATGATCGGCTTCGGCCTGTCGGAGAAGCCTGTACGCGAACAGGCGCACAGCCTCGATGGTCACATCGCGAATCTGACTGCGTTGCTGCGGGGTCTCGACCTGCAGAGCGTCACTCTCGTCTGCCATGACTGGGGCGGCCCGACGGGCCTTGGCTTCGCCTTGTCCAACATCGCGCGCGTGAAGGCATTGGTGTTGATGAGCACATGGGCCTGGCCATTGCCGCCAGCCGAGTTCCACACACGCATTTTTCCGTGGCGCATGATGCACGCGCCGCTGGTCGGTCCGTATCTGCTGGGGCGACACAATGCGTTGGCGGGGCGCGGTGTCTATCTGTCCGTGGTTGATCGCAAGCGGTTCCAGCAACGCGCACAGGCGGCATACCAGGCCGTGCTGCCCGACCCCGCGACCCGCCTGCTGACCTGGACATGGCCGCGCTGGATCCCGCTGGATACTGCAGCGCGCGCACTCGAACGCTTCGCGTGGCTGGAACGCGAACTTGCGGCCTGCACATTGCCTGCATTGTTGATCTGGGGCCGCGAAGACGACGTGTTCAATGCAGCAACATTCATTCCTCGGCTGCAGCAATTGCTGCCGCATGCCGAAGGTCCGCATCTGGTGACCGGCCGTCATTTCCTGCAAGAAGATTCCGGGCCCGAGATCGCTGCGCACATTGTCGAATTCCTGCGGAGCCACGCGTGACGACGGTGCGTATCGTGTCGGAACCATCGCTCGACGGCATGCGGTTGGCTTTTGTGTTGGCAGAGGATCGACTGGGCCATTATGCCGAATTTCGCGCGTTCTTCGCGCGCATGTTCGATCTCGACAGCGTCGGCCTGGCCCGGCCCGGCTACCTGCAGGCGCCATCCGGAACTGTCTATGCGCTGATCTTCATCGGACGCAGTGGCGAGCCATTCCCGTCCAGCGTGGAAATTCATGCGGCGGTCCCGGCACTCGAACCATTCGATGAAACGCTCGTGGATCGTGATCTGTGGGCGATCTTGCACTGGATGATCGAGGGCGTCGGCGGCGAATGGACGCCGGATGCGTTGGACGCGACCGGGCGCCTGTTCCGCATATCGGCCAGCATGGACGCAGACCGCTCGCTCTCCTAGCATCCGTGCAAGGTGTCAGGGGGAACGAGCAATGAGCGGATCATCACCTGTCAGCATGGAACGTCAGGGCGACATTGGCGTCATCGTCGTGAATTATCCGCCAGTGAATGCACTGGGTCCCGGCGTCGCGGAGGGCATCAAGGATTGCCTGGCGCGTGGCAACACCGATCCGGCGATCATGGCGATGGTGCTGATCGGTGCCGGACGCAGCTTCATCGCCGGTGCCGATATTCGCGGTTTTGGCACGAACCGGCCGCGGCTGCCATTGGGCCAGCGTGTATACGACGTGCTGGATGGCAGCGAAAAGCCGGTGGTCGCCGCCATCCATGGCTATGCTCTCGGTGGCGGGTTGGAGATCGCGATGGCGTGCCACTATCGGATCGCATTGCCAAGTGCGAGGGTGGGACTGCCGGAAGTGCTGATCGGCATTTTACCGGGTGGTGGCGGCACGCAGCGTTTGCCGCGGCTGATCGGTCCCAAGGCCGCGCTCGACATGATTGTCACCGGCCGGCACGTGCCGGCAGCCGAAGCGCGCAAGCTTGGCATCATCGACGAGGTGCTGCCGGAGAATTCCGATCTGCGTGAGAGTGCGGTCGCCTTTGCGACGCGCATCATCGATGTGCGTCCGTTGCCGCGCGTGCGGGATCGCGCGACGAAGCTGGAAGACGTGGGTCTGTTCGATGCCATGCGCAAGTCGATCGCCCGCCGCGCGCGCAATCAGACCGCGCCCTATCACTGCATCGCGGCGGTGGAGGCGGCGTGTTCGCTGTCGTTCGACGATGGCTGCCGGCGTGAGGCCGATCTGTTCAAGGAACTGGAGAACTCGGCCGAAGCCCGCGCGCTGCGCTACGCTTTTTTCATCGAACGCGAGGTGGCAAGACTGCCTGATATTTCAGCCAACACAGCGGTTCGTGAATTTACCACGGCCGCGGTGGTGGGCGCCGGCACCATGGGCGGTGGCATCGCGATGAGCTTCGCCGACTACGGTTTCCCGGTGAAGATCATGGATGCCACGCCGGAGGCGCTGGAACGCGGCATGCAGCGTATCCGCGATAATTACGCGACATCGGTGCGCCGAGGCTCCTTGGCCGAAGAGGAGATGCGACGGCGACTTGCGCGCATCGAACCGGTTGCGGGATATGACGACATCAGTGATTCCGACATCGTCATAGAGGCGGTGTTCGAAGAGATGGACGTCAAGAAGCCGATCTTTGCCAAGTTGGACGAAGTGATGAAGCCCGGCGCGTTGCTGCTCTCCAACACCTCGGCGTTGGATGTCGATCAGCTTGCCGCGATGACCAAGCGGCCGCAGGACGTGGCGGGGACGCATTTCTTCAGTCCGGCGAATGTGATGAAGCTGCTGGAGGTGGTGCGCGGCGCGAAGTCGTCGCCGCAGACGCTGCTGTCGGCGATGCAGATGGGCCGGCGAATCGGCAAGCTGTCAGCGATGGCCGGCAACACCGATGGTTTCGTCGCGAACCGTTCGCGCGCGCCGTTCAACAGCGAGATGGTGATCCTGCTGGAGGAAGGCTGTCTGCCGGAGCAGGTCGACAAGGTGATGGTGGATTTCGGCTATCCGATGGGGCCGTTCGCGGTAGGCGATCTTGCCGGCCTGGATGTCGGCGCCGCCGGTCGTCGTCGCCGGGCCGCGGCCAATCCGGACTATCGCAAGCTGCCGATTGCGGACCGGTTGGTGGAGATGGGTCGCTACGGGCAGAAGACCGGTGCTGGCTGGTATCGCTATCAGCCGGGCGATCGCGCGCCGCATCCCGATCCGGAAGTTGCGGCGATCATCAGGCAGGTCGCCGCCGAAATGGGTGTGCCGCAAAAGGCGTTCACCGATCAGGAGATTTTGCATCGGCTGCTGTTCTCCTCGGTGAACGAAGCGTGCCGCATCCTGGAGGAAGGCAAGGCCTACCGAGCCAGCGATGTCGATGTGATGTGGCTGCACGGCTTCGGCTTCCCGCGCTACCGCGGCGGCCTGTTCTATTGGGCCGACGGCATCGGCGTGCGCGACGTCTACAATCAGATCGCGAATTGGCATCAGCAGTACGGCGAACGCTGGGCGCCATCGCAGCTGTTGCGCGAACTGGCAGAGGCCAACACGCCGTTCCGCGACGCCAAGGCGGCCGCCTTCGTGCCATAGGGGGAAATCGTTCCATGACAGCAGTGACTGCCGAAACCGACGACCTCAATCAGCTTTCCGACGATGAATTCCGCATGATGGTGCGGCAGTGGATCCAGGCGAACTATCCGGCGGAAATCCGCGATCCGCCGTCACGGTTGCATTTCAAGGATACCAAAACCTGGTACCACAAACTGGCGCGAAAGGGTTGGCTGTGTCCCAATTGGCCGCGGGAATTCGGCGGCATGGGCATCGTCGCCGGCAAGCAGCTTATCATGCTGGAGGAGAAAGAGCGTCACGGCTGCGCACGGCTCAATGAGATGGGCATGACGATGCTTGGCCCCTTGCTGATCCGCTACGGCACGCGGGAACAGCAGGACTTCTACCTGCCGAAGATTCTGGCGGGCGAACATATCTGGTGCCAGGGTTATTCCGAACCGAACGCGGGTTCCGACCTTGCATCGCTGCGCACGGAGGCGGTGCTGGACGGCGACCACTACGTGGTGAATGGGCAGAAGATCTGGACGTCGCTGGCGATGGACGCCAACTGGATTTTCCTCCTGGTGCGCACCGACAAGCAGGCGAAGAAGCAGGAGGGCATCAGTTTCCTGCTGGTGCCGATGGACAGTCCCGGCATCACCGTCCGGCCGATCACCAACCTGGATATGGAAGACGAATTCTGCGAAACGTTTTTCGACAACGTGCGTGTGCCGAAGGAAAATCTGGTTGGCCAGATCAACAAGGGCTGGACGATGGCGAAGAACCTGCTGGGGTTCGAGCGCATCGGCAGCGGCTCGCCGCGTCAGTCTTCCTACGCGTTGGGGCGCTTGCGGCTGCTGGCCGATCGCATGGGTGTCTGGGAAGACGACCGGTTCCAGGATCGCTACACGCGGCTGCGCCTGGACCTTGAGGACCATAAGGCGCTGTACAGCGAATTTGTCGCGAAAGTGTATCGCGGAGAGGCACTGGGCCCGGATGTGTCGATGCTGAAGGTGCACCAGACCGAGTTGTACCAACGGATCACCGAAACGATGCTGGAGATCGCCGGCGAGTATGGCGGGCAGTTCGGCCCGCTGGATGGCAACCGCGAGTTGAATCCCGCCGGTCTTTTCATCCAGTCGCGCCCGTCCACGATCTACGCCGGGTCGAACGAAATCCAACGCAACATACTGGCGAAGAACGTGCTGGAACTGCCCGGGTAAACGCTGTCATTGACGTTGTCTGAAGCCGCGGCATATCGTCGCGTCTGAAATCAAGTGCCGGGGCGCCACGAAGATGACCCCGCCGAGGGAGGCCGCCGAAGGTGGAAGACGCTGCTCGTCTGCTGCAGCTTATTGTCAATGGTGCAGCGGCCGGCTGCATCTATGGCCTGATCGCGCTCGGGTTCGTCCTGATCTACAAGGCGACCGAGATGATCAACTTCGCCCAGGGCGACATCATGATGCTGGGCGGGTTCGTCGCATTCAGCCTGATCGCCCAGCACGGCCTGAACTATTGGATCGGCGCGCTGCTCGCGATCATGATCATCGCCGCGTTCGGCTTTGCACTCGATGCCATAATATTGCGCCGCGTGATCGGCCAGCCGCAATTTGCGGTGGTGATGCTGACGCTAGGTCTGGGCTTCATCTTTCGCGCGTATGCCGGCATCACCTGGGGCTACGATTCGGTCGGCTTCGAGACACCGTTCACCAACAAGACACTCAACATCGGCGGCCTTGTGCTGGGCCAGGACAACGTGTCGATCATCGTCGGCACGGTGCTGCTGTGCGGCGTGCTGTACGTTTTCTTCAGCCGGACCCGGCTTGGCATCGCCATGCAGGCCTCTTCGCAGAACCAGCTTGCCGCCTACTACATGGGCATCCCGGTGCGCACGGTGTTCTCGCTGATCTGGGCGATCAGCGCCGGCGTCGCGGCAGTGGCGGGCATTCTGCTCTCGCCGGTTTCGATGATTGACGTGAACATGGGCTTTCTCGGCATCAAGGCTTTCGCCGCGGCGGTACTCGGCGGCTTCGGCAGCATCCCCGGTGCGCTGTTCGGCGGCGTGCTCATCGGCATCGTTGAGCAGCTCGCCGGTTACTTCCTGCCTGCCGGCTTTCAGGAGGTCACATCCAACGTCGTGCTGCTGGCAACATTGATCCTGCGACCTCAGGGCCTGTTCGCAGAGGGTATGGGAAAGCGGGTCTGACACATGCGCTATATATTCAAGACAAACTACCGACAGGACTTGGCGCTATGGCGCCACCGCGGCGACGTGTTCTGGTACGGGCTGCTGCTCGTCGTGCTGCTGCTGATACCCGGCATGCTGGGCGAGTTCTACATTGGCGAATTGGGCGCCGTGTTCATCTTTGCCATCGCCGGCGTCGGATTGATGCTGCTTGCCGGCTACACCGGCTTGATCAGTCTGGGCAACGCGGCGTTCCTGGGCATCGGCGCCTACACGAATTCCGTCCTGCTGGCGCATGGCGTGCCGTTCCTGATCACACTGCCCGTGGCCGGCCTGTTCACCGCGCTGTTCGGGGTGGCGATCGGTCTGCCGACGTTGCGCATGAGCGGCCTCTATCTCGCCATCGCGACGTTGGCGTTCGGCAGCATCGTTGGCACCGTGTTCCAGAAATGGAATGCGGTCACCGGCGGGTTTGATGGATTTGCCGTGCCCACACCGTACATCTTCGGATATCCGATCGAGACCGCGAACGGTATCTACTATGTGTCACTCGCGGTGCTGGTGTTCGTGTTGTGGATGGCGGCCAACCTGCTGCGTACGCCACTCGGCCGCGCCATGGTGGCGATCCGCGACAGCGAAATCTCCGCCCAGAGCATGGGCATCCATCTGGCGCGGTACAAGACCTTCGCCTTTGCCATCAGCGCATTCATGACCGGGCTGGCGGGCGCGCTGTTCGCGCATTACGTCCGCTTCCTGGCGCCCGACTCTTTCGACGTGCTGCTGTCGGTGCAGTTTGTCACCATCGTCTTCGTGGGCGGCCTGGGGTCACTGCACGGTGCAGTACTCGGCGCCATGTTTGTCAGGTTGCTGCCACAGGTGATCGCGATCCTGCGCGACGACCTGCCATTCGGCATCGGTCGCATGCCGGGGCTGGAACCGTCGTTGTTCGGTCTGGTACTGGTGCTCGTGATCCTGTTCGAACCAGGCGGCATCTACGGCCGCTGGATGAAGATCAAGCATTGGTTCCAGGCCTATCCGCTGAAACGGCGCACCGGTTTCCGTCGCCAGAAATCATACGCCCGGTCGGAGCGGCTGCGGTGAGCATCTTCCGAGCCGATGATATCGCCATCCGGTTCGGCGGCATCCGCGCGGTCGATGCGGTCAGCTTCGAGGTGGAACAGGGCGAGGTGTTCTCCATCATCGGACCGAACGGCGCGGGCAAGACGACGATTTTCAACCTGATCAGCCGCATCTATCAGCCCAGCAACGGCAGGCTGTTCTTCCAGGACCGGGACATCACCGAAATTCCGGCGTATCGCATCGCCGGTTTGGGCATCGCGCGCACTTTCCAGAATATCGAGCTGTTTCCCAATGCGACGCTGCTGCAAAATCTGCTGATCGGCCGCCATTGCCATTCGAAGGTGGGAGTGCTTTCCCAGCTCGCTTTCCTGCCCGCCGTGCGACGCGAGGAATTGCGGCACCGCGAGAAGGTGGAAGAAGTGATCGCCATTCTCGGCCTTGAACGCTACCGCGACACGCTGATCGCCAGCCTGCCGTACGGTGTGCGCAAGGTGGTCGAACTCGGCCGCGCATTGTGCATCGAACCGAAGCTTCTGCTGCTCGACGAACCGTCTTCCGGACTGAACGTGGAAGAAACCGAGGGCATGGGTTTCTGGATCGAGGACATCAAGAAGGACCTCGGCATCACCGTCATCATGGTCGAACACGACATGAACCTGGTGCGCATGGTGTCCGATCGGGTGATGGCACTGAACTACGGCAGGGTCATCGCACTTGGCACGCCGGACGAAGTGCAGAACCATCCGGAAGTGGTCCGCGCCTATATCGGGGGCGACGCATGAGCGCATCCACGCCACTGCTCGACGTCACCGCCATCGAGACCTTCTATGGACCGATTCAGGCGATCCGCGGCGTAAGCCTGCAGGTGGCGCAAAGCCAGATCATTACTGTGCTGGGTGCCAACGGTGCCGGCAAGACCACAGTGCTGCGCACCATCTCCGGCGTTTTGGATCCGGAACGCGGCCAGGTGCGCTTCGAAAACCGCGAGATTGGCCACCTGCCGCCCGATCGCGTGATGCGCCTGGGCATCTGCCACGTGCCGGAAGGCCGCGAGGTGTTCCCGTTCCTGACGGTTTACGAAAACCTGCTGATGGGGGCTTATTCGCGCCGCGACAAGGACGCGGTCCACCACGACCTGGAGCTTTGCTACACCTATTTTCCGGTGCTGAAGGAACGCACCCACCAGCGCGCCGGATTGCTGTCGGGCGGCGAACAACAAATGTTGTCGATCAGTCGCGCGCTGATGGGCCGGCCGAAGCTGCTGCTGCTGGATGAACCGTCGCTCGGCTTGTCGCCGCTGCTGGTCACCCAGATCTTCCGCATCATCCGTCGCATCAACCAAGAGCAGGGCGTCGCCATCCTGCTGGTCGAGCAGAATGCACATATGGCGTTGCAGACGGCGGACTTCGGCTACGTGCTGGAAGTCGGGCGCATTGTGCTGGCAGATGATTGCGCCAAACTTATGCAGTCCGACGCAATCAAGGAATTCTATCTCGGCCAGAAGGACGCCGGCATCCGCGGGCAGCGTCGTTGGAAGAGGAAGCGGCTGTGGCACTGAACCTCGGCGCAAACCCCGACACAATTCCCGCACTGGTGGCAACGCGCATTGCCGCGCACGGTGACGAGATCATTTTGCGCAAGAAGAACCGAGGTATCTGGAATTCGGTGACGTGGTCCGAACTCGGCACGCGCACGCGGGCAGTTGGCATGGGGCTGAAGGCGGTCGGCTTCCGGCCAGGCGATGTCGCGTGTGTGCTGGCAGAGACGCGACCGGAATTCGCCTATGTCGATCTCGGGATTCTCGGTGCGGGCGGTGTCAGCGCGGCCATTCATCCGGAGGAGGAAGCCGAAGCGCTGGGTGAGACATTGCGCCAATCCGATTGCCGTGTGCTGTTCGTGGAGAACGATGAACAGCTCGACAAGGTGTTGTCGGTGCGCGATCGCTGCCCAGCGCTGCAACGCATCGTGATTTTCGAGATGAAGGGCCTGCGCGACTTCGCCGATCCGATGTGCGAGGGCTTCCAGCTTCTTGCCGCGCGCGGCGCGGATCATGACCGCACTCATCCCGACGAATGGCAGACCGGCATTGCGGCAATTGCCAACGAACAACCAGCGGTGCTGCTGCTGCCGAATGGGGGTGGAACCGCCGCCAAGGGACGCGTGCTGACGCATGGCGATGCGCTGCACCTGATTGCCCACGCACGGACGTTGCTGGCGCCACGGGTCGGCGACGAACGTCTGGCACTCCTGCCGATGTGCCATATGATAGAGCGAGTGTTCGGACTCTATCTGGCGCTGGATGCGCGTGCGGTCAGCAACTACCTGGAAAACCCCGACACCGTCATGGAGAATCTGCAAGAAGTGCAGCCCACGATGTTGGGCACCGACCGCCAGGTTTGGGAGCGGCTGTACGCTCGGGCGACGGATGGCGCCACCGGAGCCACCCATGTGCAACGGCTGTCTTATCGCGCGGCGATCGCGGCGGCGCAGCGTGGCGGACCATCGGCGCTGCTGGCGCGTCTTTTGGTGCTGCGCGCGGTGCGGCGGGAACTCGGGCTTGGCCGGCTGCGGCACGCCTATATCGGCGTCGCTTCCCTACCGCCCGAGATCGAACGTTGGGCCATGGCTCTCGGCATGGTCATTCAGCAGATCGACGGCCACGCGACCAGGGGCACCGAACTGGACGCGCGCTATCGCGCCTTGATGGAAGAAGCCTACGGTACGTAACGGAAGGAACGGCACATGCGCAACAAATTTCTGGCAGTGGCACTTGCCACCGCTTTGATCGGTCCCGCCTTTGCAGCGGACAGTCAGCGTGGCGTGACCGATAACCAGATCATTATCGGCACCTACACCGACCTGTCGGGTGTGACCGCGATGTGGGGCGTCAATAATACCAACGCCTGGCGCATGGTGTTCGACGAGGCCAATTCCGAAGGCGGCATCAACGGGCGCAAGATCAAATATATCGTGGAGGACAATCAGTACCAAATTCCGCGGTCCGTGCAGGCGGCGAACAAGCTGATCAACCGGGATGGCGTGTTCATCATGGTGGCCAATGGCGGCACCCCGATGAACAACGCGACGATGCCGGATCAACTCGCCAAGGGCGTGGCGAACGTGTTTCCGTTGACCTCGGCTCGTTCGATGTACGAGCCGCTCAACCACCTGAAGTTCGGCCTGGCTGCATCATACTACGACCAGATGCGGGCCGGTGTGAAACTGTTCGTCGAGCAGCACCACAGCAAGATGGTGTGCGCGATGGCACAGGACACCGACTTCGGTCGGGACGTCATGGACGGCGCGCGCGATCAGTTGAAGGCGATGAACATGAAGCTCGCGGCGGAGACGCTGCACAAGCCGACGGACACCGACTTCAGCGCCTCGGTTGCCCGCCTGCACGATGCCAACTGCGATCTGATACTGGTCGGCGGTATCGTCCGCGATACCGTGCAGATTATTTCCGCTGTACGGAAAACCGGCTGGAACGTCGATATGCTGGGCCAGGCGGCGAGTTACGACGAAGCGGTTGCGGAAGTTCCCGGGGGTGTGACCAACGGCTTCTATTCCATGACGCCGGTGCTTTACGTGGCCGGCACCAATTCGACGCCCGCGATCAAGGAGTTCGCCGACAAATACCAGAAGCTGTACGGCAAGGCACCGAACTTCGCAGCACAGATCGGCTACTCCGCGGGACAGCTTGTGGTGCTGGCAATGCAGAATGCCGGCAAAGACCTGACGACGGACAGCTTCGTTTCAGGCATGGAGAGCATCAAGGACTGGCACGACATCTTCGGCTCGCCGCCGATGAGTTTCAGCCCGACCAAGCATCAGGGGTCGAACGAATCGTTCCTCTGCGTGGTGAAGGATGGCAAGTGGGTGCCGGTCGGCACGACGTCGGTCGGCTACTGATCTTCTGGCTGTTCCCCCCTCCCCCCGCGGGAGGGGGGATTGCATCGGGTTCCCGCTATAGCGTCTCGATCTCCAGCGGAAACAACACGTCAGGATCGGACGTGT
>Ga0307474_10001786_pt1 | contig 15541 bp, 12 predicted proteins | sample atmos_gasesECM1C_2_FD_203312 | JGI IMG/M metagenome (GOLD analysis project Ga0307474, IMG submission 203312) | Hardwood forest soil microbial communities from Morgan-Monroe State Forest, Indiana, United States - atmos_gasesECM1C_05 | ecosystem: Environmental > Terrestrial > Soil > Temperate... | reverse complement strand
GAAATAGAACCGGTAGGCCTTGCCGCTCGGCAGGATCTGCGAATAGGTCCGCGCCTCGTAGTAGCTCATGGCCGGCTGTTCGACGAGCTTGATGCGGCGCAGGAACTTGACGTTCATGTTGCCTTCGTAGCCGGGCAGCAAGAGACGCATCGGGTAGCCGTTGCCTGGATTGAGGCGCTCGCCATTCTGGTAGAGCACGATCATCGCATCGTCCAATGCCTTCTTCACCGGCACGCTGCGGCTCAAACGCGGTGAGTCTGCGCCCTCTGCGATGAACCATTTCGACTTTGGATCGATCCCGGTTTCCTCAAGCAGGGTCGAAAGCTTCACTCCAGTCCACTCCGCGCAGGAGACGAGCCCGTGCAGCGCCTGAATGTTCTCCTGCAAGGGTTCGGGAGAAAACAACGGCGCACTGTTGCCGCCACATTCGATGAATGTCGTGCGCGAAACCATGGGATAGCGCGACAGCGATTCGAGCGAAAACTCCAGCGGCTGCTTGACGAGGCCGTGGATGACAAGCCGATGCTTGTCGGGGTCGATGTTGGGGACCCCGCCGTGATTGATGTTGAAGTGCAGCCCATTCGGCGTGATCGTTCCCTCAAGCAGATGGTGCGGCGTGCGGGCATGCGAATTGCGCGGCTCGTTGTTGGGATTGCTCAGCGTGCGCACCACCTTGGCCTCGAATTTCGAGGGCACCTGGTAGGGTGGCATCGGGTCGCCGACTTCAAGGCTCCATGGATCGTCTGCGAGCGGTTCGGCAGCCGCAGATGCGCCGCCGATGCCCGCACTCATCGCGCCCGCCAAGACGACGCCGCGCCCAAGCAGCGCGCGACGATCGATCAATCCGTTTCCCGCAACTTGTTCAAGAGTTTCAACGTGCGTCTGGCGATCCCTCGATCTGACCATCCCTCACCTCCCTTGAGCGCGGGCGTTTTCGACCGCCCTCTTGCTCATGCGCTAGTGTCCCGATTCCGAAGTTCGCATCGGACTTCCGAACCGCCACACTAGGCTAGCTCTTCTCCTGTTCGAGGACAATTGGTCCGATATTGTCGGGTCTTGGCCGAACGGAGCACAAGCGCGAAGTGTACAGGCCTGCCAGGCCATTCTTGACGCGGCGCGAAAAAGCGCCGCTTTTCGCACCGGGAGATGCAGCCGATTCACAGGAGACAAGGTTTTTGAATTTCCTCTTCGTCCTCGCGGTAGGGCTCGTCGCCGGCACGATCAGTGGCGTCGTCGGCACCGGCTCCTCGATCATGCTCATGCCGGTCCTGATCTATGAATACGGCCCGAAACAGGCGGTGCCGATCATGGCTATCGCGGCCGTGATGGCCAACTTCTCGCGCATCCTCGCCTGGTGGCGGGAGGTCGACTGGCGGGCGTGCGCTGCCTATTCCGCACCTGCTATTCCGGCTGCGGCGCTTGGCGCACGCACGCTCCTCGTGCTGCCGTCGCACACCGTCGATATTTGCATCGGGCTGTTTTTGATTGCGATGGTGCCGGCGCGGCATTGGCTCGCCGGGCACCAATTGAAGCTGGCTCTCTGGCATCTTGCCATCGGCGGTGCCGCGATCGGCTATCTCACCGGGATCGTGGTTTCGACCGGGCCCTTGAGCGTGCCGCTGTTTCTGTTTTACGGCCTCAGCAAAGGCGCCTTTCTGGCCACCGAGGCGGCGAGCTCGCTCGGGATATATGTGAGCAAGTCCATCACCTTTCAGCGATTCGGTGCTCTGCCTTTGGAAGTCGCGGCGCAAGGTCTGATCGCAGGCGGCTCGCTGATGGTCGGCGCCTTCGTCGCCAAGCGTTTTGTATTGCGGCTCGAGCCGGAGGCTTTTCGGCGCATGATGGACGTGATCATGATCGTCGCCGGCCTTTCGACGCTTTGGACGGCATTTTCATAAAAATCGGTCGTCGGCGTTGGCTAGGTCTGAACCAACGCGAGCGAAAGGCCGACGACGGAACGCATGTTGCAATGAATTGGTACGGGCCATGGATGAAATGGCCGGAGCTTTATCCCTTTGCACTAGGAGAGGTTCATGAATAGGGGCATTGCTGCCGCGGCCGTCATTGGCGTCCTCGCGATCGCCGCGATCTTCGGCAGCTGGTACACGGTCGATCAAACCGAGCGCGCCGTTCTGCTGCGCAATGGAGCCGTCATCGGCACTGCCCAGCCGGGCTTGGGATTCAAAGTGCCCTTCATCGACAGCGTCGAGAAAATCAGCGTGAAGACCTTCACCTATACCTGGGACAAGATGAATTCTTACTCGTTTGACCAGCAGCCGGCCGATCTCAAGATCAGCGTCACGTTGCGGGCTTCGCCCGACAAGGTCGCCGATCTCTACGCAAAATTCGGTCGTCTCGACACGGCGGTCAATCAGGTCGTCAACCCCGTGGTGAACCAGCAGGTCAAGGTCGTGTTCGGCCGCTACACGGCGGTCAAGGCGATCCAGGAGCGCGGCGCGTTGAACAGTGCGATCAAGGATGCCATCACCGAGACGCTGAAATATGATCCGATGATCATCATCGAAAGCGTGCAGCTGGAAAATATCGAATTCTCCGCCAATTATCTGCACTCGATCGAACAGCGCATGCTGGCGGAGGTCGAGGTCCAGAAGCTGCAGCAGAACGCCGAGCGCGAAAAGGTGCAGGCCCAGATCACCGTCACCCAGGCCAACGCGAAGGCCAACGCCATTCGCGCCGAGGCCCAGGCCAACGCGGACGCCACCCGACTGAGCGGTGAAGCAAGAGCAGCCAACATCCGCGTCACCGGCGAGGCCGAGGCCGCCGCCATCGAGGCGCGCGCCAAGGCGCTCGGCACCAATCCCAATCTCGTCACCCTGGTACAGGCCGAACGCTGGAACGGTGTCCTGCCGACAACCATGGTTCCGGGCTCGGCGGTGCCGTTTGTATCGGTCAAATAAGGGGTGATGCGCCGGAGATGATATCCGGCGTGAGCATCGAAAGCATTGCCGATCGCCATTCCATGCTATGGGAAAGCCTTCATCTTCGAATCTCTAGTGCGGCGAATTTGAAGTTCCTATCGGTATCGCGGCAAGTTCATGATAGGAACTTCAAATTCAAAGCCGCACTAGAATCGACACGTTGCTAGAGCTCCTTTGATTCCGAAGTTCGCATCAGAGGTCGCCGCGATAGCTTGCGAACTTCGGAATCGGAGCTCTAGCGGTCCGATTCTAACATTCGAAGTCCCATGGCCAAGAACGCGCTCTCCTTCGTCTGCCAGAACTGCGGCGCTGCTTATAACCGCTGGCAGGGCAAGTGCGACTCCTGCGGCGAATGGAACACCCTGGCCGAGGAAGACGTAACCGGCGCAACGACAATGCCGGTCTCGATCCGCTCCAAGCGAAAGGGACGGTTGTTCGCCCTGGAAAGCCTCACCGGCAAGAGCCAGGAAGCCCCTCGCCTGTCCTCCGGCATGCTTGAGCTTGACCGCGTCACCGGCGGTGGATTCGTGCGCGGCTCGGTGCTGCTCGTCGGCGGCGACCCCGGCATCGGCAAATCGACGCTTTTGACCCAGGCGACGAGCCAGCTGGCGCGCGCCGGCCACCGCGCCGTCTACATTTCAGGCGAAGAGGCGGTCGCGCAGGTCCGGCTGCGCGCCGAGCGTCTGGGCCTTGCCGACGCGCCCGTGCAGCTCGCCTCGGAAACTTCGGTCGAGGATATCGTCTCCACCCTTTCCGAAGGCACGGTACCGCGCCTGATCGTGATCGATTCGATCCAGACCATGTGGACCGACACCGTGGAATCGGCACCGGGGACGGTGACCCAGGTGCGGGCCTCGGCGCAGGCGCTGATCAGGTTTGCCAAGAAATCTGGCGCAGCGATCATCCTGGTCGGCCATGTGACCAAGGACGGCCAGATCGCTGGCCCTCGCGTGGTCGAGCACATGGTCGACGCCGTGCTGTCGTTCGAGGGCGAAGGCTCGCAGCAATTCCGTATCCTGCGCGCCGTCAAAAACCGTTTCGGCCCGACCGACGAGATCGGCGTATTCGAGATGACGGGACTAGGGCTGCGCGAGGTTTCAAATCCGTCCGAGTTATTCTTGTCGGAGCGCGATCTCGGCAGCCCGGGCACCGCGGTGTTCGCAGGCATCGAGGGCACCCGCCCCGTGTTGGTGGAACTGCAGGCGTTGGTCGCGCCGACCTCGCTTGGCACCCCTCGGCGCGCCGTGGTCGGCTGGGACCCGAGCCGGCTCTCGATGGTGCTGGCGGTGCTGGAGGCGCATTGCGGGGTCAAATTGTCCGGCCACGATGTCTATCTGAATGTCGCGGGCGGCTTGCGGATCCAGGAACCCTCGGCCGACCTTGCCGCGGCGGCTGCCTTGGTTTCATCGCTGGTCAATGCGCCCCTGCCGCCGGACGCGGTCTATTTCGGCGAGATTTCACTGTCGGGCGCTGTCCGGCCGGTCCCGCAGACCTCGGCCCGGCTGAAGGAAGCTGCAAAACTTGGTTTCGCTCGCGCCGTGCTGCCCGAATCGGCTCGTGCCGAGGTCAGCGAAGCCGGCCTGTCCCTGCATTCGGTCGGGGGACTGACGAGCTTGGTCGCGGAAATCGCCGCGCGGGGCGCTCCGAGGGGGAACCGGCCGCCAAATCGGGAAAGTGCCGCTCCAGAGAAAAATGCCACACCTGAGAGATTCCGACGCAAAGAAGGCTAGCTGGGCGTGACCTTAACCGCCCCCGCCGCTATACAACCCGCGCGCGGGGTGGCGCGATCTCGGGCCTTGCGAGGCCATTTAAGTGACCGTCACCTAGGGTGGCGCCGATTACGCCGATTCGCGGTTTGAATTTACGAGCGGACCGACCAGCCGATGCCGATTACTATACTCGATCTCGTTCTGCTCGCCGTGATGCTGATCTCTGGCCTGTTAGCAATGGTCCGCGGGTTCATGCGAGAGATTCTTTCGATCGCGGCGTGGGGCGCAGCCGCGCTGGTCACCCTTTACAGCTACTCAAAGCTGTTGCCGACGGCCAAGACCTATTTCAACAGCGACACCATCGCGAGCATAGCCGTGGTTGCCGGCGTGTTCGTTGGTACCTTGATCATCGTTTCCGTGATCACGGTGCGGATTTCCGACATCATCCTGGACTCCCGGATCGGGGCACTGGACCGCACGCTGGGGTTCCTGTTCGGGCTGGCCCGCGGCTTGCTTATCGTCGTGGTGGCCTATGAGTTCTTCATCTGGCTAGTTCCGGACAAGCAACGGCCCGATTGGGTGGTCGGAGCCAAGTCGCGGACGATGCTGGATTCGACCGGCGAATGGCTCAAAGGGCTCTTGCCGGACGACCCGGAGAACACCATTTTGAAGAGATTCAAGAAGAATAAACCCGAGGATGAGCAAACTGACGTCGACCAGGCGGCGCCAGGGTCCGGCGACGGATATAGCAAGCCGGCCCGCGACAGCCTGAAAAAGCTGATCGAAAAGCCCGCGGCACGTTAATACCAGGCCATAGAGAGGCGCGATGGACAGTAAACAGAGCCCTTCCGACGACGCCGAACAACGGGAGCCGAAACCCGGCTCCCCCTATCCGGAAATCCCCGACCTTGAAGGCGACACGTTGCGCGAGGAGTGCGGCGTGTTCGGCATTTTTGGCCACCCGGAGGCCGCGGCCATCACCGCGCTTGGCTTGCATGCGTTGCAGCATCGTGGCCAGGAGGCCGCGGGCATCGTTTCATTCGACGGAACCCGCTTTCATTCGGAGCGGCGGCTTGGCCTTGTCGGGGACACCTTTTCCCGCCGCGAGGTGATTGAGCGCCTGCCCGGCAATGCCGCGATCGGCCACGTCCGCTATTCCACGACCGGCGAGACCATCCTGCGCAACGTGCAACCTTTGTTTGCGGAACTCAACGCCGGCGGGTTTGCGGTTGGCCACAACGGGAATCTGACCAACGGACTGACCTTGCGCCGCGACCTTGTACGCGGCGGCGCGATGATGCAATCCACTACCGATACCGAAGTCATCCTGCATCTGGTGGCGCAATCCAAACGGAGCCGTTTCATCGATCGCTTCGTCGAGGCGCTGCGCGCGATCGAAGGCGCCTACTCGCTTGTCTGCCTCACCAACAAGAAGCTGATCGGCGCGCGCGATCCGCTGGGCATCCGTCCGCTCGTGCTTGGCGAACTCGACGGCTGCCCGATTCTGGCCTCGGAGACCTGTGCGCTCGACATCATCGGCGCAAAATATGTGCGCGACGTCGAGCCCGGCGAGATCATCGTCTTCGACGAGCGCGGCGCGCAGAGCCACAAGCCGTTCCCACCGAAATCGCCGCGGCCCTGCATCTTCGAGTACATTTATTTCTCAAGGCCGGATTCCATCGTCGGAGGACGATCGGTGTACGACGTCCGCAAGGCTTTCGGCGCGCAGCTCGCACGCGAAAGTCACGTCCCGGCGGACGTCGTGGTGCCGGTGCCGGATTCCGGCGTGCCGGCTGCCGTCGGCTACAGTCAGCATTCCGGCGTGCCATTTGAACTTGGCATCATCCGAAACCATTACGTCGGCCGTACCTTCATCCAGCCGACCCAGAGCGTGCGCGAGCTCGGGGTGCGCATGAAGCACTCCGCCAACCGTGCCGCCATCGAAGGCAAGCGCATCATCCTGATCGACGATTCGCTCGTGCGCGGCACCACCTCGAAAAAGATCGTCCGCATGATGCGCGACGCCGGCGCCCGCGAGGTCCACTTCCGGCTTGCGTCTCCGCCGATCGTGTACCCCGACTATTACGGCATCGATTTGCCGGACCGCGGCGGCCTGCTCGCCGCCACCCATAATCTTGAAGAAATGCGCGAGTTGATCGGCGCCGACACACTGGCGTTCCTGTCGGTGGACGGCATGTATCGCGCCATGGGTTATCAGGGGCGTGACCCCGCCAATCCGAAATTCTCCGACCATTGTTTCACCGGCGCCTATCCCACAAGCCTCACCGACCAGAACTTGGTCGAACCCCAACCGCGGCAATTGTCGCTGCTGGCCGAAGCAAGCTGACGCACGGCGGTAAGGGATGGTTGTGGCGTCATGGCCGGGCTTGTCCCGGCCATCCACGTCTGTAAAACCCTCCGCGAAAGTAAGACGTGGATGCCCGGCACAAGGCCGGGCATGACGGAGAAACCTGTTTTCATGACCCTTCCCCTTGCCTCCCGTATCGCTCTCGTCACCGGCGCCTCGCGCGGCATCGGCTATGCCACGGCGCGCGCGCTCGCGAGCCGCGGTGCGCATATCATTGCGCTCGCGCGAACCCAGGGTGGCCTTGAGGAACTCGATGACGAGATTCGCAAAGATGGCGGCAGCGCCACTCTGGTGCCGCTCGGTCTCGCCGATGTCGACGGCATCGCCCGGCTTGGTGCGGCGCTGCACGAGCGTCACGGCAAACTCGATATTCTCGTCGGCAATGCCGGTATCGCCGGTCCTTCCTCGCCGCTCGGCCATATCGACATGAAGCCCTGGAACGACGTGATGGCGATCAATACATCTGCCAACTTTCAACTGATCCGCTGCATGGAACCGTTGCTGAAAAAAGCCGATGCCGGCCGGGCGGTGTTCATCACCTCGGCGGCGGCGGCCACGGCGCCGGCCTATCTCGGCCCCTATTCGGCTTCCAAGGCCGCGCTGGAGGCACTGGTACGGGTGTGGGCTCACGAAACGGCATCGACCCGACTTCGTATCAACCTGTTCAACCCGGGGCCGATCCGCACGCGCATGCGCGCTGCCGTATTCCCTGGCGAGGACCCGATGACGCTCGACACACCTGAAAAGGCGGCAGAATTCATCGTGCCGATGTGCCTGCCGTCCTGGAACGAGACCGGAAAACTATACGACTACCCGACGCGGACACTGATGAGCTTTCGCGCGCCGGCCTAGACGTTCGATCGCCCTGGATCGTCCTGGATGCGCTACGATAGCGCCTTGCCGCCTGCTGCAAGAAAGATAACATCGCAACATGTGGGCAAGCTCCGAAAAAGAGAGACGCCCATTCTCGAAACGTGGAGGATTTCGAATGAGGATTTTACTGGCGCAGCGCTATGCGGTGCTCTTCGCATTCGCAAGCCTGGGACTGGCGACACCAGCTCTGGCTCAGGACAAGACGGCAAAAATCGGCGTGCTCAACGACATGTCGAGCCTTTATGCGGATATCGGCGGACCCAATTCGGTCGCGGCGGTCAAAATGGCTGTCGAGGATTCCGGCCTGCCCGCCAAGGGCTGGAAAATAGACGTCTTAAGCAGCGATCATCAGAACAAGCCCGACGTCGGCGTCAACATCTCCCGGCAATGGATCGATGTCGACAAGGTCGACGCCGTGGTCGACACCCCGACCTCGAGCGTGGCGCTCGCGGTTTCCAATCTTGTAAAGGAAAAGAACGCGATCCTGATCAACTCGGGCGGCGCCAGTGCCGACATTACCGGCAAGGCCTGCACGCCGAACACGCTTTCGGTGACCTACGACACCTATATGCTCGCGAATGGCACCGCCAAGGCCCTGACCAAGTCCGGCGGCGACAGCTGGTTCTTCCTCACCGCCGATTACGCCTTTGGCCATGCTCTCGAACGCGACACCGCCGCGACCGTCACGGCAACTGGCGGGAAGGTGCTGGGCGGGGTCAAGCATCCGCTGAATACGGCGGATTTTTCGTCATTTCTGCTGCAGGCGCAGGCCTCAAAAGCCAAGGTGATTGGCCTTGCTAATGCGGGCGGCGACACCACCAACGCGATCAAGCAGGCCGCCGAGTTCGGCATCATCCAAGGTGGCCAGAAGCTTGCCGCACTCCTGCTCTTCATCACCGACGTGCACGCGCTCGGACTGAGGACCGCGCAGGGCCTCACCTTCACGGAATCCTTCTACTGGGACATGAACGACCAGACTCGCGAATGGTCGAAGCGTCTGCAAAAAGTCTCGCCGAAGGGGATGATGCCCTCGATGACGGTGGCGGGCCTTTATTCGGGCGTGCTGCATTATCTCAAGACGCTGGAGGCAATGGGGGGTAATCCGCACGACGGCGCCAAGGTTGTCGCCAAAATGAAGGAATTGCCGACCGACGATCCCCTTTTCGGCAAAGGTGCGATTCGCATCGACGGCCGCAAGCTGAATACGGCCTATCTGTTCGAGGTCAAGAAACCTGAGGAGTCCAAATATCCCTGGGACTACTACAAGCTCGTTGCGACAATTCCCGCCGAGGAAGCCGCAAGGCCCCTTAGCGAAAGCGAGTGTCCGCTGGTGAAGAAATGATTGCAGTCATTTCGAGGCGCGCTGCAAGCGCCAGGCGGGATCGACCAATCGGCGAGCAATTGACAATTACTGCTGCAGGCCTCTAGAACAGCGCATGCGTCCCGCCGCCAATCGCCTCTCGGCCTCGTATTATCCGCCGTCGACATAACGGCGGGCGCATCTTTCTTGCACAACCGCTGCGTTCCGGCGGTTGACACAGACAAACATCCGGCGTCGCAGCTGAATGGAGCCTTGCGATGTCGTCCAAATCAGCAGCTATCCGGTTAGCGCAAATCAGATCCATCGGCATGCTTGGCTTCGGCGCCTTCGGCCGGCTGATCGCTGCGCATCTGCATCCGTATTTCTCGCTTGTCGCCTGCGATCCCGCGCTGACCGCGGAGGACCGGCCTCTCGCTCATATCCGGTTCGGCAATGTCGGCGACGTCGGGAGTTGTGACCTTGTGATCCTTGCTGTTCCCGTCGGCGACCTGCCTTCGGCGCTGAGGGAGGTTCGTCCGCACCTTCGTCCCGGCGCCATCGTAGTTGATGTCGGCTCCGTGAAGGTCCGCCCGATCGAGGTGATGAAGGCGGAGCTGCCGCCATTCGTCGACATTGTGGGAACTCATCCACTGTTCGGCCCGCAGAGCGCTCGTGATGGCATCGCCGGGCGAAAGATCGCCGTGTGTCCTGTGCGTGGCCGTTCAGCTCCGCGTATCGCAGCATTCCTGCGACACGTGCTCAAGCTTGCGGTGCACATCGTCTCACCTGAGGAGCACGATCGGCAGGCCGCGATCGCGCAAGGTGTCACTCACCTGATTGCCAAGGTCCTCGTCCGCATGGAGCCGCTGCCCAGGCGTCTGACGACCGCCAGCTTCGATCTTCTGATGCAGGCGACCGAACTAGTCAGACACGATGCGCCGAGCGTGTTTCTCGCAATCGAACGCGAAAACCCCTACGCTGCGGAGGTCCGCGAGCAGTTTTTTTTTGCTCGCGGAGGCCACCCGGGCGGAACTGGATCAACGCGATCGACCCAGCGTCTTCAGCGCGATCACGAGCGCGAGCACCAGCAGCGCGGATGCGAGCATGAATGGCGCGCCCGGCAATTTCGCCGGCGCGTCCGGGCCGATGAAGTAGGCAAAGGTCAGCGTAAACAGAAAGGGGCCGAGCAGCTGAGAAAGACTTTGCACGCTGTTGGTGGCGCCTTGCAACTGGCCTTGTTGCTCCGGGGCAACCAATTGCGTGTTGAGCGCCTGCAGCGCCGCCCCGGACACTCCCCATAGCGACATGACGGGAATGCCGAGCCAGAACAGAAGCCCGTTTGACGCCACGCCGAAAATCAAAAAGCCGGCCGCGCCACAGGCAAGCCCAAGGGTCAGGGCGCCGCGTTCGCCCAAGCGCGTTACGATCGGCTCGACGCCTGCGCCCTGAACGGCCATCGCACAGATTCCGACGGTCGCCAGGGTAAGACCGACGGCAACCGCGTCCCAGCCATAACGATAACTCGCATAGAGCACGAAGGTCGAAGGCAGGGCCACATGCGCCAGTTGGGCAATGAAGTTGACCACGGACAGGCCGGCCAGCACCCGGTCCGACCGCAACAGATGCAAAGCGCCGATCGGATTGGCACTCTTCCAGCGGAACGCCGAGCGGCGATCTTGCGGCAAGGACTCAGGCAGGATCAACAGACCATAAAGCGCGTTGACAAGGCTGAGGGCGGCGGCCGCCCAGAACGGCAGGCGCGGATCGAGGCCGCCGAGCAGTCCGCCGATCGCGGGTCCCAGGACGAATCCGGCCCCGAACGCAGCACCGACCTTGCCGAACACTGCCGCTCGACGCTCAGGAGGCGTCGTGTCCGCGATATAGGCAAAGGCGGTTGACATACTCGCCGAAGTGACGCCCGAAATGACCCGGCCGATGAAAAGCCAGACCAGGGAGGGCGCCAGTGCCATCAGGACATAGTCCAGGCCAAGTCCGAAATTCGACAACAGCACCACCGGCCTTCGGCCGAAACTGTCGGACAGGCTGCCGAGGATTGGCGAGAAGACAAACTGCATCAACGCCCAGGCTGCACCGAACAGGCCAAAGATCCGGGCCGCACGCGCCGTGTCGTTATCGACGAAACTTTCCACAAGCTTTGGTAGGATCGGCACGATCAAGCCGAGCGCCAACATGTCGAGCAGAATAGTTAGGAAGATGAAGGCTACGGCCGCGCCGGAGTTCGGCGAACTAGCCCGCGAAGTTTCGACTGCGCGCTCGTCCGCTCGTTCGCTCAAGACAACCGCTTGCGCTTGTGGGCGAACGGATTTGCCTTCTCGCGCAGCGAGATCCGCATTGGCGTGCCCGGCAGATCGAAATGTTCGCGCAAGGAGTTGATGAGATAACGCAGATAGGATTGCGGCACCGCATCGGCGCGCGAGCAGAACAACACGAAGCTCGGCGGCCGCGCCTTGGTCTGTGTGATGTAATTCAATTTCAGTCGGCGGCCGGAGACCGCGGGTGGCGGGTTGGCACTGGTCGCCTGCTCGAACCAGCGATTGAGTGCGGCGGTCGCTATTCGCTTGTTCCATACGGCGTAAGCCGCCTGGATCGCATCCATCAGGCGGTCGATGCCCTCACCCATCAGGCCCGACACCGCCACCAGCGGGGCCCCCTTGACCTGCGGCAGCCAGTGATCGGCCTCACTTCGCAACGCGGAGATCGCGCCCGGCTTTGTTCCGATCAAATCCCACTTGTTGATCGCGATCACCAGCGCCCGTCCCTCGCGCTCGATCAGGTCCGCGATGCGCAAGTCCTGTTCTTCGAACTTGTTCTGCGCATCCATCATCAACACCACGACCTCGGCGAAGCGGACCGCACGCAATGCGTCGGCTACCGAAAGCTTCTCCAGCTTTTGCTCGATCCGCGAGCGTCGGCGCAATCCCGCCGTATCGAAGACGCGAAAGCCGCGGCCCTTCCAGTCGATTTCCACGGCGATGGAATCGCGCGTGGTGCCGGCTTCCGCACTGGTCAGGAGCCGCTCCTCGCCAAGAAGACGATTGATCAGCGTGGACTTGCCGGCGTTGGGGCGACCGACCACGGCTACGCGTATCGGTCGCTTCGCCACCTCGTCATCGCTATCGATGATCTCGTCATGGTCGGACGTCTCGTCCTCTTCGGCTGGTTTCGGCATCAGCGCACGCAGCGCATCGTAAAGATCGCTCATGCCCTCGCCATGCTCGGCCGATATCTGGATCGGTTCGCCGAGACCCAGCGCGTAGGCCTCGATTGCACCCGTTTCGCCTTGGTTGCCTTCGCTCTTGTTGGCGATCAAAACCACCGGCTTGTTGGCGCGGCGCGCGAGATCGGCGAAGGCTTGATCGGTCGGCGTCAGGCCTGCGCGCGCATCGACCAGGAACATCAGAGCATCCGCAAGACCGATCGCGGTTTCGGTCTGCTCCTGCATCCGCGCGGTCAGGGAGCCCTTCGCGCCCTCGTCCAGACCTGCGGTGTCGATCACCGTAAATTGGAGATCGCCGAGGCGCGCCGCACCTTCGCGGCGGTCGCGTGTCACGCCGGGTTGGTCATCGACCAGTGCAAGCTTTTGGCCGACCAGCCGATTGAACAACGTCGATTTTCCGACATTGGGCCGGCCGATGATGGCGATGTTAAACGACATGGCACGATCCCGGCTCGCAGGAGAATCGAATTAGAAAATTCCCTGCTTTTCGATTTCCGCATCAACGAGGCGGGGAGATTAAAACGAGCGCCGCAAAACTAGTGTCCCGATTCCGAAATTCGTATCATGGCACGGCCTACTCGTTTACGAACTTCGGAATCGAAACGACACTAGCAAATCTATGATTCTAGTGTCCCGGTTCCGACGTTGGTATGAGCTTGCTGCACGCACTTTTGCGAACGTCGGAACCAAGGGGACGTGGCTTTGGATTTGACGTTCCTATAACGCACTCACGGTGAGACTGATAGGAACGTCAAGTCCGCCACACTAGCGTTGGAATGTACCGCCTGGCAGCGGCGCCGGGAATGGCGCTGCAGATTGTTGCGTCGGCTGGGCGGGCTGTGCCGGCTGCGCGGCCGGTTGTGCATCGGCCGGCTGATCTGGCGGCGGCGCGGTGGTGCGCTGGCGGACGACCTTCTTTGGCTTTGGCGCGGGCGGCGCTGCCGCCGAAGTGTCCTCTTCAGGGAGTGCTGCGGGATCGGCGTTGGCCGTCGCCGGTTGCTTGGTTTTGGATTTCGCGGAGCGCTTCGCCTTTGGATCCTCGGCGGGTTGGGCGGCCGCCGCGGCTGCCTGGGCATTCTGCTGGTCGGCATCCTGCTGCGCGCCCTTGTAAAGCGATTTCGGCACGCCCTGCTCGAGGCCCGGCACGCCGTCAGGGAAGACCGGCTTGCGCTCGCCCGGCAGCTTCTTCTTGGTATCAAGAAAATCGAGCATATCCATCGGATCCCAGCTGCTCACACTGCTGGAGCAGCCAGCCACCGCGCCCGACAGTGCCACGAGGACGGAAGTTGCGATCAGACGTTGGAAACAGCGCATGGTCGGTTTCTCGTTCAACCCGTTTCAGCCTTCAACTCTTTGCAACCGGCGGAAGCAATGCCTGCAGGGCTTCGGCACGCGAGCGCATCCCCGATGGAGTCTCGGCGTCATTGGCGATCATATCGAGCCACTGCCGCGTCGCCGCCGTGTCGTTGGCGCGCCAAGCTGATAGCGCCAGCAGTTCGCGCGCCGTATGGCGGAAGGTCGCATCCGGTTTGGTCGCAGGCTCAAGGCGCTGAAGCATGCTCGGATAGCTTGCCGTGTCCAAGAGCAACCCAGCGGCACGGATCCTCGCCAAATCCTGCTGCTCGCCCCCCATACTGCGATCGGCGGCAAGGTCGTCGTACATCCTCGCGCCGGCTTGCGGATCGCGTGTTGCGACTTCCGCCGCCGCACGGAGTTTGGCCAGCATGCGATAGCCCGATGGCGCAGACGTCGCCAGCTTGTTGAAGGCGGCTTCCGCCTCGGCGTGCTTGTTCTGCTCCGAAAGGTCGACGGCAGCGTCAAAAGCTGCGCCTGCCTCCGCCGCCTTCTTGGCTTCCAGATATTGATATCCACGCCAGCCGCCGACCGCGGCAATGATCAGAAGCGCGGCACCGATGACGTAGATCGAATACTTGTCCCACAGCTTTTTGAGCTGTTCCCGACGGACTTCCTCGTCGACTTCATCAAATAATTCAGACACTTAGAGAAATCCCATGCCAGCAAGCCGCGCCTGGTACCGACGCTGGCTCAAATCTCTTTCCCGTGTGGCGCGGCGTTACCTTAGTCATATGGCGGTGGCAAGGCAAAGCTAGCCCGATCAAAGTCTTAACGCTGGAGTTGTCCACTTCACCGAGGCCTCTGCCTTTACCACAACTCCCGCACCATCGCTTCTCCGCAAAGAGGCACCCTCAATCTGAGGCCTCCCGCTAGTGTCCCGGTTCCGACGTTCGTATGATTTTGCCGCACGCACTTTTACGAACGTCGGAACCGAAGGGACACTAGCAACCTATAATTCTAGTGTGGCTTCGGATTTGACGTTCCTATGACGCACTCGCGCCGAGACTGATAGGAACGTCAAATCCGCCACACTAGCCCTTGGTTTTCATGCCATAGACGTGCTCGGGTCCGGGAAAGGCACGCGAGCGCACGTCGGCTGCATAGGCCTCGATTGCCGCTTCGATCATTGGACCGAGATTGCCGTAGCGGCGGACGAATTTCGGCGCCCTCGGCGACAACCCCAACATATCCTCCAGAACCAGCACCTGACCGTCGCAGGCGGCACTGGCGCCGATGCCAATTGTTGGAATATCGATTGTCTCCGTGATCTTTCGGGCCAGCGGCTCGGCGACGGCTTCGACCACGACCGAGAAGGCGCCTGCTTGCGCGACGGCACGGGCGTCATCCTCGATGGACTGCCAGCTGCCCTCCTCGCGCCCCTGGGCGCGGAACGAGCCGAGCGTGTTGATCGATTGCGGTGTCAAACCGATGTGGCCCATGACGGGGATTCCGCGCTGGACAAGAAAGGCGATGGTTTCGGCCATCCGCGCGCCGCCTTCGAGCTTGATCGCACCGCAATGCGTCTCTTTGAGCACCCTGGCCGCCGAGTGGAAGGCCTGCTCTTTGGACGCTTCATACGAGCCGAAGGGCATGTCGACCACGACAAGCGCGCGCTGAGAGCCGCGCATTACCGCGCGGCCCTGCAAGATCATCATGTCGAGCGTTACCGGCACGGTGGTCTCGAATCCATGCATCACATTGCCAAGGGAATCGCCGACCAGAATGACATCGCAATAGCGATCCACCAGCGCTGCGGTA
>Ga0307474_10001785_pt1 | contig 15544 bp, 11 predicted proteins | sample atmos_gasesECM1C_2_FD_203312 | JGI IMG/M metagenome (GOLD analysis project Ga0307474, IMG submission 203312) | Hardwood forest soil microbial communities from Morgan-Monroe State Forest, Indiana, United States - atmos_gasesECM1C_05 | ecosystem: Environmental > Terrestrial > Soil > Temperate... | reverse complement strand
CCATCCGGAGCCCCGCCAAAGTGCAGTCCCCCGCCGAAAGCGTCGTATTCGTCTCCACCAACTCCTTGTAGATCGCTCGAAATCTCTCCAAGCCCGGGTCGTTTGCCGTTTGCTGACTCGCTCTACAGCCACTCCCCATCGACAGCGCACTGCAAGCCGCCAATGCCAGCGCGCCGACACACCAAGTCTTGCCAGACCAATTCATTCACACCTCCGAAACCGCGACGAACCTATCACAAAACGCATCGGTTCCCCGCGATTTCGACTGCTCTTGCTGGCATATCCAGTGCAGCGTCACCTAGCTTGGCTTTAACCGCACAGTGAGTTACACTGTACCTATACATAGATACAGTTATGCTGTTCCAGAAACTCAACCCCGGTACCGGTCAGCCTCTCTACCTGCAACTCATGCAGCAAATTCAGCACGCCGCCGAAACTGGCATCTTGCGCGACGGTGACCAATTGCCGGGCATTCGCACGCTGGCCACGGAGTTGATCGTCAGCCCGAACACCGTCGTGAAGGCTTACAGCGAGCTAGAACACAGCGGACATCTCGAATTACGCCAAGGCTCGGGTGCATTCGTAAAAACGGCGCGCCGGACGCGCCACCTCGCTGATCGCGTGCAGCTCGCCCGCCGGCGATTTCGCGATCTGATTGATCGCCTCAGGGAAGACGATCTTCGCGACCAGGAAATTCAGCGCGCCTTCGAGGCCGAACTCCTCGCAGCCGTGGAAGCGTCAGGGAAGCGATGAGCGAATCCTTCGCGATCCGGACCAACGACCTCACCAAATCCTATCGTCAATTTGTCGCCGTCGATTCTCTCCACCTTGCCGTGCCCAAGAATCGCATCACGGCGTTCCTGGGACCAAATGGCGCGGGCAAGAGCACCACGATCAAAATGCTTCTCGGAATGATCCGGCCAACAGGGGGCAATGCCACGATTCTCGGTCACAGAATCTCCAGCCCCAGCGAGAATTGCCGCCTCCGCCAGCGCGTCGCTTACGTCGCCGAAGACAAGCCTCTCTACGGTTTCATGACCGTTGAACAACTCATTCGCTTCACCCGTCGCTTCTATTCCGACTGGCAGATCGACCAAGAGCAAAGGCTTCTCGCCGAATACCGACTGCCGCTGCCGAAAAAAGTACGGTCTCTCTCCAAGGGCATGCGCACCAAACTTGCTTTGCTCCTGGCCTTTGCGCGTCGTCCAGAGCTTTTAATACTCGACGAACCCAGCGAAGGGCTCGATCCTGTCGGCATCGAACATCTCTTGCGCATGCTTGTCTCCCAGGCAGCCGAGGGAGTCACCGTTTTCTTCTCATCCCACCAACTCGCCGAGGTCGAGCGCGTTGCGGACCAGGTGTGCATCCTCAATCACGGCCGCTTGGGATTGAACGCTCGGATCGACGAACTACACCAGTCCTACCGGCGGATTGACGTTGTTTTCGAAACCACTCCGTCCGAGCGCGAATTGGCTGTGCCAGGCATCGAGCGAATTCGGTCCAATGGCCGCCAGATGACTGTCCTCGCCAGCCGAAATGCCGATCAGATCATCCGACGTGCTCGCGATCTTTCGGCCGTCTCGGTCGAGGTGTCTCCGGTTCCCCTGCGCGACATTTTTCTCGAAACCGTGAAGGAGGATTGAAGCGTGCTTTGGTACAAGGCATGGCTCGAAACTCGCGGACGTTTTCTTACCTGCCTGATCACGCTGACGGCCTTCTGCTTCATCTTCGTCCACCACGCACAAGAAATTGCTTTTCGCGGTGACGGGCTCTCTCGTGCGGGCAGACCGGCGGATTACTACCGCCTCTTGTTCGTCACGCAGCAATTCCTCGTCATGATGTGGGTGGTATCCGTAGTGCTGCTGGGTATGGGCGGACTCATTCGAGAGAGGGCGTTCGGCGTGTCGACTTTGACGCTCAGCTTGCCGGTCTCGCGTTGTCGCTTGTTCGGCGTTCGTGTCGCAGTAGGCATGGTTGAGGCCACAGCGCTCGTCGTTTTGCCGTGGTGTGCGGTTTTTCTGACGTCATTCTCGGCGGGCTTGCCGATTCGCTTTTCGCAAGTCTCGTTCTATATCTTTCTGATTCTCGGCGGCGGCCTTTCCTATTTCGCGATGGCGATTCTTGTCTCTTCGGTTGTTGAGGGCGAATATACCGCGCCCGCAATCGCGTTTGGCTTGGTGCTCTTGACCGCAATTGCATTCGACGCCTGGCTTCGTCCGTACAGCCTTTGGCGCCTCATTACCGGCGATCTCTCGATTGATCGCCACACATATCTTCTTTCTTCCGGTTTTCCTTGGAGCGGCGTTGCGGTCAGCCTCGCGGCGGCCGTCGCGATGCTGTTCCTTGCGCTTCAGCGCATTCGAAAACGCGATTTTTGACTTTCGGATTGGTAACCCCAGGGCTTCTGTTCGAACGAGCATGCCTAGGTCCAGTCCCATGAGATACTTGAGTTATCGTCGTGATAAATGATTACGAATGTGTTACTCTCCGATCGGTTTCGGTTGCTACGACGGCTATTCTGCTCGGTCCCCGCCCGGTAAATTCAAAAGTCCCATACCTAACACCCGACTCACCCCCCGCGCAGCTCTCTGTTTTTTCAAAGTGTTGCACCCTCTTCACAGAACCTTCAGGGGGTGTACCCAAAGCTACCGAAAGTGGAACCCGGGCAACCTTGACTTCGCCTCGCTCCGGGCGTAGCGTTACGCTAAGCGTCGCATTTACAATGACCTACACCACTCCAGCGCGCTCTCGACAGCGACAGATTTTGCCTGGGCCAACCTTAATATGTAGCCTGCGATGGAGTCTTAAATGAGCCCGCCTTCTTCCCATCCGCTCGAGCTTGCGCGTCAATTGGCGCTATCGCGGCGCGACTTCATTCGCTCGGCTGCGGGTGTCGCTCTTGGCAGTTCACTGCTCTCGTCGCCGGTCGCCTATGCCGCGTCCGCGATGAAAAAGCGCAAGGTCGTGGTGATCACGTTCGGCGGTGGAGCGCGCGATCAGGAAACGTTCGCGCCTGAAGGCCAGGAAAACATCCCGCACATGATGCAGGAGATGATTCCGCAGGCGTCGTTTTTCACGCAAGTTGTGAATCGCGGAATTCTTGGGCACTACGTAGCGACGGCGAGTCTCGCCACTGGCACCTACGAAACGTTCAACAATTTCGCAGCCGTTCCGCCCAATAATCCGACGGTCTTTGAATATTTCCGGAAAGATCTGAAACGGCCTGCGAGTGATGCGTGGGTCGTGGCGCCGAGCAATGGGTTCAATCGCATCGGGGAGAGCAATAATCGGTCGTATGGACCGGGCACTGGCGCGCGCGTGATCTTGCCAAAGCACCTGCTCACCGCGGCGACTTTGGGCAATGGCGATTACAGTCATCTGTTGCGCGACAACTACGAAACGCCGTTTTACACGCCAGAACTCGGCGGCAACGAATTCGAGCTCCAACAGCTAGGCAATTTGTTGAAGCTGAGCGTCGACGATTTCAAGGCCCATGCGCTCACCTTGTCGAGTCCTGACGAACTCAGCGTGTACATCACGCGCCGCCTGATGCGCGAGGTCGCGCCGAGCCTGCTCTGGATCACGATGCATGACATCGACATCGCGCACGCGGGAGCCTACTCGCTGTATGTTGACGGCATCCGGCGCACCGATCGCTTGTGCGGGGAATTGTGGAAGGCGATTCAGTCCGAACCCGAATATGCCGGAAATACGACGATGCTGATCCTCCCCGACTTTGGGCGAGATGCCGATGACGATGCCGGCGGTAACGGGTTCCAGCATCATCGCACCGGCGATGCGCTGTCACGCACCACGTGGATGCTCGCCATGGGCGCGGGTGTGCGCGAAGGCGTCATCTACGATCGGCCAATGGATTCAACCGACCTTGTGCCGACGATCGGATCGATGCTCGGATTCCAGGCGACGCAGTCGCAGGGAAAACCGATTCCGGAATTGTTGTGACGATGCAGCCCACCGACCTCAAGCCCGGACAGTTCAGCAACTATCCGCCGGATGCGCGGAAGCTTGCCGAGCATTACACTGGCACGCTTGCGCAGCTGCCGCCAAGTTTTGTGCCGAGCTTGCTGCGGGAAGTCATCGAGTACGACTACAAGTTTCCTGTCGAGCGCAAAGCCGTCGAAAAAGAGTTGGAGACCATCACGGCGCTCTCGCCGTCGGACCGAGCGGAATGGTTCGACGGATTCGCGCAGATCAAACTTTCGCCGCAGCTCGTAAATTACGACGGGGTGAATTCGCCCGGACAATTTGTCGAACAGCTCTCGGCCCATTTGTGGGCAACGCACCAACTCGATGCGTTTCGCGCGGCCGCAACAAGCTATGCAAATCGACTCGCGGCGGCAAATCCGCCCGAGCCACCGCCGATTCCGCGGCTCGGCATCAGCGTCATCGGCCAGGGTGTTACGACTTATGACCTGCCGCTGTTTCGCAAATTGCGTCCACAGGGCGTTTACTTCACGCAGGTCAAGCCCGAGAACGCACTTCAAACCATGCTTGACGTTGTAGCGGATCGCGCGAAGTCGAACCCGATTCCGTACGGGCACTGGTATGTGGATGGCGGAGCCGAAGCAAAATACGACCCAGCGCTCACCGGCGTTTCATATCGTGCGCTCGCACCCGCGCGCGCGGCGCTGACCGCAAAGATGCACGAGGAAATCGAGCGTCCCGGCATGGGACCTGAAGCGTTGCGCACGCTGATGGCCCGGATGAAGCCCGAAGACATCGGCTTGGCTTCGACGGCCAACGGAAACGCCGATCCGATCATGGCGCGCTTTCAATTGAAAATCCTGACCGAAGCTTCGGGTACCCAGATTTTTGCGACGACCTTCGCGCAGTGGACTGCGCGCGAAGCATTGCGTCGAGCGCAACCGGTCACGTTGCTGGTGCGCTTCGCACCTCGTCAAAAACAAAAGCCGATGAACGAAATGATTTCGGCGTCGGCAAATTCGCCCGAACTCGATCCTGTGGGTTCTCTTGTCGATGGAGATTTTGGCTCCTACTATAACTTCCTCAATCAGCAACGCCTCCCCGGCGCCGAGCGATCTTCATTCGTTGTCTGGTTCGAAGGCCACAACCAAGCCGTAGGCATCGGTCCCAAGTGGACACGCGGCTCGCAATCAACCACCCCGACCGACTTGAAAACTCTCTTCACCTGAGCGTTCTTTGGGTTCGCAACGAAGGCGGTTGGCAAGGTAAGCGCACTTCCCCGGAGACAGAGAGCGATCGCGAAGCAATGGATGAAGAAATTCTAATCGTCGACGCCGAGCCGAATGTGTTGGAGGGGCTGCAGCGGGTGCTGCGCAAGGACTTTGGTGTTGTGCAATTGGGGACCGTGTTGGAACTGGACTCCCGATTCGGTTTGGCTGGCAATGCGGAAGTGGAGACTAGCTTCGAGCGGCAGCCTCCCAGCCGTGGCTTGCCTGGCGGGGAACTCAACCAGGTGATTCTGAATCTGGCGACGAGCGCACCGCTGCGATCAAATAAACGGTTGAGGGGGATAAGCCCCCAAATCCCGCTACAGGGCGTATCAGGTGTCCCATAAATATCTGTTTTTCTGCGCGCGGGTTTCCATTGTCTGATATCGGTTGTCTGATCTTGTAAACCAGGCGCACTTGCAATTTTTTGAATGCGGATTAGTGGACTGATTTGGTCCGCATTGAAGAATTCCCGTTGTTCGTGGTTGCATGGGTAACGAACGTATAGTATCTAGTTAAGGTGCTTTGAGGCTGAGGGGCCTTCAACGCTGCGGTTCACCGTGGTGTCTTTTTGTCTTCCTTTTTGTATCCCCTCCCGGTCCGAAGCGCATCCAACGTTTGCTGTTAGCTGTTAACGCCTGGCTTGGGTCTCCGGAGTTTTTCGGATGGCGTGTTTTCGTACAGCGGAAGCAGTCCCCGTTTTGCCTCCGCTGAACGTGCGCGCTCTGACGATTCAGAGAATTGCCGGCGATTGTGGTTCCCTTCCTGCGGTTGTTCCCAGCAGCACTTCCAGCTCGAACTCAAATTCCATTTTTAATTTCGATTTCGCGATCACCGGAGGAGTCTCATGGCGACGAATCTCGTAAACATTTCCAGCGAAGCTGAGATCAAGGCACGACTGGAGGCGGAGCGGGCGCGGCTGCGAAAGATTGCCGGGCTCGACCAGCCAGATCACTTTCACCGTCCGGTGGAGCGCGCGTTTACGGCGGAACAGCGGCCGCACACGACAATTTTGTTCGGCGGATTCACGTGGAAGCACGAGGATTTGATCCGCGCTGTGTTTCAGGGTTGCGGATATCGCTGCGAGAAGCTGCCGGTGCCGGATGTGCCGGCGTTTCAGACGGGCAAGGAGTTCGGGAACAACGGGCAATGCAATCCGACGTATTTCACGGTCGGAAACCTGGTGCAGTATCTGCAGTTTCTGGAGAAGGAAGGAATTCCGCGCCAGCAGATTCTGGACAACTACGTGTTTTTCACCGCGGGATCGTGCGGACCGTGCCGATTCGGCATGTATGAAGCGGAATACCGCTTCGCGCTGAAGAATGCAGGGTTTGATGGGTTCCGCGTGCTGCTGTTCAAGGATAGCGACGGAATCAAGGCGGCTTCGGGCGAGCCGGGGCTGAAGTTCTCGATCGATTTCGGGTTCGGCATGCTGAACGCGATGCACATGGGCGACGTGATGAACGACTTGATCTATCAAATTCGCCCGTTTGAAGCGAAGAAAGGCGAGACCGACCGGATTTTCCGCGAGACCGTCGATGGGCTTTGCGAGGATTTGAAGAATCGCAAGGCGTTTGAGATCGAACAGGTGGCGCCGGACTGGGCGAAGCCGAAATTCAAGAACAACAAGATTTTACGAAATACGTTCAACGTATTTGGCAAGTGGCACGAGCACATGTGGGGTAAGGACTATCTAGCGGCGCTGAAGACGGCGCGGGCAAAGATGGACTCGATTGAAGTCGACCGGACGAAGGTGAAGCCGGTCGTGAAGATCACCGGCGAATTCTGGGCGCAACTGACGGAAGGCGACGGAAACTTCCACATGTTCGAATTCCTGGAGCGTGAGGGCGCGCAGGTACTGGTCGAGCCGATCGCGACGTGGGTGGCGTATCTGTTGTATCAGGCGAAGGCTCACGCCATTGCAAAGTGGCCGGTGAATCAGCCGCACAAGGATCCGAAGTGGTATGAAGCGAAGAAGCAGTTCGCGAACTACATCGGACTGCACAAGAAATTGTGGGGCATTGGTTTCGGGCAGAAGGCGTGGAATTTCTTCTATCACCGCACGGCGGAACAGTTGGGCGGGATTACGCATCATCTCGTGCCGCAGAACGAGTTGGCGGAGCTGGCACATCCTTTCTACAACCAGTACGCGCGTGGCGGCGAGGGACACCTCGAAGTCGGCAAGAACGTGTACTACACGATTCACAAAATGTGCCATATGGTGCTGGCGCTGAAGCCGTTCGGGTGCATGCCGTCGTCGCAGTCGGACGGAGTGCAATCGGCGGTGATCAACAAGTTCAAAGACATGATCTTCCTGCCGATCGAGACGTCGGGCGAAGGCGAAGTGAACGCGCACAGTCGCGTGCAGATGGCCTTGGGCGAAGCGAAGGTCAAGGCGAAGGCGGAATTTGAGCAGTGCCTTAAGTCGACCGGGAAGACGCTACAGGAAATTCACGCGTATATGGATGAGCATCCGGAACTGAAAAAGCCGTTCTATCACGTGCCCTATCGTCCTGGAGTTGCGGGAACAGCGGCGCAGTTCGTGCTGCATGTCAGCGAGCGGATTGATAAGGACACGCGGTTCTGGAAGCGATCGCGTGTGGCGGGAGTCACGCCGCAGCCGGTGTCGGGCGACTAAAGGGCGAATCCTTCGACAACTTTGAGCGAACAACAGAAGTCCAGTTAACGGACTTGATGAAGCATTGGCGGTGAATGCAGTCGCGACTCTCCACACAAGGGGAAGCAATGCACGATCACAAGGGTTCAGGGCTCGTTCAGATTGGGACGCCGCTGCGGCCGCAGCCAAAGCCGGCGCTGGTGAAGCCGACCGATCATGTGACGAAGTTTTTGGTTGGGCTGGATGTCGGATCAACCACGGTGAAGGCCGTGGTGGTTGAAGCGGCGACCGATCAGGTCTTGTGGCAGGACTACCAGCGGCATGAAACGAAGCAGCCGGAGAAAACGCTCGAGTTTTTGAAGCGGATGGAATCGGAGATCGGGATCAGTACGCAGAACACGCGGATGTTCATGACGGGTTCGGGCGGCGGATTGATCGCGGAACAAATCGGAGCGAAGTTTGTGCAGGAAGTTACGGCGGTGTCGCTGGCGGTCGAGAAAATGCATCCGGAAGTTTATTCGGTGATCGAGCTGGGCGGGCAGGATGCGAAGATCATCGTTTTCAAGGATGACGAAGAGACCGGGCGGAAGAAAAAGATTCCATCGATGAACGACAAGTGCGCAGGCGGGACGGGCGCGGTCATCGACAAGATCAACGCGAAACTGAAGATCCCGGCAGCGTTACTGACGAATCAGAAGTACGACGGCGTAAAGCTTCATAAGGTGGCCGGCAAATGCGGCGTGTTCGCGGAAACCGACATCAACGGTTTGCAGAAGGTGGGAACGCCTCCGGACGAATTGATGGCGTCGTTGTTTGAGGCGATCGTGCTGCAGAACCTGAGCGTTCTGACGCGCGGGCACACGTTGAAGCCGCACGTGCTGCTGCTCGGCGGGCCGAACAGCTTCATTCGCGGGATGCGCGAAGCGTGGCAGGCGAATATTCCGCGGATGTGGAAAGAGCGAAAGGTCGCGATTCCGGAAGGTGCGAAGCCGGAAGATCTGATCAAGGTGCCGGAGAACGCGCAGTACTTCGCAGCGCTGGGTGCGGTGGAATTCGGGCGCAGCGAAGAAGATGCGATCGGAGTCTATCGCGGGTATAGCGACCTTGTAAGTTACATGGAGTTCGGGCGGCAAGAGGAGAAGGCGAAGGCGGGCGGCAAGGGGCTCGTGGAGAAGCCGGAAGATCTCGACGTATTCCGCGAGGAGTATAAACGGAAGAAATTTGTGCCGGCGAATTTCCAGAAGGGTTCGCGCGTCGCGGGTTTTATCGGAATTGACGGCGGATCGACTTCGACCAAGGCGGTGCTGCTGGATGAGCAGGGCGACATCTTGTGCAAGTCATACCAACTGTCGAACGGCAACCCGATTCAAGACACGATTGAGATGTTTGAGAACCTGCGAGGTCAGGTAGAGGCGCAGGGCGCGACGCTGGATGTGCTGGGCGTGGCGACGACCGGATACGCCAAGGATATTTTGAAGGATGTGCTGAAGGCCGACGTGGCGCTGGTGGAGACGGTGGCGCACACGGAGTCGGCGCTGAAGTTTTACAACGATCCGCATGTGATCGTGGATGTCGGCGGGCAGGACATCAAGATCATTATTTTGAATCACGGGCGCGTCAAGGATTTCAAGCTCAATACGCAGTGTTCGGCGGGGAATGGGTACTTTTTGCAGTCGACGGCCGAGGGATTCGGGCTGAATGTGAATCAGTTCGCGGACCTGGCGTTTTCGGCTCAGTCGATGCCGGTGTTTGGGTATGGATGCGCGGTGTTCATGCAGTCAGATATCGTGAACTTTCAGCGGCAAGGCTGGCAGGCGCAGGAAATTTTGGCGGGATTGGCGGCGGTGCTGCCGAAGAACGTGTTTTTGTACGTGGCGAGCATTCCGAATCTGGCGGCGCTGGGGACAAGATTCGTTTTGCAGGGCGGAACGCAAAACAATCTTGCGGTCGTGAAGGCCGAGGTTGATTTCATTCGAAACAGCTTCCGCGCAACCGGCAAGCAGCCGGAAATTATTGTGCACGAGCACTGCGGTGAATCGGGCGCGATAGGAGCGGCGCAAGAGTCGCTGCGGCTTTGGAAGAATGGGCAGCAAACGACGTTTATCGGGCTGGAGGCGGTGCGAAGGATTGAGTATCGCACGACGCGGAACGAAGCCACGCGGTGCTACTTCTGCAAGAACAACTGCCTGCGCACGTTTATTGATGTGCGGACCGAGCCGGTGAAGAATCTGGTGCCGATCGAGAAGGTAACGAAGGTGCCGCTGATGTTTGGGGAGCAGCGGCTAATCATTGCGACGTGCGAGAAAGGCACCGTCGAAGATGTCAACGATATGAAGGACATCAAGTCGGAGCTGGATCAGATCCGCGACAAGCACCCGAACTATGTGGACTTCGCGTCGAAGGAAGTATTCCGGCCGACGAATGCGAAGAGTGTAGCGGATCCGTTGCCGAAGCTGTCGTGGGGATTCAAGCAGGCGGCTGTCAAAGAGCGGATTGCGAAGATGGAAGCTCGCGGCAAATATCGCCTCGGAATTCCCCGTGTGCTAAACATTTATACCTATGCGCCTTTGTTTAACGCATATTTTGAGAGCCTGGGGATTCAGCCGGAGAACGTGATTTACTCGGATTATACGAGCTCGGAGTTGTATCGAGCGGGAGCGAGCCGCGGGGCGATCGATCCCTGTTTCCCGGCAAAGATCGGAATTTCGCACACCTACAACCTGATTCAGGAAAAACACCGGAAGAAGCCGCTGAACTCGATTTTCTTTCCGATGTACGACGTGTTGCATTCGTCGCTGGTGAAGATTGTGGGAGCGAATGCGTGTCCGACGGTTACCGCGACGCCCGAGACGGTGAAAGCGGCGTTCACGAAAGAGAACGATGTTTTTGCCGAGAGCAATCTGAAGTACATTGATCCCGTTTTGAATTTCGCGGACCGGAAATTGTTTGCCTACCAGATGCTGCAGGCGTGGCAATCGGAACTCGGGTTGTCTTCGGAAGAGAACGACCGGGCGGTTGAGGCTGGCTTTGAAGCGCTGAAGAATTATGAGACGGATATCCGTCGACGCGCGCGGCAAACGCTGGACCAGCTGGAGCGTGAAGATCGCATCGGCATCGTGATGCTGGCGCGGCCGTATCACCACGATCCCGGACTGAATCACGAGATTCTGGATGAGTTCCAGAAGCTGGGCTATCCGATTTTCTCGCAGAATACGCTGCCGATCGATGACGACTTGCTCGAGAGATTGTTTGGCGACGAAGTGCGCGCGGGTGTGGTCACCAGCCCGCTTGATATCACCGACGCGTGGAAGAATTCCTATTCGTGCAGCACGAATCACAAAGTGTGGGCGGCGAAATTTGCCGCGCGGCATCCGAATTTGGTTGCGCTGGAGATATCCAGCTTCAAGTGCGGCCACGATGCGCCGATTTATGGCGTCGTCGAGGGCATTGTCGAGCAATCAGGCACACCGTATTTCTGCTTTAAAGATTTGGACGAGAATAAACCGTCGGGCTCCATCCGGATTCGCGTTGAGACGATCGACTACTTCCTGCGGAGATATCGGGAAGAAGTGATTCGCAAACGGAAGGCGAATGATGATATCGAATCGCAGCTCGCCGCTTTGGAAGCGCAGCTGCGGAACGAAGGGCAGGAACTTCCGCCAGAATTGATAACAAGTGATAACTGGCAGAATAGTACTGAAGCAGTGGCGGGCGATTAACCTGCGCTGCTATTACATTCCTAATTTACTCGTGAAATAATTCGTATCGTTGCCGAAATAGTCGGCATCAAAAACACGTTGGCGAAAGTTGCTGACGCCTACCCGGAATGTATCGTCGCGAAAATCCGGAAATCAAAGCAGGTGTGAACACAAATAGAAGGAGAGCACCGTCGTGGCTACGGCACCGAAATTCCGCATCGATGTCGATATTCATAATCTGCTAATGAAGTCCGCGCCCGGCCCGGTTGTGGTTCCTCCGCCGAAGGGCTGGAAACTTCCCGAAGCTGTTTACCCGCAACATCCTGAGAGAGTGGCCGATCCAGGTCCAGATGTGATTCCAAAACACCGCCAGTGGACTGTGCCGCAGGCGTATCGCACGATGCGTGGCTGGTTGTTTCCGTATATTCGGTCGCGTGTGCTTCCCGGCGATTTTCATCCGATCACGGCGTATTTGTTTCTGGAGTACAAGTGCAATCTCGATTGCTGGTATTGCTGGGCGTATAACAACAAAGTGCGCGGAATGACGGAGGATGTGGCGCGGCGATCGATTGATTGGCTGCACGATCACGGCTGTCGCGTGTTGGCATTGATGGGCGGGGAGCCGTTGCTACGGCCGGATTTTGCGCAGAAGGTTGTGTACTACGCCGCGAAAAAGGGCTTCTGGGTATACATCGGCACGAACGGGCGGCTGCTGCGGCCGGAAGTTGTGGATCGATTGGGAGACGCGGGCGTGGGCGTGTTCAATTTTGCGCTCGATTCGTGGGACGAGAAGCCGAGCCTGCCGAAGGCACTGATACCGGGAAAGAAGAACCTCGAGTACTTGATGCGGAAACAGTACGTCCACGGGTACATGGTGTTTTTCAACATCAACATTTGCCGGAACAATTTGCAGGATGTGCGGCAGCTCACAGAATACGCGCGCGAGCATCGCATCGCGACTGACTATCACATCAATGAAACGCCGATGCTTGAGCAGGACGAACACTTCAAGCATATGAGCGATAACCCCACTTATATTCGGCCGGAAGATTGGCGCGACGTCGATGCGCTGGTGGACTGGCTGGTGGAAAAAAATAAAGCGGGATACCAGATGGTGAATTCGGTGCCGCGGCTGCAGGAGATCAAAGCGTTCATTCGAATGGCGAGCGGTAACGACTTGAAGCGACTCGGATGGAATGGCGACGGCACAGGGACGAACGGCGATATCGCGAAGCAGGTCGCCGGGCTGCCAGGATTTGTACAGGATGAAAATGGTGAGCTGCAATTCGCTGAATGGAACTGTCGCGCGGGGCAGAATAACGTCATCATCCGAACGGACGGCACCGTTGCGCCATGCTTCCCGATGTATCCGTCATCGTTTGATTGGGGAAACATCGACGCACACAAGTTTGAAGCGAAACAGCTTGCCGCGATGAAGTCGACATGCCAGCGGCACTGCTTCTCGACGCTGAACCACAACCTGGCTTACTGCTATAACGATGCGCGCGTCATTCGGTTTGTGTGGACCAACCTCGTCAAGAACAAGATGAAGGGTGGAGCGCGAAGCTTCGATCACTGAGATCGGCTCTTGATTGACGTTTGTGCCCTGAAGGCCATGCGTGTCATACACTGTGTCGGACACACTATTTTCGACCTGGGTGACCCGAGTTCATGGCTAAACAACATTTCTACGTTCGATTGATCCCGCCGAGGCCGACGTTCGCCAGCGACATGAACGCTGACGAGCGCGCACTCATGCAGCAGCATGGCGTTTATTTTCGTGGTCTGTTTGATCAGGGCAAGGTCTTGGTTTTTGGACCGGTGCTTGATCCAACGGACAATTTTGGCATGGCCGTGCTCGAGGTGGCTGATATTTCCGAAGCCCAGCAAGTGTTGGAGCACGATCCTACGGTTGTGGCCGGGATGAATCGATTTCGAATCTCCCCGATGGTGGTGGGTGCAGCCCGCGCGAAGGAGGAGGGATGACCGACGCTGCCGGGGCGTTGGACGGGATTCGTGTACTCGACTTCTCCCATGCGCTGGCCGGGCCCTACTGCACAATGCTGTTGTCCGATTACGGCGCGGAGGTCTACAAGCTGGAGGCGCGCTCGGGTGATATGGGGCGAGGCTGGGGGCCTCCTTTTGCGAGAGGAATGGCGAGTTTTTTTCTGGGGCTGAATCGCGGGAAGCTTGGGGTCTCGATCGATCTGAAGCAACCGGAAGGATTGGAGCTTTGTTTGCGGTTGATCGATCGGATGGATGTGCTGATCGAGAATTTTCGTCCAGGCGCGATGGACAAGCTGGGACTTGGATATGGGGTTGTCCACAAGCGAAATCCTCGACTCGTTTATTGCTCGATTTCAGGATATGGACAGCAAGGGCCGTCGCGGGACGAAGCGGCAATGGATCTTGTTGTGCAAGCTTCGAGCGGGCTGTTGAGTATCACCGGGACCGAAGAAGGCGAATCGGTTCGATGCGGCTACGGTGTTACCGATGTGACCGCCGGAATGTTTGCGATGATTGGGATTTTGCTGGCCTTGCGCGCGCGTGAAAGCACCGGGCAGGGACAATACGTTGATGTTGCAATGTTGGACAGCATGATTTCGACGATGAGTTCGAACTATTCGAGTTTTCTTGGATCGATGGTCGTGCCGCGTCCGATGGGGACGGCTTTTCCGACAGTTGTTCCTTACAAGGTTTATCGAGGTAGCGATCGAGAATTTGCTATCGCTGTGGGCAGCGAAAAATTGTGGGCGGCGTTTTGCTCGGTGCTGGAACGACCCGAGATGGAAGGGAATCCTGAGTTTGCGACGAATGCGAATCGGATTCAAAATCGAGAGAGGCTGGAGCCGCTACTCGATCAGATTTTTGCGTACCGAACTGCCGGCGAGTGGGTTCGCAGATTAAGAGCGGCAGGGATACCGAGTTCTCTGGTCAGGGATTTCGGCGAAGTTGTAGAGGATCCGCAGAGTGCGCTTAGAGAAATGTTTCCGACCCTCGAGCATCCGATCGCTGGGAAGCATCGAGTGACCGGGACGCCGGTCAAACTAGCGGACACTCCTGGCCGAGTCGGGGCGTCAGCGCCGATGCTCGGGCAACACACGCGGGAGACCCTGAAAATGCTGCTTGAGAGCAATGATGACGAGATCGAAGATCTGGTCTCGCGCGGAATTGTCTTTCAGAATGGTGACACCGCGACGTCTTCCTAGGTTCAATGCGCGCCTTAGGTTTCGAATGGCGCCGCGGACCCCTGCAGGTCCTGCCTTCCGATCTGACCGAGGTAGTAGTGAATCGCGGGAGTAAAGACGAGAGATAAAATCATCGAGCTGAGCAAGCCGCCAATCACAGCGATGGCTAGCGGTTGGAGCATTTGCGAACCGGACCCAATGGCGAGCGCGAGCGGGAACATTCCAGCGACGGTGGCAAGTGCTGTCATGGCGATCGGGCGGAGCCGCCGACGGCCTGACTGGATCATGGCATCCTCGGCCGAATGTCCGAGAGCGCTGAAGCGTTGTTCGGCGTCGATCAGAAGGATGCCGTTCTTCGCGACGATGCCAATTACCATAATCATTCCCATGAAGGAAGAGACGTTGAAGTCGGTGCGTGTGATGAGGAGCGCGACGAAGGCGCCGAAGGTGGAAAGCAACGCCGAAGCGAGGATCGCAATCGGTGCCGCGAACGTGCGGAATTCGAACAGCAGAACGGCGAACAGCAACAGTAATGCGAGGAACAGGACGATGAGAAGATCGTGGAAGGACTTTTGCTGCTCTTCGTATTGGCCTCCGTACTCGATGCGAATGGAAGACGGCAGATGCAGATCGTTCACAGCTTTTTGAACTCCGGCGATGCCCGTGCCGAGGTCGACGCCTTCCAGCCGGGCCGTGACCTGGATGAGGCGTTGCAGGTTTTCGCGGCGAATCTCGGTTTCGCCTGGGTCGTTAACTACACTCGCCAGTGACCCGAGGGTGGCGGTCTTGCCAGTTCCGCTGACCAGCAGTGTGTTCGTCATTCGTTCC
>Ga0307474_10001783_pt1 | contig 15562 bp, 12 predicted proteins | sample atmos_gasesECM1C_2_FD_203312 | JGI IMG/M metagenome (GOLD analysis project Ga0307474, IMG submission 203312) | Hardwood forest soil microbial communities from Morgan-Monroe State Forest, Indiana, United States - atmos_gasesECM1C_05 | ecosystem: Environmental > Terrestrial > Soil > Temperate... | reverse complement strand
ATGCGTGGATTTGCCGGAGCCGGAGCTGCCGAGTAATGCAAGAAATTCGCCGGTTGGAATGGCGAGCGAAACATCGTCCACGGCGCGGATGGAAGACTCGCCCATAGCGTAGTGACGCGAGACGTGATCGATCTGGATGGCGGGCTGAATGGTTCCCTGAGGGGTAGCTGCCTGGTCGGTTGGCGATGCGCTAGCGTGCATGATTTGGCTCACAAGAATACTACGTATCACGAGCTGTAAAGATTGCAGGGTTGGATGCGGCGATCCTACCCGGTGTTGAATTTGCGGGCACGGCGTTGCTCCGGAAAGATAATTTCCTCTCGACTTCGACGTCCTGTTCGCTACACTCTGCGGGACAGCCATGTCTAACGTTTCGCGGCGCAACGTGCTGAAAACCGTCGTTTCGGGGGCCACCCTGGCCGCGCTGCCGTCCGTCTCCTGGTCACAAGGCGAGGCCCCGATCAAACGCCAGGGCAATATTCGGCAATCGGTTTCGCGCTGGTGCTACCCGAAGATTCCCATTGAGCAGCTTTGCCAATATGGCGTGCAGATCGGGTTGAAGGGCATTGATTTGCTCAACCCTGAAGAATTCCATGTTCCGCCGCGTTATGGGTTGATCTGCAGCATGGGCTATGCGGGCGGTGGCGAAATCGGCAGCGCGATGAACCGCGTCGAGAACCACGCCAGGATTGAGGAAGGTTTTCGCAAGAATATTCCGCTTGCGGCAAAGGCTGGCGTGCCAAACGTGATCACGTTTTCCGGCAATCGCGGGGGAATGTCCGACGAACAGGGTGCGAAAAATACGATTCTTGGCTTGAACCGGGTGAAGAAAATTGCCGAAGATCACGGCGTCACAATCTGCATGGAGCTGTTGAACAGCAAGGTGGATCACCACGACTACATGTGCGATCACAGCGCGTGGGGAGTCGAAGTGGTGCAGGCAGTGAACTCGCCGCGCGTGAAGCTGCTCTACGACATTTATCATATGCAGATCATGGAAGGCGATCTGGTGCGCACCGTCCAGAAAAACATTGATTGGATCGCGCACTTTCATACCGGCGGCGTTCCGGGTAGACATGAACTCGACGCCACGCAGGAAGTGCAATGGGATGGCGTGATGCGCGGCATTGCTGCGACGAATTTCCACGGTTATGTGGCGCACGAGTTCGTGCCGGTGCATGATCCGCTCACGTCACTGCGGCAAGCCGTCGATCTCTGCGATGTTTAATTTAAAACCACTGAGTATTGCGATGCGTGATTGCCCGCCTCACGGAGGCACCGTCAATGCCAACAACAGGGCTGGATAGCAGGCTGCCCGAGAATGTCAAGAATTGGCGGCGGGGTTTCTGGAGCCTGATTGCAACGCAGTTTCAGGGGGCGTTCAACGACAACGGCCTGAAATTTTTCGTAATTTATCTGATTCTTGGGCAGAACCCAAGCACGGCGGAAAGAGATTTTGGCGTTTTCCTGATCGGGAATCTCTTCGCGATTCCTTTTCTGCTCTTTTCGATGACCGGCGGATACCTCGCCGATCGCTTCAGCAAACGCAGCGTCACCATCGCAACCAAGATTTTTGAAATTGGCGCGATGCTGTTCGCAATTTTTGCGTTTCATCAGGGCAATCCTTATCTGGCGTACCTGGTAATTTTTCTTGCGAGCACGCAAGCCGCATTGTTCGGACCATCGAAATATGGCCTGCTTCCGGAGTTGCTGCCTCCGGAATTGCTGTCGTGGGGGAATGGTGTGCTTGAGCTGGGCACATTTATTGCCATCATCTCTGGCACGGTGGCGGGCTCGTTTCTCGCTCAGCGATTTCACAGCAGCCCCGCGACGGCCGGGATGATTTATGGCGCCTGCTCGCTGCTCGGTCTTGCCGCCAGCTTCCTGATCACTCGAGTGCCAGCGAGCGATCCCAGCAAGAGATTCAAGTCCAATATTTTTGGAGATTTGCGCGCGCAGCACAGGTTGGTACAGCCGGATCGCGCGCTGAAGCTGGCGATCATCGGCAATACTTATTTTTGGTTTCTCGGCGCGCTACTGCAATTTGTGATTGTTTTTTATGGCCGGGAAATCATGCGCCTGAACGAAACGCGTGGAAGCTATTTGCAGGCCGCGCTGGCAATCGGCATAGGCATTGGCAGTTTTGCGGCGGGATATCTCTCAGGCGGAAAAATCGAATACGGACTGATTCCGCTGGGCGGGTCAGGCATGGCCATTTTTGGTTGCTTGCTGGCGCTGCCCGGGTTGTCATTCACGCAGGTTTTCTGGCTGCTTGTCGCGCTCGGCTTCAGTGGCGGGTTCTTCATCGTGCCCATCAGCGCGCTGATCCAACACCGGCCCGACGAGGATAAAAAAGGCGGGGTCATCGCCTACGCCAACTGGCTTTCATTTGCGGGAGTCTTGCTGGCGTCGGCCATCTATTCGGGATTTACGCACTACCTGCACGTTGGGTTGCGAACTTTTTTTGCCGCAACCGCGGTGGTGTCGCTGGGCGCCGCCGTTTACACAGTGCTGCTGCTGCCGGATTCGCTGATGCGGCTGCTGTTGTGGTTTGCGACGCACACGATTTATCGCATGGACATCAGCGGCGCGGAGCATGTGCCGGCGCGTGGCGGAGCCTTGCTGGTGCCGAACCACGCCTCGATGGCCGATGCTGGGCTGGTGATTGCTTCGACCGATCGTGTGGTGCGCTTTTTGATGTTCAAGGAGGCCTACGAGCATCCGGTCGTCAAGCCGTTCGCAAAAATGCTTGGCGTGATTCCGATTTCCGCGCAGCAGGGACCGCGGGAAATGATCCACGCGCTGCGCGAAGCAACGAAAGCACTGCAAGATGGCGAATTGGTATGCATTTTCCCCGAAGGGCAGATGACGCGCATCGGACAGATGATGCCGTTTCGCCGAGGTATGGAGCGAATTTTAAAGGGCGTCGACGTGCCTGTGATACCTGTACACATCGACGGAATCTGGGGATCGATTTTCAGTTTTTCGGGCGGGAAATTCTTCTGGAAGTGGCCACGAAAAATTCCTTATCCGGTGCGCGTGACCTTTGGTAAGCCGCTGCCCGCAACGGTTACCTCCACGCAGGCGCGGCAAGCCGTGCTGGAACTCGGCGCGGATGCCTTCGCGCGGCGCAAGCGGCAGATGAAAACGATTCCTGAGTCGTTTATCCAGACGGCGCGGCACCATCCGTTGCGTTTTGCCATGGCGGACATGCGCACGCCGAAACTAAGATTTTTTTCGGCGCTGGTGAAGACGATTTTTCTTGCGCGCCGTCTGCGGCCACATTGGAAAGACCAGGGCGTGGTGGGCGTGCTGCTGCCGCCTTCGATTGGCGGAGCGCTGGTGAACCTGGGGGCGATGCTCGCCGGGAAAATTCCGGTAAATCTGAACTACACGGCTTCGAATTCGGTCGTTGAATCGTGCGCGCAGCAGAGTGGCCTGAAAACAGTGGTGACGTCGCGACTGTTTCTCGAAAAGGTGAAGGTGCAGCCACCGGCGACGCCAATTTACCTGGAAGATCTGACGGAGAAGCCGCGATTTGCAGAAAGATTTGCGGCGTTGTGCGCGGCGCTGTTTTTTTCCAGTGGTGCGATTGAGCGAATCTGTGGAAACAAAGCACGAACGAAACTGGATGACGTGGCCACGATTATTTTTTCCAGTGGATCGACCGGCGATCCGAAGGGCGTGCTGCTCACGCAATATAATGTTGCATCCAACGTGGAACAGTTGAACCAGGTGTTCATGCTGCACAGCGATGACCGCATTCTGGGAATCCTGCCGTTCTTCCATTCCTTCGGATTTACGGGAACTCTGGCTTTGACCAGCGCCGTGGGAATCGGCGTCGTGTATCACCCGAGCCCGCTTGATTCGCGAACCATCGGAGGCTTAGTAAGTACGTATAAGGTTACGATGATGCTTGCGACGCCGACTTTCCTGCAGGCGTATACGCGGCGGTGCGCACCGGAAGATTTTGGAAGTTTGCGATTTGTCATGGCTGGCGCGGAAAAATTGCCGGCCCGCGTTTCCGAAGCGTTTGAAGATCACTTTGGAATTCGGCCGCTCGAAGGCTATGGCTGCACGGAGTGTTCGCCCGTGGTTTCCGTGAACACAGCGGATTTTCGCGCGGCATTCTTCCGGCAGGTAGGAGCCAAGCGCGGCAGCATCGGGCATCCGCTGCCGGGAATCGTTCTGCGCACGATCGATCCAGAGACTGGAGCGGTGCAGCCGATCGATCAGCCCGGATTGCTGCTGGTGCGCGGACCGAATGTAATGCGCGGATATTTGAATAGTCCGCAAAAGACGGCTGAAGTCCTGCGGGACGGTTGGTACAACACTGGCGACATCGCGACTATCGATGAAGACGGATTTGTGCGAATCACGGATCGCTTGAGCCGGTTCAGCAAAATTGGTGGCGAGATGGTGCCGCACATCAAGATCGAAGATAAATTGCAGGAGATCGCGGGAACGGCGGAACAGGTGTTTGTGGTCACGGCCGTTCCGGATGAAAAAAAAGGCGAACGGTTGATCGTGCTGCACATGCTATCGGACGAGGCGCTGCAAGCGTGCCTTGCGCGATTCGCGGAAGTGGATCTGCCGGCGTTGTGGAAGCCGCGGCCGGATCAGTTTCGCCGAATTGAGGCCATGCCATATCTGGGAACAGGAAAACTGGATTTGCGGCGCGTGAAGGAGCTTGGGAATGAGCTCGCCTGATGTCCTGCAAGCGATTGTTGACGAATCAGCGCGAGTCGAACAGCGGAAAATCGCCGCGAAGAAAGCGCTAGCGGTGCGAATTCTGATCACGCTGGCCGCGTTGACCATCTGGTTTTCGACGCAATCGCTGCTGGGGGCGCGGATTTCGCCGACGGAAGGAATCGGAGACGGGCTGCACCGGCTGACTGCTCCGGTGAATGCCTATCTACATAGAGCGCCACGGGCGGCAAACGCGTTACTGATTACAAGTTCGGCCCTGATTGACGCAATCGCAATCTTTCTTCTTGGGAGCTGGATTTTCGGGGGCAACCTGCGGCCGTTTCTTGGCCTCGGCATGCTGCTGATCGCGCGGCAAGTGCTCGAGGCGTTGTGCTCGCTGCCTGCACCGCCGGGAATCATCTGGCACAATCCGGGATTTCCTTCGTTGCTGGTGACCTATGGAGTGGCGAATGATTTTTTCTTTAGCGGGCACACGGCCATTGCGGTGTTTGGCGCAATCGAACTGGCGCGGTTACGGCGAGCCTGGCTGACAGCGCTCGCCGTTTGCGTGGTGATTTTCGAAGTTGCCGCAGTTTTGGTTTTGCGAGCGCACTATACGATGGACGTATCGACCGGAGCACTGGCAGCAGTGTCGGTAGCGCAGATTTGTGGTGCGCTTTCTAAACGGTTCGCACGGTTTCGGGTTCAGCCCGCAGAGTGAACCCGTCGCCTGAAGCTAACGACGGCGTGTGCTAACATCGGCTCTTTGTGTGGCGATCTGGAATCGTGACAGTATAGTGTTGCCTGGCAAGAAGCTCAGAAAGGCGCGATGAAGGCGTTGCGGAAAATGCGTGCGGCGAGGGGACTTTCGCTGGAAACAGCGACGACGCCTGCATTTGGTCCGACCGATGTGCTGGTGCGGGTGCGGGCGGCTTCGATTTGCGGGACCGATCTGCACATTTATGGGTGGGACCGGTGGTCGCAGGGACGGATCAAGCCACCGGTGACGTTGGGGCATGAATTTTGCGGCGTGGTGGAGAAAGTTGGCGACGAAGTCGAGGCGGTCAAAGCGGGAGATTTTGTCAGCGCGGAAATGCACGTAAATTGCGGGCATTGCCACCAATGCCGAGTGGGCGAAGCACACATTTGCCAGAACCTGAAGATTATCGGGATTGACCAGGATGGTGCGTTCGCGGAGTTCGTGAAAATTCCTGCAGCGAATATCATCAAATTGGACCCGGCGATTCCGGAGCGGTATGGAGCGATCCTCGATCCTCTGGGAAATGCAGTGCACACGGTTTTGGCGGGACCTATTGCGGGGCGGACGGCGCTGGTTACCGGGTGCGGGCCGATCGGGCTGATGTCCATTGCGGTCGCCAAGGCGTGCGGAAGTCCGACGGTGTTTGCGACGGAAACCAACGAGCAGCGGCGCGCAATGGCGAAGAAAATGGGCGCGGACGTAGTGCTGAATCCAGCGGCCGAGGATGCGGTAGGCAAGATTTTGAGCGAGACGAGCGGTACTGGAGTGGACGTGCTGCTGGAGATGAGCGGAAATCGAACCGCGATTCAGCAGGGATTTAAGGCGCTGCGGGCGGGCGGGCGAGCATCGCTGCTTGGAATTCCTACGGAGAGTGTGCCGCTGGATTTGGTGAATGATGTGATTTTCAAGGGCGCAACGGTGCAAGGGATTTACGGGCGGCGTATGTATGAAACCTGGGTACAGATGACGGCGCTATTGAAGGCCGGACGATTGAATCTGGAGCCGCTGTTTGGCGAGCGTGTGAAGCTGGAACAGTTCGAGGATGCGTTCGCAAAGTTACAGGGCGGACTGGCTGGGAAAATTTTGTTGTATCCGGATGGACTGCCGCAGTAAGAAGGTAGAGTTATTCTTGTAGAGTAATGATGAGGCTTCTTGGAAGCGACGGGCGCCCTGCCCCTCGGTCACGTTGAGATCCTTCGCTTCGCTCAGGATGACAAACACCGGTTGCGGGTACGCGAATAGATGGAGGAAGTTCAATGTCCGAACAAGGAACGCAAATGATCAAGCAAAATCCGTTGCAGTACGTGAGCGAGCAACTAAGAGAGCTGCGCGAAAAGGGCGTAGCGCCGAAATTGCGCGTTTTGGAAGACGAGCAGAAGGCGGTTTGTACATTCGACGGCAAAGAGGTCATCAATCTGGCGTCAAATAACTACCTCGGACTGACAACGCACAAGGCGCTTCGGAAAGCGGCGGTGAAAGCGGCGAAGAAGTACGGGGCCGGGGCCGGCGCGGTGCGCACGATTGCCGGAACGATGCAATTGCACATGCAACTGGAAGAACAGATTGCGAAATTCAAGAACGTGGAAGCGTGCGTGGTATTCCAATCCGGCTTCGCAGCAAATGCTGGAACCGTATCCGCGGTGCTGGGCAAGGAGGACTTGATTATTTCGGACGAATTGAATCACGCGTCAATCATCGATGGCGCGCGGCTTTCGCGGGCAACGATCAAAGTCTTCAAGCACAAGGATGTCAAGGATTGCGAGCGGATTCTGCAAGAGAATGCGAGTTTTCCGGGCAAAAAATTGATTATCACCGACGGCGTATTTTCCATGGACGGCGATTTGGCGCCACTGCCGGAACTGTCGACTCTGGCCGAGAAATACGATTGCATCATGATGGTGGACGATGCGCATGCCAGCGGCGTGATGGGGCGCAACGGACGCGGAACCGTGGATCATTTCGAATGTCACGGCCGTGTGCATATCCAGGTCGGGACACTGAGTAAAGCGATCGGCGTGATGGGCGGGTACGTTTGCGGGTCGCGCGACCTGATCGATTTTCTGTATCTGCGGGCGCGGCCGTTCTTGTTTTCGACTTCGCATACCCCGGCGACCGCGGCGGCCTGCATGGCGGCATTCGCAATCCTGGATTCCGGAGCAGGAGAAAAGCTGGTAAAGAAGCTGTGGAAGAATACCAGGACGTTTAAACGAGAATTGAAGAAGCGCGGGTTTCAGTTCAAGGCCAGTGAAACGCCGATTGTGCCGATCCATGTGGGCGACGCGGCCAAGGCTTTCGAGTTTTCGAAAAAACTGTTTGAGGCTGGCGTGTTTCTACCGGCTGTCGGCTACCCGACGGTTGCGGAAGGAAAGGCCCGCCTGCGCGCAATGGTTAGCGCTGGACACAAAAAGGAGCAATTGATCAATGCGGCCGACATCATGGCCGAGATCGGCAAACCGCTGGGAATCATTCCCTCCTAGGCCATCCTACGCTGAGGATGATGGCTGCAGGATTTGCGGACCGCGCCAGCCCGCCGTGGGCACTTTGTGGCATGTCGGCCGGACGACCTTACATGATGGCAGAAGGCGGCGGGCGAAACCCTGTAAGAAGCGGGTACTAGAACCGCAAAGTGGGCAGTTAACACGAATCGTTAGGTACCGTGCTTCATTGAAACTAAAGAGGTTAAAGATTGGAATTGACGTTGCACTAGGCTTTAGTGGTATTGTCTCTGTAAAGGTCTTGTCCTCCAGCCCGCAGAAGGAGGCCTCCGATGAAAACCAAAGCCCTTGGAGTGGCGCTCCTGGCGATTACGCTTGCAGGTAGCAGCATGGGGCAAACTAATAATTCCGATAGGAAACAAGTACAACAACAGGTCCAACAGGGGCCTGCGGTCACGATTCCGCTGAGCACCGGAACGGCAATTAATGCCAGCCTGGTGGGTTCGATCGATTCCGAGAAAAGCAAGCCGGGAGACGTCGTCAACGCGATCGTTACAGAGCCTGTCGTTTATCAGCGCAGCGTGCTGATCCCAAGAGGCAGCAGGATTGTCGGGCATGTTGTTCGCACGGGTAATGACGGCGAAGAGGGCGCTGCGGTATTCGTAGAATTTGATAGCGTCGTTTTGAAGAACGGGCAGACAGCTCAGTTAAATGCGGGGATTCAAGCTTTGGCACCGGCAGGAGCTCAGCCGACGATTCCCTCTCGCGAGAAGTACGAGGAAGCCCGCTTCGATGGAACGCTGAGAATGAACTCCGATATGGGAATGCTGGAGAGTCCGGAAAATGCGGTCGTACCTTCGACGTATACTGTGCCTACCTTGCCCCGGCGTACGGAAGTGATGCCTGACCTGCCCACGACAACCGGCATCGAAGGTGGACTCGATCGCAAGGGTCTTTTCACGCCAGACAGCAAGGGCGCGTTTAGTGTGCCAAATTTGCGAGTATTCACGCCTGTTTCGGAAGGTTCGCATGGCACGGTGCTTGTGGCCGCGAAACAAAACATTCACCTGGACAATGGCACGCATCTTTTGATCGTGGTACAGCCACCGGCTCCCTCGCCGGATGCTCGATAATCCTTACGGCATTTACCTTAGCAAAACCTACGCCTGTGCCCGACAAAGCTACACGGGCGGAGCCGTGTCTATAGCGGCGACTTGTTCGTTAAACTACTGATAGTAAAATGCTTACGCGTTGGTCTATGGAGTGCAATATTCAGGTAGGAGGACAGGTCTTATGGCACGCATCATGAACTTAATCGCAGCCGGAGCCGTCTTGTTGTGCGCTTCCGGGGGTTTTGGCCAGGCCCAGAATACGGTTCAGAGCCAGAGCGAGCAGGCATCGTTGCTGGCACCCGGGACTGCTTTGAATGCGCAATTGGGCCACTCATTGGATTCCAGGAAAACGAAGCCGGGCGACGTAGTGACGGCGCAGACCACGGCGCCGGTTAAGGTTGATGGAAAAGTGGTGATCCCGAACAACACCAGGCTCGTGGGGCATGTGACGCGAGCAAGCGCACGGGCCAAGGGAGACCCGGATTCGGTGTTGGCGGTACAGTTTGACCGTGCAGTGCTGAAAGACGGGCACGAAATGCCGCTGCAAGTAACGCTTCAGGCGATGGCGCCTGACCAGGGCACGCCCGCAGTGAGCGGCGACGATTTGCAGCCCTTGGGCAATATCGAAGGCGGCGCGGCGGGAGCCGGTGCAGCGGGAAACCGCGGAACGGTAGGAGGCCTGGGAGGCAGCAGCACAGTTGGCGGAGCATCGAGCGGAGCGGCAAGCACTGTTCCACGCACAACGGATCAGAGCGGCACGGTGAACTCAACCACGGGCGCTAGAGCAGGCCAGGGATCAGGAGGAGTGAATCCATCGGGAGAGCTAAAACCGACTAGCCGGGGCGTCTATGGGCTGAAAGGGATCACCCTGAGCCCAAATACGGCGAATTCAAATGAAGGCGCAGTAATCACGTCGGCCGGAAAAAGTGTGCGCCTGGATAGTGGCACGCGGCTGTTGCTGGTTACGCAGGCGACTACATCGGCTGCAGCAAAACGGTAGGAAAATGTTGCCGGCGTTCAAGAAGAGCCAGAGAGATTCCTCGCCTCGCTCGGAATGACGAAATGGAGTTTCGGCGCAACATGAGGCCGAGGCGGCGTTTGGTATACTCGCGCGGATGACTGAACCGGCGAAGAGACTGTTTCTTGTAGACGCGATGGCGCATATCTATCGAGCGTTTTATGCGCCGATGCTGAGAATGAATGCGCCGAGCGGCATGCCGACCAAAGTGCCGTTCTTGTTCAACAACATTCTGAAGAGAATTCTGAAGGACTACCAGCCGGAATATCTGGGAATTGTATTCGATCCTTCGGGACCGACCTTCCGCGACAAATTATTCGAAAAATATAAGGCGCATCGCGAGCCGATGCCGGACGAGATGCGCATGCAGTTGCCGTACGTGAAGAAACTGTGCGAAGCGATGCGGCTGGCGATTCTGGAAGTACAAGGATTTGAAGCGGACGACGTGATTGGAACGCTGGCGGTGAAAGCGGCGAAGAACGACATCGAAGTGTTAATCGTTTCGAACGACAAAGACATGATGCAACTGGTCGGAAAGAACGTGCGAACGCTGCGCACCGGCACGGGAGGGGCGAAGGCCGACGTGATCGTGGATGAATCGAGGGTCACGGAAATTTTGGGTGTGCCCGCAGAGCGTGTGGTTGACTACATGGCGTTGGTGGGCGACACCGTGGACAACATTCCGGGAGCGAAAGGAATTGGAGAGAAGGGCGCCGCTGAACTGGTTCAGAAGTATGGCAGCGTGGAGAATGCCCTGGAGCACGCGGATGAAGTTCCGAATAAGCGGTATCGCGAAGCGCTGCAGCAGCAGCGCGAACAGGTGATGATGTCGAAGCAGTTGGCGCGGATATCGACGGATGTTGCGATCGAGCTGAATTTGCACGAATTAGAAATGCAAAAGCCGGACGTGGCCCTGTTGTCGGATTTGTACCGAGAATTGGGGTTTAATTCGCTACTACGGGAATTGGGCAGCGAAGCATTTGCAGCAGCGCCGGCGGAGGCAGGAGCGGAATCCGCGAAAAAGGATTACGCAGAATTTCGGACGGTTGGGGCGTTTCGCGAATGGCTGAAAAAGCTCCCGGCGAAGAAGCCGCTGGCGATCTGGCTGACGCTGGACCAGGCGGGCCGTGAAAGCGAGGGATTTGGAACGCGAGTCAAGGGAATCGAAGTGTCGTCGGCAGCGGGAGAAGGGCGGCTGGCGTGGGCGGATGAAAACGAAGAGGCACTGAAAGCGCTGGAGCCGGTGCTGAAGGATGCCAAGCGGGCGAAGATCGTACATGACGCAAAACTTTTTCAATTAATGGTGGGGCCGACGGAAAACATTATAGATGCGACACAAATATATTCCTACCTGCTGCGGCCGACGACCGCGAAGCACAACTTTGAAGAGGTAGCGTTCAGGCAATTCAATGTGCCGCTTGGCGGAGGCTTGGGAGAACGCGCCGACACGATGCAGCGGCTGGCACCGGCGCTGCGGGCGCAGGTGGAAGAAAAGAAGCTGGATGAAGTCTACGAAAAAATTGACTTGCCGCTTGCTGCAGTGCTGGCGGAAATGGAGCGCACGGGAGTGCGCGTCGACAAGGATGTTCTGGCCGCGATGTCGGTGTCCATGGAAAAAGAAGTGCGCAGGCTCGAGAAGGAAATCTGGGCGCTGGCGGGGATGGAGTTCAATTGCAATTCGCCGACGCAACTGGCGGAAGTGCTGTTCGATAAATTGCATCTGGTGCCAGCGGCAAAGCGCGGGCGACCGAAATCACGATCGACGGCGGTAGAAATTCTGGAAGAGTTGGGCGCGTTGCATCCGCTGCCGAAAAAAGTGATCGAGTACCGGGAATTTACGAAACTGAAATCCACGTACGTGGATTCATTGCCGAAGCTGATTCATCCGGTGACTGGGCGGCTGCATACCAGCTTTAACCAGACGGGAACAGCGACGGGGCGGCTGAGTTCGAGCGATCCGAATCTGCAGAATATTCCGATTCGAACCGAACTGGGGCGGGAGATTCGCGCGGCCTTTGTGGCGGAGCCGGGAAAAATCATGCTGGCGGCGGATTATTCGCAAGTGGAACTGCGAATCATGGCGCATTTTTCCAAAGATCCGGTCTTGGTGGAGGCCTTTCGCAACGGAGAGGATATTCACGCGCGCACGGCGCAGGAAGTGTTCGGAGTGGGGCCGATGACGCAGACCGCGGAACACCGGCGCGCCGCAAAGGCGATCAATTTTGGAATTATTTATGGGTTGTCGCCGTTCGGACTGGCGCAGCAGTTGGGCATCGAGCAGCGGGAGGCGGCGCAGTTCATTAATGCGTATTTTACGAGATATCGTGGAGTGAAGGAGTATCTGGATCGAGTTTTGATAGAGACTCGCAAAAGCGGAGAAACACGGACGCTCTTTGGACGGTTGCGGCCGATTCCGGAGATTACTTCTCCGCAAGTGCAGCTGCGGAATTTTGCGGAACGGACGGCGCTGAATTCACCGCTGCAGGGGACGGCGGCAGATCTGATTAAAATGGCAATGATTGCAATTTCCAAGCGCTTGAGGAAAGAAAAACTGGCGGCGCAGATGATTTTGCAGGTGCATGACGAATTGTTGTTCGAAGCGCCACCGAAAGAAGTGAAGACCCTGGAGAAGCTGGTGCGAGAAGAGATGGAAGGCGTGTACCAGCTGGAAGTGCCGCTGGCGGTGGAGATTTGTACCGGACCGAACTGGCGGGATGTGGAGTGACGCGGTAGACGGGGGATCTGGGAAAACAGCCCGCCTCAGAAGGCGGCCGCTACAAAGGCAGGCAGCGGACGCAAGACGGTGGGCGTTGTAATTCGTGGAATCAGCTAATAACGTTTTTTACGCTATCCGGGCCTCATGGGTGTATATTCCGTCGCGGAGATCCCGGACATCATTGGGTTGTGGCAAGGCAAGCGGGCCTGAACGAGGCGCTCCGGGGATTTCCTTGGGAGGCGCTCATGAACAATATTTTGCAGGTGCTGGGCATAGGGATCGCGATCAGTATTGGCGTTTGGAGCGTGCAGGAAAAGCCCGCGCAGGAAAAAGCGGCGCAGGAAAAGCCAGCGGATGCGCCGGCGCCACCGCCAGCGACTACAGCAGCAACGCCAGCAGCAACGCCTGCGTCGGCGTCAGCAAAAAAAGAAAACCCCGTCAAATCGTCGCCGGAAGTGCTGGCCGCCGCGAAGAAGGTTTTTGGATATGACTGCGCGATGTGCCATGGCGAAAGCGGAGACGGGAAAGGCGACCTGGTCGAATCAATGAGTTTGAAAATGAAGGACTGGCACGCCCCGGCCGTACTGACTGGAATGTCAGATAGCGACATTTATGACCTGATCGTGAAGGGTAAGGACAAGATGGTCGGCGAAGGAGATCGCCTGACGCCGGCAAAAGTGTGGGGGCTGGTACTTTACGTGCGGACTTTTGCGAAGAAGAGCAGCACGTAACGGGTGGCTCGCGGCAGGGCTGCGTTCGCCACACTTCCCAGAAAAAAACAAAAATCTGTCACCAGATGAGAGACCTGAAAGGCAGGCCGTGCGCATGGGTGTTACTCTGGCGACGGTGAGACAAGCAGGGAGGAATTTCCATGAAGCATTCGCAGCAATTTTTGAAATTGGTCAGCGAAGCGAAGACGCGTGTGAAAGAAACTAACGTTGTGGATGTGAAGAGGCGGATGGAGAGCGGCGAGAAATTTCTGCTGGTGGACGTGCGGGAAGACAACGAATGGGCGAACGGCCATTTGCCCGGAGCCGTGCATATGGGCAGAGGAATTATCGAGCGCGATATCGAAACCAGGGTGCCGGAAACTGCCGCGAAGGTGATTTTGTATTGCGGAGGAGGATTCCGGTCGGCGCTGGCTGCGGATAATTTGCAGAAGATGGGATACACAAATGTCGAGTCGATGGACGGCGGATGGCGGGGCTGGGTCGAGGCGGGTTTGCCGACTGCGAAGGACTGAGTGGCAAAGCCAAAGAACGGCTTGACAGGGTGTGGAACAAATGAGCCGCCAATTTACGTCAGCCTTCAGCTGTGTGCCGGCTTTATTGTTCCCAGTTTCAATTTTCGTAAACGCCGCTCAGCGCGAACAGCCGTCATTCGACTGTCGCAAGGCAGCTACTGTTCCGGAAAAAGCTGTCTGCGCGAATGCGGAGTTATCTCGGCTCGACGTCAATGGGACGTTCGCATTTAGCTATCTCCGGGTTCGTCTGAACCCTTGATTTCAGTGTATCGCCGCGACGAACGCCCTTGGGCATCTGCCCCGACCATTTCCCAGAATTAATCTGGAATTTAATATTACTGTTGTTCATTTCGCCATAAAGGAGTAGGCTTCCACCCAATCAGTGGAGGAGTCTTCGATGAACCCACGTCATTTGCGGTTGCGAAACTTGCTGTTTGCGGCAATAATCTGTCTGACTTGGCAGCTCTTCGCGATTGCCGCAGACGAACAAACCCCAACCAAGGACCAGATTAAGCAGTTCCTTCTCACCGCCAAGGTGGTACACAGTCAGGGAACTAAGAAAGGTATCACCGACACCAAGCGGGTTACGCTCTCTGACGGCACCATAACCCACGACGCTTCTTTCCAATCTATCGATGAACACCAATACTCGAAGCAACTTGCCTCTGGCACTGAACTGCACTTCGTAGATTCCTACAAGTACAACATCGCTGCTTATGAGCTGGCGGAGTTGGTCGGCATGGACGACATGCTGCCGGTATACGTCGAACGCAAAGTGGAAGGCAAAACAGGCTCGCTCAGTTGGTGGTTGCCGGTGAAGATGGACGAAGCGGATCGCTACAAGCAGAAACTAAAGCCGCCCGATGCGGACGCTTGGAACAATCAGATGTACAAGATTCGGGTCTTCGATCAATTGGTATCCGATTCCGACCCCAACCTGACCAACGTGCTGATCGGCGAGAATTGGCGGATTTGGAGGATTGATTTCAGCCGCGCATTTCGCCTCAACAGCGATGTGAAAGACCCTAAGGACCTGGTGCGTTGCGACCGGCAATTGTTTGAGAAACTGAAGGCCCTGGACGGGAACGCGCTAACAGAAAAAACTAAACGCTATCTCACCAAGGACGAAGTAAAAGCTGTGATGGCGCGACGCGACAAGATTGTGGCGCAGTTCCAGAAGCTGATCGCTGAAAAAGGCGAGAACGAAGTGCTGTACTGAGCGAGCGAGCTAACGTTCTGGAACTTGACAAAGTCTTGCAAGCTTACGGTTTTCGGGCCCGTGGTCTGGTGTTCTTGCTACACATCATGTCTTTGCCGGTAATCCCGGCAATAAGGAGAAAAAGATAATGAAGAAGCAACTCACTCTGCTGTTCGCGTTGGTACTAACATTTCCGCTGGCGACGGCGGTGTTCGCGCAAGATGCTCCTGCGAAGTCCAAGGAGATGCGCATTGAAGGCAGAATTGAAAGAAGCAGCAAGGATAAGTCTTCTTTGACTATTCGTAAGGTGGGCGATACTGTCGAGAGGACCTGTGTGTACGACAGTTCGACAAAATGGGTCAGCCAGTATCACGCCGACAAGAAGGTCAAC